>Ga0315548_1003947_pt1 | contig 10858 bp, 8 predicted proteins | sample SalMarSW160110MG_2_FD_202540 | JGI IMG/M metagenome (GOLD analysis project Ga0315548, IMG submission 202540) | Salt marsh sediment microbial communities from the Plum Island Ecosystem LTER, Massachusetts, United States - Salt Marsh Sediment SW1601-110 ... | reverse complement strand
CTCACATATTTCCCCGGTTGTTTCCTGCATTGATTTTTTAATAGTCGAAGCTAAACCAGAAGCCTTTTCAACAGCATGATGAAAAGGAACGTAAAAATCCTTCATAACATCCAAATAATCTTGCTTGCCGGATGCAATTGTATCTAATTCATCTTCCATTTTCGCTGTGAACTTGACATTAAATATTTCAGGAAAATGATTGACGAGCAATTTATTTACCTGCATGCCCAATTCGGTAGAATACAATTTCCGTTCTTTCTGCTCAACATATTTTCTATCTATCACCGTGGTGACAATCATAGCATAAGTACTCGGACGACCAATACCGAGCGACTCAAGTTCCTTCACCAAACTGGCTTCTGTATATCGGCCAGGCGGTTTAGTGAAATGCTGCCTTGGAAGAAGTTCCGTAAGTTGAACTGCCTGATTTTTAGACAACCTTACGGGCAGCTTGGACGTAGGATCGGCATCCTCCTGTTCCTTGCCGTTCTCTTCCACAATGTCATCGTAAACCTGAAGAAATCCGCGAAACTTAGGCAATTGATCGCTCGCCCTGAAAAGATAATCCCCTCCCGTTACATCGACGGTGATTTGTTCAAATTCTGCCGGTGCCATCTGACAGGCAAGGAAACGATTCCAGATAAGTTCGTAGAGCGCAAACATATCTTTATCAAGATACTTTTTTACAACTTTGGGCGTCAGTTTAACAGATGTAGGACGTATCGCTTCGTGTGCATCCTGTGATGCTTTTCCTTTTTTAAAAAGGCGCGGTTCTTTCGGCAAGTATTCTTTGCCATAATTATTATAGATATATTCTCGTATTTGTGCTACTGCTTCTTCACTCAACCGTGTTGAGTCGGTACGCATATAAGTAATTAATCCGGTTAGCCCTTCTTCACCGATTTCCTGACCTTCATATAACTTCTGTGCCAGCATCATTGTCCGCTTTGAGGATATACGCAATCTTTTTGCCGCTTCCTGCTGCAGTGTACTTGTGATGAATGGTGCGGGCGCATTTTGCCTGACCGGTTTTCGAATGACATTCGTAATTACATAATGCTGTTTGCGGACATCAGTTATATATCCGTTTGACGTCGTTTCATCCGGAATTCTCGGATCATCACCTGCAACTTTTGCAAGTTTTGCCAAGAACTTTTCATCATGCTGGGTTGTGAATTCTGCCGTCAACGACCAGTATTCTTCCGGAACGAACCTTCGAATAGACCCTTCCCGTTCGCAAATCAACCGTAATGCAACTGATTGAACCCGTCCTGCCGATAGACCGTAGTACATTGTTTTCCAGACAAAGGGCGTTACTTTGTATCCCACGATCCTGTCCATTGCGCGCCTTGCCTGCTGAGACATCACCATATGTGTGTCTATTTTCTTCGGATGCGCCATGCCGCCCCTAACACCTGTTTCTGTAATCTCATGGAACAGTACACGCCGTATGTGTTTATTTATATCTTTTAGTTCTTCAGCCAGATGTGCAGCAATTGCCTCGCCTTCACGATCCGGGTCAGTCGCAATAAATATTGCTTTTGCATTCGCGGCTTTTTCTTTTATTCTTGTTAAAATATCTTCTTTCCCTACGATAGTCTCGTATACTACCGAAAAATCGTTGTCTATATCGACACTTAATTTGCTTTTTGGAAGATTCTTAATATGGCCAACGGAAGCTTCAACAATATACTCTTTACCCAAATACTTGTTGATGGTTTTTGCTTTTGCCGGAGATTCTACAATAATAAGTGATTTTTCCATTCTGTTTTTTCTTCAATGAATCGTATCATTTGTTCCTAGTGAGACCTGTCCACTGCTGCCTTCCATATCAAATAAATATCCGGCGACAAAAGACTTCATTTCCGCCAACCCTACTGTTGAAAATCCCGCAATCATAATTCTTTCGATTATGGTCTCAATATCTACATTAGTAAAAAGTCCTAACTGCTGGCATTGTATCAGGTAACCGTATGCTTGCGATTCGATGACATTCTTTTCTGTATCATTCAGCATACGATGCGATGTGCTTGCTCCTCCGGTAACATCTGTCATTGGTTTACCCAGAGTGAGACGTTCAAAGAGCCATGAAAATGCCGATAGAATTTCACTTTGCGTATAACCGTCGCGCGTCAGTGACGACACATCCACTTCACTCAAACGTTTATTCGAGCGCAATTCTCCTACCAGATATAATATTATTTCCACAATCCGTTCTTGCATTAATACCTATTTCCTTTTCTTTCTTTTTATCTGTTCTAAATAAATATTTTCACGTTCATGCATCAATTTCTTTTTACGTATTGTTTTATCATCATGCCCAAGCAAATGAAGAACGCCATGGATCAGCAGCCTGCGCGACTCTTGAGTATATGTCACATTATATTCACGAGCCTGTCTTTTTGCCGCGTCCAGATTAATATAAATCTCTCCTTCCACTCCTCCTTCTTCACCAAGCGGAAAAGCAATTACATCCGTAGAATAATCGTGTTTAAGAAATTCACGATTTATTTTTCTTATGTAACGGTTATGAGTAAAGACGATTGCAAGTGAAGGAAGTTCCTTCCCTTCTCCTTTATAAACAAGATATAATGCACGAAGAACATCCCCGCCAGGGAATCGTAGATGGGGATGGTTGGTTGATAAAACGATCATTCTCTGCGTCATCTCCGCTTCCGATTTCTTCTCCGCGAATGTCCCGATGATGTTTTATGAACCTGCGGTGGAAGTATCGATTCGGTTAACGACAATGCAATACCTGAGAGCATCACCTCAGGCCCCAGCTTTGTAAAATCACCGGATAAAATTTCTCGATCAACGTTCGCATAAAGCGAGCAACCGCCTTCTCGTTCAATAGTCAAGCCGGAAAGCTTTCCATTGCACTCTCCGATAAATGTAATTTCTCCTAACATCTTGCTTACAACATATCCTGTACAGAAATGCAGCTGTAAATGCGCCACAGAGGTATAAACCGAAACAAGATTCCCTTTTCGATTGCCGATTTCGATATCTGAATAAATCTCTACAGCCAGCCTCCGCTGTTGTTTTCTATTTTCAATTTCAAAACGCATGCTATTGCCTATATGTTTAGGTCTGACATCCAGCACCTGCGAAAGCTTTTGAAAATCTTTTTGTTTGAATTTAAATGCCATTATTATTTTTAGTTATGTTCTTTTTTCCAAAAAGCTCTTCACATGTCCATTACGGCTCATCTACCGTAAGCATGCGGATTGCAAAGAACCATCGCAAATATACATTCCGCCTCATTGAATGTCAAGTTCAGATGGAAATAGTTGCATTCTCAATTGCAGCTTCACATTCGAACTTGTAACCCCGGCTTCTAATCTCCTTCTTACATTTCTTCAGGATGTCGTCCACTTTTTCATCACTGTGATTTTGGTCGTAATGGAAAATATATAACTTTCGAACATTCGCTTCTGCTGCTAATCTAAGTGAGAAAAGATAGTCAGAGTGTCCCCAGCCGATGCGATCAATATACTCTTCAGGCGTATAAGTCGTGTCATGAATCAATACATCTGCGCCTCGACAAAAATCAAATGTACGTTGATTAGGATCTCCGCTGCCCCCATTCAAAAATTTTTCTTTTACAATCGGCTCAAAATTACTCATTAGAGCCGCGGATGCTTTGTCAAACGGTTCATTGTCGCTGATATAAATAAGTGACTTCCCTTTATATTCCACGCGATACCCAAGAGAATATCCGGGATGATTCACGTAGATCATCTTCACCAATGCTTCATGCACTTGCATTTCTCCTTCTTCCCTGACCGGTATAAATTTAATTTTTGCCTTAAGATCATGAAGCTGTACCGGAAAATAGATACGATTCATTTGTTCCGAGATGATTTGGTCCAGGGTTTTTTCCGGGCGATCTGTTCCAACGATCGTTAATTCATTGCCCGGAATAAATGCAGGCTTGAAAAACGGGAAACCCTGAATGTGATCCCAATGTGGATGCGAAATGAAAAGATGCGCCTTGACGGATTCTCCATTATTGATCAAATAATCGCCAAAATTGCGTATTCCTGTACCTGCATCAAAAATAATTAGTTTATCATCATCCAGACGAAGTTCCAAACATGGAGTATTGCCTCCATAGCGCACAGTATGCTTCCCGGGAGTTGGAATTGAACCACGAACACCCCAAAAAGTTAATTTCATAGTATGTCTCTTTGGCTATTCATGATTGGTAACGCTCACAATATTAAATATAGTTCTCACCCGGCTTATACAAAAATCTACTATGCATTCGTTTAATTTCAGCAACAAATATAGAAGGATGAAGACCCTGCATCTGATTATGATACAGGATTAAACTACTTAATCCTCCTCCACCGCTTTAGGCGGCATCCAATCTCCGCGTTTCCATTTCCTCAATTCTACGCGAACACTTCCCAAAATCACTTTTAACCGTGCAGTTATCGGAATACCTGCAATATCATTGCTGAAGACTCCTTCGAAACCGCCGGTCAGACCAAATATTCCGACAAATTCTGCTCGTCCTACTAACTTGACAACGTCTATCGGATAATCAATCTCATCAATTTCCTCTTCCAGATTTTCTACGCCAAAATTTATTCGCGTCGTTACTTCATTCGTATCGATAAAGGTCGGAATGTTCTTTTGTCTTTTTTCCAGCGCATGTTCTCTCGCATAATAAAACAGCGATAATCCATCTTGACATTGTTGTGTAATAGCCACAGTGTCTGCACCATTTTGAATACGTTCACCGGAAGGTAATTTATCGCCCCATTCGAAGCACATCCTACTATTCTCGTAATCTAATTTCATCCTCCGATAGGTCATTTCTTTGCTTGTGCTGTCTTCACTCAACCATCCGTAAGAAAAAGCATCCTGGTCAATTTCACTATAGAACCTAACGTGCAGCTCAACTAACCAATCGAGCGATGGATTAGAATCCATAAACACAGAAGCATGATACACTGTCCTTCCATTGCGTTCTTCGCTACCTGTTATTCTAAAAACAATTTTCCCGATATTAAATATCGCATAGTGAACGCTGTACTCCAACTCCTCTCCAACTTGAAGCATCCTATTTGTCGGAGATGTAACCGATTGGACGTACATTTCCTGTCTTTGCTTTGAATAGCAAAATAATGTTTGCGTAATTATAAGTGAAGTGATGATACTAATACTTAGGAACCGCATTGATTTCATATAATGGAATATCCGTTATTCTAGTTTTGCAATTTTTTCTGCTTCGGGAAAAAGCGTCAGCGCTTTTTGTATTTGATTGTCTACATTAACGAGGATACCGATAGATCCTTCGAATCCGAATATCATTTGCGCAATTTCCGCCTTAAGCCGTGCTTTCACGTAATTAATATCTTTTAAATATTCTTTTTCGTCGATTTTGATTTCTTTTTCTTCGGCGAATTTTCTAAACTCATTTAAAAAATCTTCCGTTATTACATATCCCGACTTGAAGTCTTCATAACGATTATGATATTTTTCTCGAAGACCAAATCCCTTGCTTTCCATGAATTTTTTAATAAAGTCATAAAATAGGTTTTTGCGAAACAGTGTCGATACCAATCCGGTAGCTTTTTCAGATTTTACGATATAATCAGGCGTGATACCTCCGCCTCCGAGAACAGTCCGTCCACTATTTGTCTTAAAGACTGGAATAGAGGTATCGGGTTTCGCATCATTTTTATGCTCCAGATTTTCTCCCTCCTGCTCATCCCGTTCGAATGCCTCCATTTGATATTCTTTTTTGTCTTTTCCTTCATATGACCGCTGTATCAATCTTCCACTCGGCGTATAATACCGTGCTATAGTAAGTCGGAAAGCAGATCCATCCTGAAGCTGCCATGGGCGTTGTACCAATCCTTTGCCAAATGATGTTTCGCCAACTATCAAACCGCGATCCCAATCCTGAATCGCACCTGCCACTATTTCACTTGCGCTCGCAGTGTCTCTTCAAATTCAGGTCTTCGTGCCTTCGTATAAACTATCCGGTGCGGATTTTCGGGTGTTCCACCTTCAAGAAATAGATCCACCATGTCTACAGCTTCGCCCAGGATCCCGCCGCCGTTGAATCGTAAATCCAGGACGAGTTTCTTCATCCCCTGTTCGCGAAGCTTTTGAAGCGCTTTTCGCATCTCGGTATGCGTCGTCTCTTTAAACTGGTTCACTAGTATATAGCCCACCTCTTTATCCAGCATAAATGCGGCATCGACACTCGTTATTGAGATTTCATCACGAATAATAACGAAATCAAGAATTTCTTTCACGCCCGGGCGCAAAATAGATATCTTCACTTTCGTACCTTTTGGTCCGCGAAGATTATGCATAACCTGTTCATTTGTCCATTTTATAGACGACGAATCATTGATTTTGATGATACGGTCATTTGAAATAACGCCTATACGTGCCGATGGTCCTCCGCCAATGGGCTCAATCACGGTAATTGTGTCGTTCAATATGCGGAAAGAAATTCCCACTCCTTCAAACTTTCCCCTGAACTTTTCCATTTCGGTTTCATTCTGCTTCGGCGGTATGTACACAGAATGCGGATCTAGAGTATTCAACATTCCGACAATTGCTGCATCGGTCAGCTTTTCAGTATCAACATCTTCTATATATGCTTTTTCCGTTATACTAAGAACATCACTGAACTTCTTAATCTGCATATAAATGTTGTCTGCAGAAATCAATTGATTGATCCCCATACCCGCAAAAACACTAATAACCGCTAATACTATTATTGTAATTAATGAAAATCTTTTTTTCATCGCTTTTTCCTTTAGAATAATCAATTCATCAATATACTTATTCAAACTGTAAATTCTCTCTCTTTATATGACAAGGTACGTGAAATCGACGGAAAATCAAACAACAGCCGTCACATACTTACTTGAATTACGGATATTCATTGAGAGAGTTGCTGTTTTCTTAGCATTGCTTCCACAACTTATCTTCTTTTAGCGCTCTTCGGATTTCATTTGCGGGAAGAAGATCACATCCCTTATCGAATCTTGATTTGTCAATAACATCGCAAGTCTGTCTATACCGATACCCAATCCTGCTGTAGGCGGCATGCCGTATTCAAGAGCACGAAGAAAATCTTCATCAAGCACTTGTGCTTCTTCATCACCGCGATCCAAAAGTTTCATCTGCTCTTCAAATCTTGCCCGTTGATCAAGCGGATCATTCAATTCGGAAAACGCATTGCATAATTCCCTGCCGTTGACAATTACTTCAAACCTCTCGACTAATCCCGGCTCTGTGCGGTGCTTCTTAGCCAGCGGCGACATCTCAATCGGATAATCGGTTATGAACGTCGGTTGAATTAAATGAGATTCAACTTTTTCACTGAATATTTCATCGATAATTCCGCCTGCACCTGTTTTTGGATCTGCTTCGATGTTCAATTCTTTTGCTAACTTTCGTAACTCATCTTCCGATTTACCCCTGAGGTCTTTGCCGGTCTTTTCTCTGATAGCGTCAAACATTGTTATTCTTTTCCAAGGCGGCGTAAAATCGATTTCACTGCTTCCTATTTTCACAGTCATTGTTCCGTTTATCGTCATTGCTGCCGTAGAAATAAGCTCTTCCACAAGATTCATCATCCATTGATAATCCTTGTAGGCAACATAGAGTTCCATCATCGTAAATTCCGGATTATGCGTCCGATCCATACCTTCATTACGAAAATCTTTGGAAATTTCATACACGCCGTCATAACCACCCACAATGAGACGCTTCAAATATAATTCATCTGCTATCCGCATATATAGCTTTATATCGAGTGCATTATGGTGGGTAACAAACGGCCGGGCTGATGCACCTCCATAGACCGGCTGCAACACAGGCGTTTCAACTTCCAGATATCCGCGCTCATCTAAAAACCTGCGTAGGATACTGATAATTTGTGCTCTTTTTATGAACACTTGCCGTACATTCTGATTAACTGCAAGATCAAGATATCGTTGACGGTAACGCAGCTCCTTGTCCGAAAACGGATCATAGACAGTCTTATTCCCTTGTTCATCGACTTTTTCTTTAGCTATTGGTAGAGGCCGAAGAGATTTTGATAAAAGTTTCAACTCTGATGCATGAATTGAGACCTCTCCCATTTTCGTCCGAAAGACAAATCCCTTAATACCAACAATGTCGCCTATATCCATTAATTTGAAAGCATCATACATAGCATCAAGATCGTCTCGCTTTAAATAAATCTGTATTCTCCCCCGTGAATCTTGAATATGGCAGAAAGATGCTTTTCCCATTCTGCGAATGGACATAATCCTTCCCGCTACTGAAACTGTACGCTGCGGAGTATCATCGCGAAACTGCTCGATAATTTGAATAGAGAAAGTATCTCTCTCAAATTCATAGGGGTATGGATTTATTCCTAGTTGAATCAGCTGTTTTAATTCTTCCCTGCGGCGAAGCATTAGTACGTTTAAATCTTCATGTTCGTCTTCAGTCGATTGAATTTTCTTTTCGTCGGCCATTATTCTTCCAAATTTCAGATTACTGGAAAATATTTACATGTTTATTAAGGCAGAAGATCAAGTCTGTCAGGATTGCATCTGCCATAGAGTGCAGACAGTTCATAAAGACGATCCGCTAAATGTGATCCGACTTGATCCCAGTTAAAACGCCATTCCCAATTACCCTGAGTTGTACTCGGTTTATTCATACGCCCTTCACTGCCAAGTCCGATAACATCCTGGAATGGAATTACTGAAATGTCTGCTACCGATTCCAATGCGTATTTAATGAAATCCCATTGAATTTCATTCCCATCCGTTCTAAAATACCTCCGGACAAAATCGCGTTCGTGATTCGATGCTTTTTCATACCATCCGCGTGTTGTATCATTGTCATGTGTGCCTGTGTAGACAACACAGTTATTTTCATATCGATGAGGAAGAAAAGCGTTCTCCGGTCCACCGCTAAAGGCAAATTGAAGTACTTTCATTCCTGGAAACTTCAGTCTCTCACGAAGTGCATGCACTTCCGTCGTGATCATCCCCAGATCTTCGGCCATTATAGGCAATGTACCAAGTTTTCGTTGAATATACTTAAAGAATTCCTCACCCGGCCCTTTTACCCATCTGCCTTTTACTGCTGTTTTTTCTTTTTCCGGAATCTCCCAATACGATTCAAAACCTCGAAAATGGTCAATACGTAACAAGTCGAACAACACAAATGTCTTCCTAAAACGTTCTACCCACCAGTGATACTTAGTTTCCTTCATAACATCCCATCGATAAAGCGGATTTCCCCATCTTTGCCCTGTTTTACTGAAGTAATCCGGAGGAACACCGGCAACAACTTTCGGTCTTCCATTTTTATCCAAACAATACTCATTTGGATATGCCCAAACATCTGCGCTATGATAAGCGACAAAGATTGGAATATCTCCAACAAGAACTATATTTCTATCATTTGCATATTTTTTTAATAAATTCCATTGGCGGTTAAAACACCATTGTGTGAATTTGTAAAAATCAACCAATTCGTTAAGTTCTTCCGCCGCTTTCCTTAATGCACCGGCTTCTCTATGCGCCAGTCCAGTATCCCAAGAAGACCATTCCTGCCCGGCATACTTACGATTAAGTGTCTGAAAGAGTGCATAATCTTCCAACCATGACTTTTCTGCTGCACAAAACACATCAAACTGCTTTATATCTTCTGAATTTCCATGTTTAAAAAAATGTTCAGATGCCTTCAATAGCATTCTCATTCTAAAGGCCGTAACCTCCGAATAATTAACACGATAATCCGGGAAGCTTTGAGTAATATGAAGGTCTTCTTGAGTCAGCCAGCCTTTCGAAACAAGTTCCTGCAGATCAATAAGTAATGGATTCCCCGCAAAAGCGGAATATGACATATATGGTGAGTTGGCCAATCCACAAGGTCCTATAGGAAGCATTTGCCAGAGCGATTGACCTGCCTTAACCAACCAATCAATAAAATGATAGGCAGGTGCACCAAGGTCTCCTGAGCCAAATTGTCCCGGTAAAGACGTAGGATGAAGAAGAATACCACTGCTACGAGGAAATCTCATCAATCTCTTTTCTGCTTTTTATGCCGGTTAGTTTTTTAAGACTTTCAACCTCGCTGCGTGTTAAATACCGCGAACTACCGCGCGGCAGCCCAAGCGGCGTCAGTCCGGCAAAAGAAACACGGTCAAGCTGGCGTACATCGTGCCCGACGGCTTCAAACATTCTTCTTACTTCACGATTTCTCCCCTCCCGAAGTGTTAGCAGTACTTTCTTTCGTTTTGAGCCCTGAATGATATCAGCAGTATTTGCCCATGCTGGACCATCTTCAAGACGAACACCTTTGCGAAGTTTTTTCAAGTCCTCATCAGTCACTTGACGATCGAGCGTTACACGGTACATTTTTTCAATTTCAAACTTAGGATGGATCAACGCATTTGCCAGATCGCCGTCATTCGTGAAAAGTAATACTCCTGTTGTATTTCTGTCCAACCTGCCCACCGGAAAAATACGTTCCTTTACACGAACATATTTCATAACAGTCGTCCGGCCTTTTTCATCACTCATTGTCGTAATAGCATCTTTCGGTTTATTCAGTAGTATATATACAAGCTTCTCTTCAAGATTCACTAATTCCCCATTAACAGATATCTTGTCCTTGCCGATCCGTACCTGAGTGCCTAATTCACATATAACATATCCATTCACCTTTACTGCACCCGAAAGAATTAAATCGTCGTTCTTTCTTCTCGAACCAACGCCTGCCATCGCCAGGTAACGGTTCAGACGAACAGTTTCCTTATGAATCCCTGAATTTTTTCTTTCCATATCTTCCAGCGCTTTGGCCGTTGCATATT
>Ga0315548_1003945_pt1 | contig 10859 bp, 10 predicted proteins | sample SalMarSW160110MG_2_FD_202540 | JGI IMG/M metagenome (GOLD analysis project Ga0315548, IMG submission 202540) | Salt marsh sediment microbial communities from the Plum Island Ecosystem LTER, Massachusetts, United States - Salt Marsh Sediment SW1601-110 ... | reverse complement strand
ATCGATATCTTTATCGAATTCGACCAAGATATCTATATCGCTATTCCTGATTTCATCTCCTCTAGAAAAGGATCCAAAAACGCCTATTTTTGAAACCCCGTATTTTTTTTGAAGGTCAGGCTGAATATTTTTTAGTTTTTTCTTAATTTCTTTTAACATTAATTTTTACTCCTTTATTACTACAATTATGATAATGCTTTTCATCGTTCATGTCAACACCAGAAATTTCTCTCAATGCAACAAATTGTTTTATCCGTATAGATTCGTGGCACTTGTTTTTGTTGGCTCGTTAGATCGTGGGGTCGTTGGTTCGTTTGTTTTTTATCCGGTCTGCCGTCTGCGGTCAGCAGTCAGTTGTTTATGTTGTCAACGACCTAACGACCTAACCACCTAACGTCCTAACCATCAACAGTGAATCGGTGAATCAGTAACAACAAAAAACTACAAGCTCTACATGCCCTACATGTGAGTCAGGTTCCAGTTATCCGCGGTCAGCTGTCTTTTCCATGACTCATGACTGCGGACTCGTGACTCCAGACTGTTGAATTTCCTTTCCGGAAATTCAATTCCTTGACAATTTCCCGGAAGTATCTACAATTTAAGAGTTAAAGGTAAATATATGAAGTAGAAGGGCCAGGTCTTGCTTTTTGAATCATAGGGATCCGGAGGATCAGTTATCAGTAAATCGGTGAATTGGTAAATCAGTAAAAACAAAAAAACTACAGTGTCTACATGTTCTACATGTGAATTGAAGTTTCGGATTTCGTGTTTCGGGTTAAAACAGCAGAATAGTCAAATAGTGACAAAGGCTGACCGCAAAATTTCTATGTTCTCCGTGTGTTTTGTTTTTTTTAAATTCTCATGGCAAAACCCAATGTGATCAGGGAGCCTTCGTCTTTATTTTTTACTACATTTTCTATTATATCGTTATCATTGTATTCGTACTTTGTTCTAAATAAGATATTTTCATTGATTTTAAAGTTTATACAGGTACCGATTGAAGAACCCTTATATTTTAAGCTCCTGGTAGTATTAATATTACAAAATGGAGCAAATGAGAATCTTGCAATATTCAAATCTTGATAAGTCATACCCAGTCTAAAGCAATCCACCTCGCCACCTCCAACTCTATCAGCATCCAAACCAAAAGATAAAAATATATTATGGCCTTTCCCTACCTGTATTAATGATGTTGAATTAAAGAAACTTCCATTAGAAGTTGCATAAAGATTAATTATTGGTGGTAGAATTTTTAAATTATCGTTAAATTCAATTTTCCATGGGCTGGAATATCTATTCCCGGAAAATAAGTATTTGATAATTAAAAAAGTACTTTCCCAGGTATATAATGAAAGAAAATCTGCCAACATTGTTTGACCCAGATATTCGGTTTTTTTCAACTCAATATCCTTAAAATTAGAAAGATAGATAGTATAAAGATCAATATCATTCCATAAATTTATTAAATGACAATATTCAAGAAAAGTTATATAATCTATTTTCCTTCTCGGAGTAAGATCGTCAAATCCGACATCTAATATGTATTCTATATCCAATAATTTTTCCACAAGAAATGAAACAGCATCATGAAGAAATATTTGATTTTGTCTTACGGTTAAAAGCCACTTATTAAAAGAATTAAATTCATTCTGATTTAAACCTTCAACTATCACCCCAAGAAAATCCTCTTCAGTCATTTCTTGATAACTTGAAACCAATGCTTCAAATCTAGGCCATAAGTTAGACCACCAATCATACATATCGATATCAACGTAGCATTCTAATCCATTCTTTCTTGGCCTGAACAAATGCGCAATTTCGTGAGAATAATATGATTCACCGACGGATAACCACCATGAACCACATAACAGCAAGATTCTTGACCATCTATAATCATCGCCATTAAGCCGTATTCCTAAAAAGTCATTAGTTCTTCCTGATAATTGATTTATAGAAAGAAACAAATTCGAATTTGCTTCATAATTTCTTAAAGGATTAGATAAATCGAGAGTTAGTATTCTGTCGGGTAGTTCTTCTTTTTCTGATACAAAATAATATTCATTACTAATGTTATTATCTTCTAAAGCAAAACATTTTTGAGTGAAAAACAAAATAAAAAACAATGAGACTAATAATATCTTTTTTAACGTTTCTACCAGGAAAATAAATCTCTTAATCTAACTCTCCAATTTTATCTCAAATTTTCTCTATAAACTCGCTTTATTCAATAAATCTTCATTTCAGCTATTTGAATTATCTTTATTTTTTAATATTAAAGGGTTTAAAGAATAAAGTCAATAGGAACGGATTTTAAACACATAAATATTTTATCTTAGTGTCTTAGTGTCTTCGTGGCAAATCTTAGCTACCAGATACCGGCTACCAGGTGTCAGTAAAAACAACAAACGAATCCTTTTAAATCTGCGTTCATCTGCGTGCTATTACCTTTGTGTCTTGGTGTCTTCGTGGCATACCTTAGACACCAGTCACCAGTCGCAAGTCAAAGAAAACTACAAGCTCTACATGTTCTACATGTGAAAAATTTTGGGGTTGGGATTTAATGAAAACAAAATATTTTTTATTCGTGTAATTCGTGTGATTCGTTGTTACTTTTCTTTGTTGGTTCGTTGGCTCGTTAAAATAACATAAATAAATCTTGTTGATCCTGTAAATCCTGTCTGAATCTTTTAGGGTTGGACTTTGTGTCTTAGTATCTCCGTGGCTAAAATTCCTTGACATTTAGTCTTTTTTTCAATATTATTTATAAACAAATTATTCGAAATTCCAAACGGATTAAAGGGGGTATAATCATGGGAAAACCAAGCTTTATTTTGAAAAAATACCCAATAATTGGTGTATGTGGACTTGATTGCGGCTTATGCCCCAGATACTATACTGTAGGGACTTCAAGATGTCCCGGATGTGCTGGCCCTGATTTCTTCAATAAACATCCATCATGTTCCTTCATAACCTGTTGCGTCAAGAAAAAAAATCTTGAAATTTGTTCTGAGTGCTCAGATTTCCCGTGTTCAAAATTCAAAAGTGATGAAGAATACCGATATATGAAAGAATCTCCTTCTTATCCTCCCTGCAGGAAGATTATGCCTAATTTGATTTTTATCAAAGAACACGGAATTGAGAAATTTATAGCTCAACAGAAAGTGCGTATAAAATTGCTTGAAACAATGCTAAAAAAATTTAATGATGGCAGATCTAGAAGTTATTACTGCAAAGTATCGGCATTAATAGACACAATAACGCTTAAAAACTCAATAGATAAGGCAAATCTTAAAATCAAAGCAGACAAAATCAAACAAAATGACGTTAAAAGTAAAGCGAAAATCCTTAAGGCTATTCTTGATGAATATTTGGTGAAAGAAAAATAGAAGGCCATGGTCTTGTTTTTTGAATCTCTGGGTTCTTCGAATCGGTCTCCAGTCGTGAGTCACCAGTCGCCAGTCTACAGCCAAAACAGCAAAATAGAAAAATAGATGAATTGGAAAATAGTAACTATTAGGATTTGGGATTTGGGATTTAGGATTTAGGAAAATTAATAAAAATATTCGTGTAATTTGTGTGATTTGTTGTTAAAAAAACTTTGTGTCTTAGTGTCTTTACGGCAAAATTAGCTAACCCGCCTTTACTAAATTCACAAATTCCTCAGGAGAAACAACAGGTATTTCACTTGTCTTATAATCTTTCTTATTCCTTGTTATAATAAAATCTATTTTGTTCATAGCGGAAGCATAATATTGAATGGCATCCTCGAAATCTTTGAAATTCGAAGATAAGGCTAAATCTATTATTTTCTCATTAATAGTTAATACGTTAAGCAAAAGCCTTAATTTTCTTACCTTGTTACCGGCAAATTCTCTTTCCTTTAATTTTCTTAGAATATAATATACGTTGGAAATAACCAGAGAACTCGTAAAAGCCTTGACTTTTGATTGGTCAATCAAAGTAAAAAGAGCAGCTGCGTATTTATAATGAGGCTCTCTTTTTGCAAATAAATCAAGAACTACATCGGCATCAACAAATATCTTCCGCATTATTTGTATTTCTCAACTATATACCCTAAATACTCTTTTTCTAAATCAAAACCCTTCTTTAAATCAATGACGCCCGATAACTCTTTGACTAATGCGGAAATATCAGAATCGCTCACTCCTTCAACTCTTGAAAGATAATCAAAATAATTTCCCACTAATTTAGATAAGCTCTGATTCCTTTTTCTGGCATAGTCTTTGGCATTATCAATAACCTCTTTGCCAAGTTTTAAAGTTAGTTTTTTATCCATTACACTCTCCCTTGTACGTACATATTATAATAAAAATATACGTATTGTCAAGGGCATAATTAAGATTCAAAACAGAAAATTTCGCTGGCAGTCATCCGTCAGCTTTTAACTGGTATCTGATATCCGGTAGCCGGTATCTAACATCGACTCCGGACTCGTGACTCCGGACTGTTGAATTTCCTTTCAGGAAATTCATCCTTGACAATTCCACCGAAAAATCTACAGTTAAAAGACTTAAAGGCTGGTAACAAAAGAAACAAAAACAATTATTCGGAGGTTAAAAATGAGTAATGAAAGATTCGATAGAGGTTGGAAAAAATTAAAAGAAATCAATGGTGAATCAGGAGAAAGAATAACCGAAAATTTAAAAGAAATTGCTCCCGATTTGGCAAAATATGTCATCGAATTTCCGTTTGGCGATATCTATTCAAGACCCGGCCTGGATTTAAAATCCCGTGAAATCGCCACTGTTGCGGCATTGACGGCTCTCGGAAATGCCACTCCCCAATTGAAATCTCACATCAACGCAGCGTTAAATGTCGGATGCACCAAAGAAGAAATAGTCGAAGTAATCATGCAAATGGCTGTTTATGCCGGCTTCCCCGCTGCTTTGAACGGAATGTATGCAGCAAAAGAAGTTTTTCAAGAAAGAGACTGACCGACCAACCGATTGAAATCTGCAGATTGGGGTTGACTTTTCGTAAAACGATAACTATAATATAACAATACATATAAAATATATAAAAATTCATTTTAAAAGTTTAAAAATATTATAAGAATGCATTGTTTTTAATTAAAGATCAGGCCTATGAAAGTAAATAATTGGGAATTTAAATTTATAAGACATAGCAATCTTCGTGAATGCCAAAATTCAACAACATTTTGGTTTATCCGCAGAGAAAACTTTCCGCTATACCCAAAAAATATAATCTTTAATCTGTGCGCCAATTGCTGGTGTGCCCGGAGGTTAAGTAAGAGACTTATGGGATGCTGGCTGATACCGCATTGACTTATGAAGTGGTTTGATTTACTCAAAAGACACAAATCTCAGTCGATACCGAGTAAAAATATCTCGATTCGTGCGCTGGTTATCTTTGTACTGTTGGTTATCCTGGTATGGGCGGATGAGGTGTTCGATCTGCCTCATATACTATTTGGAAGACCGGCTACACCATTCAACTGGTTTGAAGCTTTGCTCAAATCTCTGATTACCGCTGTTGTAGGAGGGATAATTGTATTGCAGTTAGTCGAGCATGCCAATCGAATAGCGAAAGTTACGCAGGCTCTGAAGGAGAGTGAAGCGAAGTTATCGCATATTGTACAGGGGAGTTCAATTCCGACATTTGTAATCGACTCGCAGCATACCGTTACTCACTGGAATCATGCTTGCGAAGCCCTAACCGGCGTCTCCGCCGAGCAGGTGGTGGGGACGCAGAAGCCGTGGGTAGCATTATACAACAAGGAGCATGTAGTGCTGCCGGATCTGATAGTAGATAGCTGCCCGGAGAAGGAAATCATACGGCAGTATAACAGTGTCAGGCGATCTGATTGGATTGACGGCGCTTACGAAACCGAGGTGTTTTCCCCAGAGCTCGGCGAAGAGGGGAAGTGGATATTTGTCACAGCCGCTCCGCTACGAGACGAACATAGAGGTATAATTGGTGCGAGCGAGACTATGCAGGATATCACCGAACGCAAAGAAACGGAAAAGAGAATAGAACATCTAATCAAAGTGTTGTGGGCTATTCGGAACGTAAACCAGCTTATAACCAAAGAGAAGAATGCAAATAAACTGATCTCAGGAGCTTGCAAACAGCTGACAACAACCAGAGGATATTTAAAAGCCTGGATTGCTCTTTTCGACGAAGAGGGAAATTTTAAATCCCTTGCAGGTGAAGGCATTGGCAAAAAGTTCTCGTCTGTTAAGAAGATACTGAAGGAAGGAAAGAAAACCAAATGCCAGGAAATGGCACTTAAAAAAGATGCTATTGTATTGATTAAAAAACCTGATACGACTTGTGAAAACTGTCCTCTGTTATCAGAATATAAGGAAGGAGCTCGTTTAATTACCAGATTAAAGCACAAGGGAAGAGCTTACGGGACAATTACAGTAGCGCTGCCGGAGAATATGGCTATGGATAAAGAAGAGCAAAACTTGTTTAAGGAGCTGGCAAGCGATATCTCGTATGCACTTTACGGTATAGGAGTAGAAGAGAAACGCAAAAAAGCTGAGAAAACCCTGAGAACACTCAATGAACGTCTCGAGTACCGTACATCAGAATTGGAACGTTCCAATAAAGAACTGGAGCAATTTGCTTATATCGCATCTCATGATTTACAGGAACCTTTACGTATGGTGGCAAGTTATACTCAGCTTTTAGAAAAGCGTTATAAGGACCAACTCGATGATGACGCAAGAGAATTTATAGGTTTCGCTGTAGATGGAGCAAATCACATGCAAAGGTTGATTAATGCTCTGCTCGCATATTCTCGTATTGAAACGAGGGGTAAAATTCTTGAACCCATGGATTCTCATTCTGCTCTTGGTCGGGCTCTGACAAATTTGAGTGCTACGATTAAAGAAAATCATGCAATAATTACAAATGATGATTTGCCAACCGTAATGGCTGATAAAATTCAACTTGTTCAGTTATTACAAAATTTAATAGGTAATGCAATCAAGTTCCAGAGCGAAGAACAGCCTCGCATTCATATCTCGGTTCGGGATAAAGGTCCCGAGTGGCTTTTTTCTATAAATGATAATGGTATAGGTTTTGATCCCGAGTACAAAGATCGTATTTTTGTCATTTTTCAGAGGTTAAATCCAAAGAATAAGTATCCGGGTACGGGAATGGGTCTCGCTATTTGTAAAAGGATTATAGAGCGTCACAATGGGCAAATTTGGGCGGACTCGGAACCGGGAAAAGGTTCAACTTTTTATTTTACAATCCCTAAAGGAGGAAGTAAATGAAAGATGGTAAAATTGGAAAACCGGCTGATATTTTGCTGGTCGAGGATAACCCCGGCGATATCAGATTGGCAGAGGAAGCTCTAAGGGAAAGTAAAGTCAGTAATCAGTTGTATACTGTTAAGGATGGTGTTGAGGCTTTGTCTTATTTACGCAAAGAAGGTAAGTACAGAGAAGCCGTACGTCCTGATTTAATTCTGCTTGATTTGAATCTACCAAAAAAAGATGGCAGAGAAGTGTTAGCTGAGATAAAGGAAGATCCGTATTTGAAACGTATACCTGTGGTTATCCTTACAATTTCAAGCGACGAAATGGATGTTTTGAAGTCTTATAATTTGCATGCTAATTGTTATATTACCAAACCGATTGATATTAACCAATTCCATAAGGTGGTAAAGGCTATAGATGATTTCTGGTTTACTATTGTAAAATTGCCGCCAAATGGAAGTAGACCTTGAGAACGGATTAAAGACAGGAGGAAAATTTTGGATAGAGAGAATCGTAACATTTTAATGATTGAAGATAACCCCGGCGATGCTCGTCTCATTCAAGTTTTTCTATCTGAAGCGGATGGTTTTAGATTTTCGCTTGAACATGTTAATGAACTTAAAAAGGGATTGAAACTTTTTGACGAGAAGGATTTTGACATTGTTCTTCTGGACCTGACTCTCCCTGATAGTTTTGGACTTGAGACGTTAAACAAAGTACAGGATAAGATGTCTGATATGCCAATTGTTATTTTGACCGGAAATGCCGATGAAGAAATAGCATTGAAAGCCGTACAAAATGGGGCGCAGGATTATCTGGTTAAGGGTCAGATTAATTCCAGTCTTCTCATCCGCTCAATGCAATATGCAATTTATCGTAAAAGTTCCGAAAATAAGATACAACATTTAAACGCAGTGCTTCAAGCGCTCAGGAACGTAAATCAACTTATCGCTTTTGAAAAGAACCGGGATAGATTACTGCACAAAGCTTGTAATGAGTTAGTAGAAACAAGGGGATATCATGTAGTCCGGATTATTTTAACGGATGAAACAGGCGGTTTTTTAAAGTCTGTAGAAAAAGGTTTTGGAGAGAATCTTATAGATTCGGAGAGCCTTCTAAAAAAAGGAATCTTTCCTATATGCGCGCAAAAAGCACTGAAAAATGAAGAATTGGTGATAATAGAGGATACTGAATCCGAATGTAAGAATTGTCCATTTATCAAAAAAATGCCGGGGAAAGGGAGTATGGCTACCCTTTTAAAACATAAAGAAAGGCTTTACGGAGTGCTTTTGTGTTATGTGCCTGCATCTTTTATTAATGATATTGAAGAACACAGATTGTTTCAAGAACTTGCGGGGGATATTGCTATGGGATTGCACAGTATTGAACTGGAAAAAAAGCAAGAAGAAATAGAAAAAGATAAAAAAAAGATTCAGGCTCAACTCCTTCAGTCACAGAAAATGGAAGCCATAGGCATACTTGCCGGCGGCATAGCACATGATTTCAATAACCTTTTAACGGCAATAATCGGTTATGGTTACCTTCTCAATGATGGAATACCAGCCGAAGACCCGAAAAAAGAAATGATAGAAGAAATTATTAGCGCGGCGAACCAGGCAGCCAATCTTACGGGACAACTTCTCGCATTCAGCAGAAAAAAACCGGTTAAACTTGAAGTATTCGATCTGAACTCAATAATAACCGATATCGAAGGCATGATTGACCGACTAATCGGAGAAGATATCGAGTCTTCAAGCAATCTTGAGAAAGTACCTGAAAATATAAAGGGGGATTCCACACAAATAGAACAGGTAATTCTGAATCTTATAGTAAATTCGCGTGATGCAATGCCTAAAGGCGGAAAATTAACATTGAAGACTAAAAACATTAAGATTAACGATAAAAAAACTCGTAAGATACCCTCTTCTCGAACGGGAGATTTTGTTTGTTTATCGGTTATGGATACGGGCGTGGGTATAGATAAGAAAACGATTTCAAAAATTTTCGAACCATTCTTTACAACCAAAAAAAGCGGTACCGGACTTGGATTATCAGTTGTACACGAGATAGTTAGGAAACATGACGGATGGATAAACGTGGACAGTGCATCCGACAAAGGCACGACTTTTCGAATTTACTTACCTGTAAGTTATGAAGAAAAAACAAAAAAAACAAAAGAGGCTGTGCCGATTGCAAATTTACAGGGTAATGGTGCGTTAATACTTGTTGTGGAAGATGAAGAAATTACGCGTAACTTCATTGTCAGGGTTCTAAAAGAGAATGGCTATTCGGTATTAGAGGCAGAAAGTATCGAAGATGCCGTCAAGATTTTCGCAGAAAATAAGAAACAAATAAAAATGGTTTTCAGCGATGTCGTATTGCCCGATGGAAGCGGTTTGGAATTTGCCGAAGAACTCATCGCCAAAGACGAGAATATTAAAATTCTACTAAGCAGCGGATATATCGATGAAAAAGCCGAATTGTCACACATCGCACAGAGGAAATTCGAATTTTTAGAGAAACCTTACGACGTGCCAAAATTATTGAGGAAAATTAAGGAAGCTTTAGTTTAATCTCCCTTTCCGGCCCAGTAATAGGTACTCAGATTTTAGTTCGCAGTTCCTTCGTAGATATATTTCATCCCGGGATAAACTCCTGGTAACCAGTCAGGAGAATAAGGCACGCTATCTGAAGGATAATATTTGCTTGAAATTTCATTCACGAAATTATTGCCAAGTTCCGTAAAACAAACATTCCAGGGTGACTGGAGTGGTGTATTTTGAACATATATTCCGGGATTTACCAGATTAATACTTGCCGGGTTATAATATACACTTGCAATATTGTCATAATACGCAACTCCTCCTTTACCCATGGCGGTTTGTGCCGGACCGAGAGAATTAAATATCAGGAAATAAGCACCGGCTTCCGCAATTTTACTTAAAAGTAAAACTAAAAATATCATTTTGCCCTCCTTAATATTCGAATTAAAATATAGTTATTGTTTTTTTAAATACAAGGGTTGTTATTTTATAGTATGAAAGTAACTTTAACTGATAATATGCTTTATAAAATATCCGCAGATATAATCGTCATAGTGCATTTCATCTGGATAATTTTTATGCTGCTGGGTTTCTTTCTGACTGTATACGGCTTCTTCAAAAATGATTTTTTTGATTGGTGGCTGTTTAGAACTCTCCATCTTTCTGGCATACTCTTTGTTGGAATACTAACGACTTTAAGAAGATTTTGTCCGTTGACTATACTTGAAAACTTATCAAGAGCACAATACAGCCCGGAAAGCACTTATCCCGGCTCATTTATCGTTCATTATATCGAAAAATTGGTATATCCTGACGTGAATCAAACCCTTCTTAGAGTGGGCACCGTATTCGTGGCATTCTTTGTACTCGTTGTATTCATAATAATCCCTCCTAAGAAGATAAAGAATTTAATAACAAGAAAAAACATAACCCGATAATGCCACTAAAATTTAAAAATCAAATATCAAAATGTAAAATTACAAATCAAAATTCAAAAATAAATTTAAAAAGAGAAACAACGAATCACACAAATAACACGAATATTAAAAAAAGACTTTGTTTT
>Ga0315548_1003939_pt1 | contig 10867 bp, 10 predicted proteins | sample SalMarSW160110MG_2_FD_202540 | JGI IMG/M metagenome (GOLD analysis project Ga0315548, IMG submission 202540) | Salt marsh sediment microbial communities from the Plum Island Ecosystem LTER, Massachusetts, United States - Salt Marsh Sediment SW1601-110 ... | reverse complement strand
TTGTTGTACATTACCATGAATTTTACTTTGCTTTCTGTTCACCGTCAATGAACCCTTACTGCTTCCCGATGTTCAATCCTTCTCACCTCATGGTATAATCGACAATATGCAGCCAAACCAGGGAATGGTGAACTATGACAATCGTAGCCGAAGACGATGCTATTCGGGTTGAGAAGCTTGAACTGGGTCCTTTCGGGACCAACGCGTATATTGTAACCTGTCGAGGAACGCGAGATAGTGCGCTAATAGATGCTCCCGCAGAGGCGAATATCATCACAGATAAATTGAAAAATACCACACCTAAATACATATTGTTGACTCACAACCACATGGACCATATCGGTGCCCTTGCCCAATTACGCGCTGAGCTGAAAGTTCCCCTGGCTGCCCACGCTTCAGACACAAGGAACCTGACCTCGCCACCAGAGATATTATTAAATAATGGTGACACGGTTTGGTTGGGGGAGCTTAAGTTTATAGTGCTTCATACACCAGGGCACACCCAAGGTAGTTTGTGCTTCAGGGTTGGTAGCTACCTGATATCAGGAGATACCATTTTCCCTGGAGGACCGGGGAGGACAAGCTCCCCGGATGATTTTAAGCAGATAATCAAGTCTATAACCGAGCAAATCTTTGTATTGCCGGACGATACGCAGATATACCCTGGCCACGGGAAGTCCACCGTATTAAAGAACGAGAAAGAAGAGTTTGTTGTCTTTGCCTCTCGACCTCACGAACCCCACCTGTGCGGCGATGTACTCTGGCTTTCAACGTAGGTAAGGCTAAAGCATTGCCTACGAAAATTAGGAAGTTGACTACCACTGTATCTCTACCCGGTAGAAAGCTTCAGCTAGTTCATAATCTTCCTCGTGGGCGAGAGCCTTATGTCGTTCTCTGAGACGTTCTTCCAATCCCGCAGAAGGATTGTTGCTTGTCTGGCTTTTGTGGCGGCGCAGGGCGGCAACTTTAGTGGCAAAGGTGGCGGTAATATCAATGCGGTAGTTAGGCTCTTGAGCACCCCAGAGCAATACCTCTTTGACTTTGTGAGGCTGAAGCCCTTCCTCCAGTAAATCGGGATAAGAATGAAAATCCCTGGCGTAGGGGAAGATGGCATCAAGTGTAACCTGTCCAGTGATTCGATGATCACGGTGCCAGATATAGCGCCGGTATGGGTCAGCAGTGACCACTGTCTCTGGCTTGTACGTCCTTATCAGGCGCACAATCTCTTTTCTGAATTCAGGTGTATCTTCTAGGGCTTGGTCTGGATGGCGCAGGAAGATGACCTCTCTCACTCCTAATAGCTTGGCTGCTGCTAGCTGTTCCTGCTCTCTGATTCTGGCTAGTTCGTACGGTTTCACATTGGGGTCGCTGGTGCCCTTGTCGCCATTGGTGCATACCACGTAGATAACATCCTTGCCTTCACCTGTCCAGCGAGCTACAGTCCCGGCAACACCAAATTCAGCATCGTCGGGATGAGGTGTAATCACCATCACATGAGCTGGCTTGATCATTATGCCTGAGCCTTCTTGGATCGCGGTACGCGGCAGCAATTGTATAACATTCCTCAGGCTGATACAATTCAGATTGGGAATGCCAGCAAGGGCAATGAGTAATTCCCTCTATAATATTAGAAATTATCAACCGGCAGATTTCAATAAGTACGTCTTATTGATTGCTGAAGCTGAAAAACTGGAGCCGACCGGGCGTTGTGCTTCACCGCGGGTTGTTGCTGAACAATTAGAGCGGCCAAACTACTCCCCTGAGCAAGACTTGTTTATCCTGTGGAGTGAGGATATCGTCGGCTATATGGATGTTAAGCCGGAGCTGACCATTGAGCGGGTAGTTCTCGACTGCTGGGTCCACCCTGAGCATCGCAGAAGGGGGCTGGCGACAAAACTCCTCAGTTATGCTACAGAACGTGCCAAACTATTAGGAGCCAAAGCAGCCCATGTAAATATAAGGGAGGATAACGTGGTTGCGATGAGGGTGCTAAGCAGGCTGGGCTTCAGCCTCATCCGACGGTTTCTTGAATTGGGGTTAGACATTGCCGATGTTGGCGAATTAGATATGGCCCAGGCGGCTCCAGGCTGTCGCTATCTACAACATGGTGAAGAAGACAATCTGACCCAGCTTCAGAATCGTGCCTTTGCTGGCGCCTGGGGATACAATCCCAATACCGTAGAGGAAATAACCTTTCGTGTCAATTCAAGCACCTGTTCTCGGGAGGATATTGTTCTAATCTATGAGGGAGATATAGCCATCGGCTATTGCTGCATAGGGATAAGCTGTGAGGAAGGAATACCCAGTATAAGAAAGGGGCGGATCCTTATGCTCGGGGTGGCCCCAGATTACAGGGGTAAAGGAATGGGCAAAAAATTAGTGCTGACTGGGTTAGCCCGCCTTAAAAGTAAAGGTTTACAGGTTGCCGAGTTGACTGTGGACAGCGAGAACAAAGCAGCCTGTGCTCTTTACCAATCCATTGGTTTTGAGGTTCAGGCCAACACTTTTTGGTATGAAAAGGTAATAAATTAGGACACAGGGGTAAGGTAGTTAGCCAATACCAGTTGGCAATCCCTGATAATCGCTTCAGCAATGTTCGACCAACTAAATTTACTTACTGTTGCCCGAATTAACTGGGCAGATTTTGTATCTGTGCTTGGCCGGGAAAGCAGCAAGTCTATTTTGTCAGCGAGACGATGGGGAACATTGTCTCTTACCACATACCCAGTCTCTCCCTCTCGAATAATGCTTTTAAAGTCGCCTACATCAGTAGCCACTACTGGTGTGCCGCAGGCTAGGGATTCCAGAGCTACTAACCCAAAGCTTTCGTAGTAAGAAGGGATCACACAAACGTCAGCCGCGCTGTAAAAATAAGGTAGCTGCTCATGCTTCACCAAATCCAGAAAAGCAACTGAATTCTGTATTTTAAGATTACAGGCTAGTTTCCGTAGTTGTTCTATTTCATGCTGGCTGTGTTCACCGCCACCGATTACCAGTAACCTTAATCCTTGAATATTCCGTAGATAGGGTAAAGCCTTTATCAACTTATCTATACCCTTTAAGGGGTCAATTCTACCCACAAACAGAATAATCTTATCCTTCCCAAAGCCCAGATACTGCCTGGCCTGTGCTTTGTCTAATGCCTTGAACTGCTTCAGATTTACACCACAGGGCACCACACTGATTTTCTCCGACGATGTGCCATAGTGCCGAATAAGCTCTTCCTTTTCCCTCTCTGTTGGAGCGATAATGTGATGGCACTTTTGCACCAGGCCCATTTCTGTCTCAATACGAAGTCTGAGCTCATCCTCGTCTAGTGCCAAATAAGCCTTTTCCTTAAATGCATTTTTGACTGCACCTAGTGTATGGAACATAGCGATATGAGGCACATGCCACCGTTGTTGTAAATATGCTCCTGCCAGCGCGGAAAGCCAGTAATGGCTAAATATTAAATCGTACTGGAGGTCATGCTGCCTCCTGAAATTCTCCAGGTTGCCAACAAAGTCGGGAAGATGGGAGTACACGGCCAACTTATGTATCTCCTCGTCTTCCCCTGCCCTGAGGTGAATGAGCCTTGCATCCTGATTGAGTTCATAGATTTGGCGGTCTTCGGGGTCATGAACACGAGTATAGACATCCACTAAATGTCCTTGCTTGCCTAATTCGCAAGCAAGCTCCCGGATGTAGACACTCATACCACCGGTGTCTTTTGTCCCTAGTTTTCCCACAGGGCAGCTATGGGCACTGAGCATAGCTATTCTCAGTTGACTAACCGGCATCAGAGTGTGCTCCTCCTTATTGTTGTCAGGTGATAGTTATCTGGCAACTGAAGAGGGGCACTTCCTGGCCACCGAGTTGATATTTGTATGGTTCTCCACCTTTCAAAAAGTTCCATTTCCTTTTGCCCCTTTCGATGCTCTCCTTGAGGCAAAGGACTTTACAAAGCAGTCCCACGCTTAAATAGCTAAATTGGGGGTCATAGGCACTATTATAGAGGTAGTGCGAGCCATCGTAGTCAAAACCCATAGTCATCGCCGCCGGTACCTTGTCCAGCTGTAGGATACCTAACCTCAATAACCCAATCTCAGCCATAGCCTTTGCCAGTGACCTGAAGAACGATTCTCTCTTGTGATTCATGAAGCTGGCTTTCTCATCCTTGCTCAATGAGAAGAGCTTCAAAAAAATATCCAAATAATCTTCAACCTCCCGACCGGCCTCAACACAGCGATGTTCTACATTGCCAGCCTCCCATAACCGCCTTAACTTCCGCCTAACTTCGTGGCGCTGCTTACTCTTCAATATTGCCAGGTATTCATTCCAGGTAGTAGGTAAATCTAGTTCCAGAGAAACATCCTCAGGACGGCAGGTAACCTCATACCCGCGGTTCTGGGCGACACTTACGAGTTGAGTGAGCACGGTAGAATCGGGCCGCAAAGGTCTCAGGTCCAGCTTCTTTATACCCTGCTCTCTCAAATCATCAAGCAATACCTTGAAGAAATCCCTCTCTCTTCCCGCGATAATAACAAAGTCTAAATAGTCAGAGACGTCAGCGCTGCCGATAAAAGAAGCCGTTTCCTTATTCACTAGAAGTGGGGTAAAGCCGATGATTTTCTCCCCTTGCCGCAGCGTCCGTAAATACAGTTCACCCTCTCCGCCAAATGCCTCCCACCAGACCTTCAGCCAGGCAGGCAAAACGAAAATGGAGCCCCACTTCAAGCAGTGACGCAACTTGTCCCAAGAAGAAGTAACACCGTCAAGACTCTCGACAGTGAGGGTATAACTCATTTGTGGTTACCCTAGTATAGCGATTAGCCATACCTGAGTCAACTGCCTTACCTGTAAAGAAAGCACGCGCAGCTATCCAAAGTTTCCGGCAACCCCATTCGCTTCTTTACCTTAACTAAATCTATACTACTGGCTGATTCTGAGAACAACTTCGCTGGATACGGGATACAGGCTGTCTAAAGACCTCTTTTTGGGGGAGGGCAATGAATGACCAGCATTCGCGTCTGACCAGCCTGACTCCATCCCCGAGGCATGTTGAGGCTACTCTTTCTTGGCAAACTGTTGGGCGGCTTCACCCATTCCGGCACCACTACCTGAGCTAAGGCATATGTCGGTTTCCATGCGAAGCCCTACGTCGAGCGGGGTCGACAGAGCAAGAGTAGTTGCTCTTTTGGCACCCTGAATAAGGCGGGGATTGATTTTGGCTATTTCTTCGGCCAGCTTCTTGGCTGCAACCATTAACTGGTCTTTGGGATATACATGGTCTACCAGCCTAACCCGGAGCGCTTCGGCAGCGTCAATTCTCCGTCCGGTAAGAATCAGCTCCTTAGCGATGCCGGCTCCCACTATCCGGGGTAACCGCTGTGTACTTCCTAGGTCAGGGATAACCCCCAATTGAATTTCAGGAAGTCCGAACATGGCAGTATCACAAGCCAAACGTATATCGCAGCAAAGAATGAGTTCCAGGGCTGCTCCTAAACAGTACCCGTTTATGGCAGCGATAACCGGTACGGCCAACTCTTCGTACATGGTAAATATCATTTTCAAGCCGTACAGGGAATCATAGCCCTGCCGATAACTGGGAAAAATTTGCGTGGGACCGCTCCCGGAGGCAACCATCTTCAAGTCCAGTCCGGCGCTAAATGCCCTGTCACCGGCACCAGTCATGATAACAACCCTGACCTCAGGGTTTTCCTTGATAGCCTGCGCCGTTTGGTGAAGCCCTAAAAAGACCTCCTGGTCAAAAGCATTTAATGCCTCAGGTCGGTTCAACAGCACTGTGGCAATACTATTTTCGATATCCAGTCGAACAGCGTCTTGATTTGCCATTTGTCTCTCCTTTCATATATTACTTTTAGGCTGATTTTACATTTTAGCCCCGACCAGGGTCAATTGTTATTCGGCGGCTAATTGTCCAGGATAAAATCAGGGCTTGATTCGTCCTTCAATGAATGCCCGTACCTCATCGTCGTTTACTGAGCGGCCAGTAAAGGTGCTAGCGTCCTGCTGGGCAATCCACAGGGCGGCTTCAGCTATCCGCTTAGGAGTCTTCATCGCCTTCATTGCCTCTTCGCTGAAAGTCTGTCTCTTGAAGACCTCCTTGAAGCCATCAGTGATAACGCCACCTATCGGGTAGAGGTCATTGACAGCAATATTGTATTCCTTCACCTCCTGAGCTAGTCCCCAGCAGAAGAGCTCGATACCTGCCTTGGTGATGCTGTAGCACACCTCACCAGGAGGTGCTCGCCGTTTAGCCGCGATAGAAGTCATACACATGATGTTACCGCCACGCTGGGCCATCATTACCGGCAGCACCGCCTTGGTGCAGATGAAGGTACCACGCAGGTTAACCCGCATCATCAGGTCCCAGCGTTTGATGGGCAAATCAGCAATAGGGGAATTGATGTTGACCGCTGCGTTATTAACCAGGATATCTATCCGCCCGAATTCCTCCACAGCCCGCTTGACCATCCTCTCCACATCCTCATCAACTGTTATATCAGTCCTGACAGGTATGGCCTTACCGCCAAAGGCACGAATCTCGTCAACGGTTTGATGTATCGTGCCTGGGAGTCTGCTTTGCCCTTCTTTTTCGGTGCGGGAGACCACCACTACCGCAGCACCCTCGCGGGCGAAAGTAAGACAAATTTGCTTGCCGATTCCTCGGCTTCCCCCGGTAACAATCGCTACTTTTCCTTCCAGTTTCATTTTCATTCCCACTCTATGTCCACTTTATCCATTAGCCACATTCTTGCTGGAGCCGTCTTAGTCGCTTGATGCGATTGCATCACGCCGCTCATAGTAGCCAACAACATTGGCCAGTGCCTTCACCGCCCGTTCTAGCGTGAGAAAGACAGGAATACCTTCGGCCAGATAATATTTAGCTACCTTGCGACGAGCTTCTTCTGCCTCAATATGTTCTGGTGCCATAGCTTCCACTGGCAAAACCATCACCAACGGTTTTCTTAATTTTTGCTTGACCTCCACAGGTACCTGGGCCAGCTCAGCAACAACACTGTCCAGGCGGACATCTAGCGTGGAGTTGTCTATCCGCCCCAGCATATGGCTAGCCGTAGACATATAGAGTTCGCTAATAATAGCCAGGTCCACCCCACCTTCAATCAGCACCGTTTCCAGGACAGACTTCAACACAGATGGGAAGGGAAAGGGACTGCCCACATCCACTGGGTTACACGTGCTGGTACCGACTGGTGGCACCATGGTGGTCAGCTTTCTCTGCAAATCCGGCGAGAATATCGGCATAGAGAGTCCGACCCTTTCGCAGGTATCGGCTGCTGCCACCCCGATGCCCCCTCCACCGCCAATGACGGTCAGGCGTCGACCACGATAAGTCGGCAAATACAAGAAGGCCAGGGCAGTGTCAATCAGCTCATCGAGGCTATTAACCATGATGGCGCCGGTCTGGCGGAACAGCCCATCCCACACCATTCCTTCGCCAGCCAGTGAACCAGTATGAGAGGCAACAGCCCGCGCCCCACCTTTTGTCAGGCCGCCCTTCCAGATTATTACCGGTTTGCTTTGGCAAACTTCCTGGAGGAGATGAAAAAACCGCCGTCCCTCACGCGGTCCTTCAATATAACCCAGAATGACCCTGGTTTTGGGGTCCTCGTAGAAATATTCCAGGAGGTCGCATTCATTGATATCGCAGGCATTACCATAGCTGACAACCTGACTGAAACGGATCCCCAAACCGCTGGCACGGTTTGCCACGCGGATAGCATAACCACCACTTTGACTCATAAAGGCAACTACGCCACTTTCTTTGGGCAGTTCCCCCCCAGGCAGGATAGTCAGGCCGCCAGCAGGTGAATAGATGCCAAAACAATTGGGACCAATGACACGAATGCCTCTGGCAGCCGTGCGTGTTATCTGTTCCTCTAGCCGCTGCCCCTCCGGACCTACCTCTCTGAAGCCAGAACTAAGTATCTGAACAGCTTTGATGCCTTTAGCCAGGCATTCCTCGACAATGGCGGGAACAGTTGGGGCAGGGGTGGTGATGGTGGCAAATTCCACCGGTTCCGGTATGTCCAAAACGCGGGGAAATGTCTTGATTCCAAGGATGTCGCTTTCATTAGGGTTGACCGGATAAAGCTTGCCCGGGTAACCAAAAGTCAACAGCACCCTGAGAAAACGACCACCAAACTTGGTAACATCGGCGGAAGCGCCCACGACTGCATGCGACCTAGGTCGGAAGATAGGAGCAAACTCCTCCAACTTGCTGCTCATCATAGAATGTATTCTTGAAGCTGTAATCCGCTAGTGGGTAGAATGGACAAACGAAGTTTGACCACACTGTAATAGTAGTGCAGAAACCGCGGCCTGTCAATTGAATTATGAAGGCTGCTCTGGCAATATGAGATTCGTTGCGGGGTTTACCTGTTTGACTTTGCTCAGGACAGGCATGAGCGGGAGTGAGATTCTCTGCCCCGATTGCATCGGGGTTTAAATAACAAAAAGGAAATGGGTCGGGAGACGCCCCTGTCATTGACACCCCCCTTCTTGTCATTGCGAGGAGCGTAGCGACGAAGCAAACTTAACGAGATTCCTCGCTCACGCTCGGAACAGGCTCCGCAATCTCGAATATCTAAGGTGATTTTCGTCAGCAAGCGGTGGTATAATTGGTATAGGATAAAAATCCAGGGGCGTTTTCAGAGGAAGTATGGCAGTTTTACAGATTCGCACCTTGCCTGACCCTGTGTTGCGGCAAAAGGCCAAAAAAGTAACCAAAATCGATGACTCCATTCAAAAGTTAATCGATGACATGATTGATACGTTACACGCTGAATCAAACAGGGCCGGTCTCGCTGCCCCGCAGGTAGGAGTGTTGCTCCGCGTAGCAGTCATCGAAGTGCCGGAACAGGAACTTATCACTCTAATTAACCCTGAAATAGTAAAAAAGGAGGGTGAGCGAACGGTTCAGGAAGGCTGCTTATCCGTACCTGGCTACTTTGGGGAAATAAAAAGAGCGGTAACGGTGAAGGCCAAAGCACAAAACCGAGACGGTAAGCAATTCCGCCTCAAAGCACAAGGGCTTCTGGCTCAGGCTCTTGAACAGGAAACCGAGCATCTCGATGGCATTCTATATATTGACCATCTAGAGAGCCCGGAAAAGCTGTTTGAGACTGAGGCTGCTCAAGAAGCGTAGCCGCCCCGATTTCATCGGGGCTTGCAATGACAAGAGGAGCCCGTTGCCGAGGTGTGAAGGAATCCTTTCCTTCACAAATTCGAGTTAATGTAGTGGCGAGGTTTATCCTCGCCTTGTGGGCGGGGACAAGCGCCGCTCCTAAAGCACAAAATCACAAATCCAAAGCACCAAATCCTAAATAGAAGAAAGGAAAATTTAATTCCTCTCATCAAAACACCAATGGCTAAAACTGTTTAGAGCTTTGAATTTTGATATTTGGATTTGTTTAGAGATTGGATCTTGGGATTTGGAATTTATCTGATGGGATTGCCGCGCACGTTTTAGTTGCTCGCAATAGGACAGAAGGGACTTGTTCTCTTGTAACCTGGTTAAACCTGTAACTCCCTCCCTTGGCGGGAGGGAGTTACAGGGAGGGGGATAACCGAGCCTCAGGCTCGGTTATCCTTCCTGTGCTGCTCTTCGCCTTCTTCTTCTCCCCCAGACCACTCCCCAGATAATTAAGCCAATTGCGACTATTATGAGAATGATAAGCCACCAGGTGATGGTTCGTGCCGTTGTGAAATCACCGCTCAACCCGGCAACCTCCACCACATACTGTCCATAATCCAATTCAGACACGGTAAAACTCACCTGTTTGCTCTGTCCTGCATCCAGTGTCACTGTCTGGGTATCTACTGTTTCTCCATTTAGCTTTAGCTCAACAGTATTGGGGCCTTCCTGCCCACCGTCGTTGAGTACATTGGCGGTAATGGTAACGCTTTCCCCGGTCTTGGTCACGAAGGTGACGGATTCCCATATCTTTTCCACACTGGTCACGATGCTCAAGCCACTGGGCACAAAATGGGCAGGCGGTGGAGGAGGTGTCGGTTCGATTTCAGCCAGTACACCGAATATGGAAAAGTGGTTTATCGGCGCAGACAGGGACAGTTCCGCCACACTATTTGGTGGTCCGCCTGCTTCATACTCCAGTGGTACCCAGACTCCATCAATATCATCATAATAAGACATGGTTATATTTAGAGCATTCTCAGGCAATTGCAATTCATCCAAGCCCAGCGTCAGGAAAATATCCCTGTCGAAAACAGCGTCCGCAGGAGTTATGTTGAAGACCACAATCGCCACAGTGTTCTCTGGAGGAGGAGGTATTTCCTCGAGTTCTCTGATTACTATCAGGTAATATGTCGTTCCACCAACAACGGGTGCGTGAGTCCCCCGCTCTAGCAGCAAGCTGTGGCTGCCATCGAAGCTAGGCCCAAGCAAGTCTACTGCCAGACAGTCATTGCTGTAAAGGGGCTCCGTGGTGTTGTTTCCTTCCCAGTCCACCGTAAGGTACTTAGTATCAGGACAACCGCCGCCGCCCCTGCGAGGTGGAGGTGGAGGTGGAGGTGGACAATCAATCCAGGTCTTATCGTGAGGCCCATACTGGTCAGAGTTCTCCGCCTCATCATAAGCAGTGACATATATCGTCAGGGTTGTCCCTGCTGACTGACCAGGTATGGTGGCAATCCAGTAGCCATCCTGGGCCGTGCCACTGTCCAGAGTCATGGGAACGGTCGTCGAGTCATAGGTCAAGTTTACTGAAGTCACAGCAACATCATCGGTAACGTACGCCGTGATGTCCACAGCCACGCCAGCACAGGGCTCATCTGAAGACTGCGTTACATCTATAATCACAGGGTCGGTGCAGTCAATCCA
>Ga0315548_1003938_pt1 | contig 10869 bp, 7 predicted proteins | sample SalMarSW160110MG_2_FD_202540 | JGI IMG/M metagenome (GOLD analysis project Ga0315548, IMG submission 202540) | Salt marsh sediment microbial communities from the Plum Island Ecosystem LTER, Massachusetts, United States - Salt Marsh Sediment SW1601-110 ... | reverse complement strand
GGCTGAAGCCTTTAAGGGGACGGAACCCAATGTAACCGAGGAGAATATCCAGGCCCGCATCAGGGGGAATCTGCTGATGGCGCTGTCCAACAAGTTCGGCTGGCTGGTGCTGACCACCGGCAACAAGAGCGAGATGGCTACCGGCTACACCACGCTGTACGGGGACATGGCCGGCGGTTTTGCCGTGATAAAGGATGTGCCCAAGACCATGGTCTATGAGCTGGCTGGCTACCGGAACCGGCTTTCTGATTCCGAAATAATACCGGCGGCTATTATCGATAAACCTCCGTCGGCGGAGCTGAAGCCCGAGCAGAAAGATACCGACACCCTGCCCTCGTACGAGCGGCTTGACCCGGTGCTTACGGCCTATGTCGAGGAGGATAAGAGCGTCGAGCAGATTATTGCCCTGGGCAACGATGAAAAGGTGGTCAGGCGGGCGGCCCGGCTGGTAGACACCAGCGAGTACAAGCGCCGCCAGGCACCGCCGGGGGTCAAGATAACCCCCAGGGCCTTCGGCCGGGACCGCAGGCTGCCCATAACCAACCGCTACAAAGGCTCGTAGGGAGGTTCGTTTTCTGGGTTATGCGTGTTATAATACTGGAAAATCTTTAGCAGGGAATGGAGAAGCTGATGGCGGAACAGGTTGTCGGCTCTGATGCCGAAGGTAAGCTAATATCCATCCTGAAAATCTTAAGCGAGTCCTCGGATTCCATGGGGTCAACCACTATTGCCCGCCGGCTTGAGGACGAGGGGGTTTTCTTGAGTGAGAGGGCGGTGAGGTATCACCTGAGGATAGCCGATGAGCGCGGCTATACCCAGCCGGCCGGACGGGACGGGCGGATGATTACTCCCAAAGGGCGGCAGGAGGTTAAGGAAGCCCTGGCCCCGCAGCACCTGGGTTTTGTGCGTGAGAAACTGGAGATGCTGGCCTACCAGACCACCTTCGACCCGGTGAAGCGCAGCGGCCAACTGCCAATAAATACCTCGCTCATTGATAAGGAAAGGTTCAAAAAGGCGCTCTCGGCGATGAAGGATGCTTTCAAGGCCGGGCTTTGCGTCAGCGAGCTGGTGGCCACGGCGCCGGAGGGGGAGAAACTCGGTTCAGCGGTTGTGCCCGAGGGTAAGATTGGTTTAGCCACTGTTTGTAGTGTGGCCATAAACGGTGTGTTGCTCAAAGCTGGAGTACCTGTGGAGTTCAGGTTCGGCGGCGTTCTCGAAATAAGAAATTCCCAGCCAAGGCGCTTCGTGGCCATAATCGACTATGCCGGCACCTCCGTCGACCCCTCTGAGCAGTTTATTCGGGCCAGGATGACCAGCGTGGGCGAAGCCGCGCGGACGGGGATCGGCAAGATACTGGGCGTTTTTCGGACGGTTCCGGCACCGGCCAGGGAGGTCGTCGAGGAGAAGATAGCTCTGCTCAAGGAAGTCGGTATAGGCGGTGTCTATGCCGTGGGTGATACCAGTGAGCCGATCTGCCAGATTCCGGTGCCCCTGAACCGGATTGGCATTGTTCAGCTCGGCGGTCTTAATCCGGTGGCGGCTGCCGTTGAGGCTGGCGTTGAGATTGAAAACGTTGCCGAGAACGGGCTAATCGATTTCCAGGAGCTGCGTAGCTTCTGGGAGCTCTAACCCGAGTATCCAAGCCGACACTCGGGTTAAAAAATAACCTCAGATTAAGCAGTGTCAACCTGAAGCAATACTTTGATGTTATCTTCCTTACTGGCAAGCAGCTTTTCAAAACCCATTTTTACGGCGTCTTTAAGCGGCACTTTGGCGGTGATCAGTCTGCCGGGTTCAATACTTTTATTGGCCAGCAGAGCGATAACTGTTCTTGCCTCGTGCACGTAGATGGAGCTGCCCACCATAGTTTTCTGATTAAACATCAAGTCGAAAAGGTCCATTGAGGCAGGTGCTTCAAAGACCCCTACAATAACAATGTTGCCGCCGCTTCGGGCTAGCTTTTGGGCCAGCTGGGCAGTAGCCTGAATACCAACACACTCAAAAGATACATCCGCACCTAGCCCGTCGGTCAGGTCTTTTACCCGCTGTACCGGGTCTTCGTCTTCAGGATTGATAAACGCGGCAGCTCCCATAGCCAGGGCAAGTTCTCCCCTGGATTTAATCTTATCCACAACATAGATGTCGGTTGCTCCGGCAGCTCTGGCGGCCAGTAGAACGCTGAGGCCGATAGTACCAGCACCCACGATAGCCACGGTATCCCCGGGGTGGACATTACCCTGGCTCACAGCGTGGAAGCCCACTGCCAGAGGCTCAACCAGAGCCCCGAGTTCATCAGACACCGAATCAGGAAGTTGATAGGCCGCATAACTGGGAATGACCGCATATTCAGCCATGCAGCCATCCGAGGTCAGACCGGTGAAACCTCCGTTCGCACAGATATTGTACATTCCCCTTTTACAAAAGTAGCATTGGCCGCAGTACCAGTAACCCAGCGCAGCTACCCGCTCTCCAACCTTAAAATTGGTTACTCCCTTACCTGCCTCGGCGATTCTGCCGACGAACTCGTGCCCTAAAACTATTGGCACTTTAGTGGGGTCAATCATGTTGGGGCCATCGGCGTATTCCTTTAAATCTGTGCCGCAGATGCCAGCTAGGCTTACTTTTACCTTTAACTGCCCCGGTCCTGGAGACGGTTCGGGTACATCTTCATAGCGGAGGTCTTTTCTGGCATACCACCTTAAGGCTTTCATTTTTCACCTCCCCGGTTTGGAATTACAGGCTAATATGGCTCTTTTAACCAGCGTCTTGGCTATCTGAATCTTGTAGCTGTTATTTATCAGTGGGCAGGTTTCGGTGGTGATGGTACTGGCCGCCTTTTCGGCATTCGAATCGTTAATCGGTTTACCCTTGATGTACTTTTCGGCCCCGGTTGCCCGGTAGGGCGTGTTGTATACCGCGTTCAGGCATATCCTGGCCGATTTAACCACGCCCTGCTCACTCTTTATGGCGGCGGCACAGCTGACTATGGGGAAGTCTATCGACTTCCTGAGGGCAAACTTGGTGAAGATTGACCTGATGCCGGTAGCGGGTGCCGGGACTTCAATCTCGGTCACTATCTCATCATTATCCAGAACCGTGGTCTTATCGCCGTCTACGGCGAAGAAATCATCCGCTTTAATAGTCCTCTTCGTGGTTTTTATTTTAGCCTCCAGGGCTACGAGCGCCGGGGCCATGTCCGAGGAGTTAACCGCCACACAGCTGCAGTTGAAGCACCTGTTGGCTTCGGTCTCGACGGCGCTTGAATCCAGACTCTTAACGTCCTCAGTATCCAGGCTCTTGACCCTTTCCGCTGCCGGCAGCTCCGGGGTGTCAGCCCGGCTTGTTTTCACCAGGCAGGAGCTGTCGAATTTCGCCGGCAGCTTGCCCGCCTTGCTGTCGTTATATTTTCCTCCCTCACCTCCAAGGTACCGGTCTATGGCGCTGGCCGCTTTTCGGCCGCTGGCTAGGGCGGCAACAACCGTGGCCGGGCCGGTGACAAAGTCCCCTCCGGCAAAGACGTTTTTGCCTAGGGAGTACGACGAGGCGTCCGCTTTCAGCCGTCCGTTCTTACCCAGGAACTCACCGGGGATAGCTGAAGTGTCCGCTTCTTCGCCGATTGCCTTCATTACCGCATCGAAATCGGCGGTAAATTCCGAGCCCGCTACCGGCACGGGCTTAGGCCTTCCCGACTCATCTAGAGGCCCGAGCCGCATTTTGGTGCACTTAAGGGCTATCCTGCCCCCCTTCTTAGCCGCGGCCAGCGGCTGGGTAAGGAACTGGATTTTGATGCCTTCCTCCTCCGCTTTTTCAACCTCCTCCTTTACCGCCGGCATCTCCGCCCGGCTGCGTCGGTAGACAATTACCGGTTCGGCTCCCAGCCTCAGCAGCGTCCTGGCGACATCTACGGCGGCGTTGCCACCGCCGATAACGGCCACTTTCCTCCCCGGGACTTCTCTAACCCCGCGGTTCGAATTTTTCAGGAACTCTATACCGGACATCATCAGTTCCTCGCCCTCCACCCCCGCTGGCCTTTCTTTCCAGGCCCCGCAGGCCATGAATACGGCATCAAAGCTCTTCATGAGCTTTGCAGTTTTATTCTTACCGACATTGGACCTGAGCTTGAACTCAATCCCCATGCCCTCGAGGGCTTTGAGCTGCCGCCTGACAACGTCCTTCGGCAGCCGGTAGGGTGGTATACCGTAGGTGAGCAGCCCGCCGGCTTCTTCCATCATCTCAAAGACGGTTACGCTATAGCCCAGCCTCCTGAGGTAGTATGCCGCCGAGAGGCCGGCCGGACCTGAGCCGATAATGGCTGTACTCTTGCCGATGCTGCCTTCAGGCGGGGCGATGATTTCGTCGGCGTTATCAAGTATGTAATCCCCGACGAACCTCTCGATGCCCTTAATGGATACTGGCTCGTCGAACTCGCCCCGGTTGCACTGGCTCTCGCAGAAATGGGGGCATACCCTCCCGGTTATTGCGGGGAGGGGGTTGTAATTAAGCAGTATCCTGGCGGCTCCCGCCAGGTCACCGTCCCTGATTTGGCTCAGGTATGAAGGTATATCCACGCCGGCCGGGCAGTCGGTGGAGCAGGGCGTGCCGTTTACCCTGGTGCCGCCGAATATGGAATGGTATCGGCCATCCCCGGTCAGGGCGTAGCACAACCTGCCGCCTTTCCTGGCACAGTAAAACCTGTTATCAGGCACCCAGTAGTACCAGCACCGGTTGCTCTGGCAGATATTACCGCCTATACTGCCCATCTCCCTGATATGCGGTGAGGCTGTCCTGCGGGCTGCCTCAGCCAGTATAGAATACCTGTCCTTTACCACCCTGTCCTGGGCGATGTCTTCGAGCTTGGTCAGGGCGCCTATCTTGAGCGTCTGGCCGTCTTCCCTGATATAGTCCAGGCCGGATATGGTCTTGATATTTACTATGACCTCCGGGTGCTCGGGCAGTATGTTATCCTTCATTTGACCCACCAGGTCGGTGCCGCCGGCGATGACCTTCGCCTTCCCCCCGTACTCCTTGAGGACTGAGGTTGCCTCTTCGGCTGATAACGCATTTATGTGTTTAAATCTCTTCATTTTACGCTCTCCCCAGTGCCTTAAGGACTCTGTCCGGGGTGATGGGGAAATCATCGACCCATTTACCGATAGCGTTGTGGACGGCGGGGCCGATAAGCGTGGGAGTGACGGTGGCTATATCCTCGCCGATACCGACAAGCCCGTAGGGGCCATAGCCCATCCCCGTTTCCACCAGGGCAGTGTCTATTGAGCCGATGTCAAGCATGGTTGGTATTTTATAATTTAGCAGATTGCCGTTAAGCATGACGCCGGTTGCCGGGTCGTGGATGACCTCCTCGCTGCGACCCCTGCCTATCCCCATATAGGCTCCGCCGTACTGCTGCCCTTCGCAGCCTTCCCAGTTTATTACCCGGCCGACATCATTGACGGTAACCACCTTCTTTACCTCGACCTCCCCGGTTTCTTCATCCACCTCGACTTCCATGAAGTGTGCCTGCCGGCAGAAACGGAGACGTACGTCCGAGTAGGTCCCCATCTGAACCTGCCAGGAGTGGGCAAAGAGGGGCTGGGTGTAGGTATAATTGAGGTATGGCTGGCCGGTTCTGAACGGTTCGCCTAGAGGCGAGCTGGCCGGCCCCTGGGCACCGGCAAATTTGGCCAGTTCTGCCAGCGTCCTTCTATTCGACGGATCGGCTTTCTCGTAGATTACGCTGTCTTTGATGTCCAGATCCTCGGGCTTCTTGCCCGGGAAGGCAGCCGGCGCACTGCCCAGTTGCGTTGTGCTGCTAATTGTGGCGGCTTCCAGAATCTGCCGCTTAAGCAGTCTGGCCGCATTCCTGACGGCAAACCCGTTAACCGACATATTGGTTGACGTATCAGGCGTCATGGTAAAGAAAGTGGCGTCGATTTGCGCCTTGTAATGGACATCCTCTATTCGCATCCCCAGTTCATCGGCGGCAACCTGGCAATAGGCTGTCTCGCCGTTAACCCCGATATCAGAGCGGCACCCTAGGATGGTGGCCGTTCCATCGTTGCGTTCGATGCGTATCGCTATTTCACTGGTACCTCCCGAATCGTCCCACTCATGTGTCCAGACAAAGCCCAGCCCGTGCAGCTTGCCGTTGGGTAGTCTCTTTGTTCCCGGTGAATGCCACTTCTCGTCCCAACCAATGGCTGCTTTCCCCTTCTCTACGCACTCCTTGAGGCTGTCTCTAACCTGGAACCCCAGCTTTGTCTTCTGCTCATTCAGCCATTTCATATCGTGGCCCTCGGCGCCATCGTTTTTAAGGGCAACCTCTACCGGGTCAAGCCCCAGCGCATCGGCCAGGTGACTGAATACCTGATTGAGACAATAGCAGTTTGAGTTCTGTTCGCAGCGTGTTGCCGTTGTTGGCCCCTTGTTTACCAGCACTGCTTCTGTCTTGCCATATATGTTTTGAATCTTGGTGTTTTCGGCAAAATGCTTGACAAAACCGAATACCGGCATTCCCTGGTTGACAACCACAGCTCTCCCTTTTACGGCGGTAATCGTCCCGTCCAGTTTAGCGCCTGCCTTAAAGTAGTATATGCCTATATCCATCTCACCACCGTAGAAGTCTTCCCGCCGGTTAAACATCCACTTGACCGGCCGGCCCGTCCTTTTGGCGACGACGGCAGCGCAGTAATGCCCTCCCAGATTCCAGGGCATCTGGCTCCACCCGCCGAAACTGGCGCCTTGATAGAGACAGTGAATCTGAATCTTGTTCATGGGTATGCCGCCGAACCAGGAAGCCACGGCACGTTTGCATATATGCGGGCGTTGTTGTTTAACCCAGACCTCGGGGCAGTCCCCGTTCCATCGGAACACACCGCAGGGGCGTTCCGGCCCAATCCACGTATTAAGGCCTTGTGTGAACTTGAATTCAACTATCTTATCAGCCTCGGCGAAGCCTTTCTCCACGTCGCCGTGCTCTTCTACATCTATACCCTGATTCTGGTTGGTAATATTGCCGTCAGGGAACGCCTCGGGGTTGACTAAAGGAGCCCCCGGCTGCATCGCTTCCTCCGGGTCCAGGACAAAGGGGCGCTCTTCCCACTCCACGTCTATCAGCGTCAGCGCCTCTTCGGCTATTTCCTCGCTATCAGCGGCGACAAAAGCGCCGACCTCTTCTCCCTGGAAGTGGGCTACCTTGGGCAGAACTGGTACGTCTGATGTTTCATGTCCGCCCAGGTCCGCCCCGGGCGGCAGCTCCGGGTCTTCATACCTCAGAACCGCCCTTACGCCGGGCAGCGCCTCGGCCTGGCTGGTGTCCAGCCTCTTTATTTCGGCATGGGGGTAGGGGGAGGTAAGGAATCTTCCGTACAGCATCCCGGGCAGTTTGACGTCCATCGTATACTTGGCGTATCCGGTTGCCTTCTCGTAGCCGTCTATCCGGCGTACGCCGCGTTTACCTACGCTCCGGTACTCCGCTAAGGGATACTTATCGCTCTTTAGATTATCAAACAGTTCCTGTATTTTTGACATTTCATCGCTGCTCATACTCTCTGCCCCCGGTGCAAATTATTAGCTGCCTCCAGCACGGCTTTGATGTGCTGGGGATATGTGCCACACCGGCACAGGTTACCGACCAGGGCCTCTTTAATTTCCTCTTCTGCCGGGTTGGGATTTTTGTCCAGCAGGGCTTTGGCGGTAACTATAAAGCCAGGCGTGCAGTAACCGCACTGCATGCAGCTATGCTTGACATAGGCTTCAACAAGCGGGTGCTTGGCTTTAGCGATTCCTTCTACGGTCTCTATTTTCTGGCCATCGCACTCTATGGCCAGAATCATACAGGAGAGGACCGGCCTCCCGTCTATAATCACGGCACAGGCACCGCAGGCCCCCTCATTGCAGAGCTCTTTGCTTCCGGTCAACCCGAGTTCATCGTGGAGCACATATTGAAGGGTCCAGTTAGACTGGACCCTCACTTTATATGAATCCCCGTTCACAGAAAAATTTATTTCATCTTCAAATACCGGGACTTTCTTGTCTGGTTTCAACGTACTCAGATGTTCTCCTTTCTAGCCTCTAGCCGCCTGCAGGCTTTGAGCGCAGATTTGCCGTACTCTGTAGAGGTATTGGGAATTATATAATATGTGGGGTAACGTTTCAACTTTACATAAAGTACCAATCTTGGCCTGCTGACCTTCTGTGGTCTTTTAGACCTTGCAGAGGTAGATGCAGACGTAGAATTGCACGCTACGATATCGTCCTGACTTTGAATTAATCGGGTGTATCAAGTCCTAACTTAATACGCAGGTTTTTGGCATATTCCATTCCGTCCGGTTTATAGGGCTCTGGGACCCAGGGCATAACCTGCAACGTCTGTAGCATAGAAGGCAACCTGTCAAAGGGGATGGACATAAGCTGTAGACCTTCTGGAAATATCTTCCGGCGCTTTATCCCGAAACCGAGGCCGGTAGTGACATAGTTAATTTCCCCGTTTAAATATGGATAGACGAAAATCCAGCTGCAGCCTATCGCGGCTGTGTACCTGCTCAGCCACATTTCTCCGGTTATATAGCTCATTGCCCTTAGCAGGATTTCCGCCTGGCTGATGTTAGCCAGTATTACCAGTAAATCTGGCTCAAATGGGAGCTTATCTAAAGGGGAAAAGGCAACGAAATTAACTACACCTCTACCTATCTTTGGGACATGCTGGTAAAGTCTGGTTGCAGAACGTGGGCTCTCGAATAACTGCAGCCCGGTTCCCCATTCCCCGTTTATATAAGGCTCTTTGGCACCTGTCTGCCCTAATACGTATGTCCCGGCCTCACAGGTATGGTTTTTGGGATCAGCATAGAAAGCCTTGCCCTGCTGCGCCCAACCGAGCATTTGACAGAGAGTCGTTTCTTGGTCTAGCCTTTCAACCATGTCCGGGCGATGGACAAAATATTTTACGCCTATGGGCGGTATGTCGAAGCCAAATTTGTCCAAGATAGCCATTTCTTTTTTAGTGAGAGTCATTCTAACCTCCTGTAACTATAAAATTTAGCCGTTCCGTTAGGTATATATTCCCAAAGTATAACTTAAAGACTATCCGGGTTGAGCAAAGGGGAAAATATGAGGGAGTATTTGCCTCATCATTTCTTCGGGGTAACCATTTGTCTCAAAATTCTCTCTGGTTTTTTCGATCAGCTCATCGAGGCTGGCACTACTTTAGCCCTTTTGCGCTTGTTTATTACCTGTTACCTGTCTCCACTATGCCGGCGGTGGCGTCGACTTCCACATAATCACCTGACCTGATTAATTCAAGTGGATTTTTATCAAGTTTGTCCACCATAGGGATACCGGCCATAATTGCGGCACTGGCCAGGATAGCCTCGGCTTTGAGACAAATTATGGCAGCGGGATTATTTCCCGCTTTCATCGCGTACCAGGAGATAACCGGGCCCATGCTTGAACCTTTGCCGGTCGGGGTTACGATTACTTTACCCCTCAAATCCTGCCCGAAGTGTTTGTTGAGCGGTGAAGCTAACTTGCCGGTGTCCGGATCCAGCTCGCCAAGAAACGAGAATGGCGCTTCAAGTATTATGGCTTCTCCCCCGGCCTTTCCCGGACTCACGGTATGCCCTCTCAGTTTCATTGATGACTCCTTTTCTCAAGTTACGGTTACTAAATCGACGCAGTCCTTCATATCGCCATAATAGGTTCGGCACCTGCCGGCAGTTTGAGTCTGGAAAAAGCGGGCACCTCGAGCCGAGTTAGTAGCTACGGCATCAACGCCGCCTATATGAACCAGAGGATTCTGGCCGGAGACACAGCAGTTAGTAAGAATAGCCCCTGCTTTCTCAATAACATCAGCGTAACCGGCCTCTCTCGCCAGGCCGCAGGTCATATCGGAGACACCTACTGTGAGCTGCTTCCCTTCCTTCAGCCTCCTCCCCTCCAATAATGAAGCAAGCTCCCGCAATTCCGTAATGGTTAGGTGAGGACAGCCAAAGACAGCCAGTTTAACTTCACTAGGGCTAACCGTGTTAAACATATCACGAACGTCCTGGACGTCTTTCCTGGTTACACCAACCACTTCTTTGGGCTTTTTGCCGCCCAAAGCCGCTTCCAGGGTGGGAGCTTCCGGGGTTACGCCCACCATATGGCACATGGTGCAGGCTCCGTCAACGGTAAGCGGTGAGGTAAGATATTTACACTGCTCAATAGTCATTGTGCGGGGTAAGCCGTCAAACACCACGTTCCTGGTTCCAGCTACTTTTCCTATATAGTAACCCAAGGCCCCAAAATCGGCAGGGGTAAAATTACCAACATCCAGTTCCCTGGTATCAATCAGCAGCTCGGCAAACCTGTTTTCCGGCTTCATCAAGCCTTCGTAGGGCGCCAGGCCGGTGATACTGCTGGCTACGCTGGTAGAAAGGCTCTGTCGGGGAGCCCTGGCCCCGAACATGGAGTTGGCGGCATTCTGCCCTGAAGTCCCTGACCATATCACAGTATCATTGCGTCTGGGGACAATGCCAACCGTATATGGGGTACAGGTGAAAGTGGGGATTACCTTCAAATTTTTTAATATTGCCAGGTTTTTGGCGTAGTCCTTCTCATCGGTCAGCCCCACCCCCCCAATGAGTCTTTCCTTGCTTACAATGCCGTATTTTTCTCTCCAGAAAATAGGGTCGAAACACGGCATAAGCGAGACCATTGTCCTCATTCTGGTAACGCCTTCCGTCATCTGCTCCAGATACTCGGTTGGCATATCCGGGAGAATATGGGCACTGGTCACCCTGACCATCCTTTCTGCCTCCAGAGCCTCGCCAAGTGTTTTCAGAAAAGCCATCGCTCTCTGCGTACCGGGCCCGTATTCTCCCTCCAGCATTTTCT
>Ga0315548_1003933_pt1 | contig 10877 bp, 7 predicted proteins | sample SalMarSW160110MG_2_FD_202540 | JGI IMG/M metagenome (GOLD analysis project Ga0315548, IMG submission 202540) | Salt marsh sediment microbial communities from the Plum Island Ecosystem LTER, Massachusetts, United States - Salt Marsh Sediment SW1601-110 ... | reverse complement strand
GGTCAAGAATGCTCTGTGATATTCCCGGCTCCAGTCGTGGTTCAAAAAGAAAACTTTCAATGAAATTATGGTGACCCGGACAAAACGTCTGCGAGTAATATCCGTGTAAAACAATCGGCTGTGTCGTCAGCCCGGTAATCGTCGTTTCGACAAAATGCGACAGCGGATAGGTAAGTATCATCGATTCCCAGTATGCATAGTAGAAAGACGTTGTGATGGAAATTCCCCCGTAGGTGAACGAACGTTGCTGAAAAGTATAATTTGACAAATCCGGACAAATAATTCGTGTCTCACCAGAGCTTGGCCCTCCGCTCCACTGCGGCTGGGCATAATCGGCCCCAATTCTTAAGCTGGTAATATACCCTTGCATTTCCACTCCGAAGTCGCTCAGTGTCACTATCGGACTTTCTGTTGGACCGACCTGTGTCTTCACATCCTCTGTGATTAACCAATACGTGCGCGGATTGGATAAATGGTGCATCGTAAACTCATCGGTGGCTGTTGCGTTCGCAAAAGTATGTGTGTGGCCCGGCAATTCCGGAAGCAGACCTGTTATCGTCCTTATTCGTCCGTCCGCTACATACTCCAGGCTGACGCTGCCGTAGAAACTATTCGCTAAGTTCTCTGCCGTCAGCCACATACTCTTTGTGCCAAGCGTCCACCGGCCTTTAAGGCAGTGGTTTGAATAAACGTCCCCCGCCTCCCCCTGGAACGTAACGTACTGCACCGGCTCATTCACAAGAAACGGCGTTGTTACGCTCACTCCCTGCTCCGATTTCGGAATCTCGCGGATTTGCTTGACCACAAGTCCGCCGGCCGGCATAGCAGCGCCGCCCGAAGTAATCTTCTTATATTCGAAGTCCAGCAGATATTCGGTTTTTCCGGTAACCGCTTCATATTCCGCTTCAGATTCCACAAGTAATTCTGCCAAAGAGTTGTAGTCATCAGGCCAGTCCATTACCGTTTCACCGAGGATAACCAGGTTGGATGAGCGGACTAAAGTAATCTCAATGTCAGATGATGACCTGAACAGGACGCTTACCTCTTCCGGTATCGAGCCATCTTCCGGGTTGGCGACTGAAACAGCGCCCTTTTGAGTCACCAGTGTTATATACCGGTTGGGGTCTGATGGCCGTTTTTCGAGAGTCGCCACGCCGTTGGCAAGCTCGAACTCATCGGGAAAAGAGTGGTGCACGAGCAGCCCCATACCTACGTCATTCTCATCTACGCTGTGGCGCAGGCGTTCGAGATATGCGTTGTCATTATAGAAGCTTGCAAATACCTTGCGTAAGGCTCTGAAAACACCACGCTCATTCGTCTTGTTCGGGTCACAGGCACAGGGACCATCGTCATCGCCATCCAGTTCATCTGCCAGGCAGCCGCTGTAGCTGTCATAGAGGCCCGCACCGGAAAACCTGTTGCTGTCCTCAACGTTAGTCGAGCTTCTAAAACGGATATTGCTGTTCGGGTTGAATCCGTGATTCGGGTCCTGCAGCACCGCAATAATTGCATCCTCCAGTTGCGGGCTGAAATGTGTAATATCGGGATTGGTGATAATGTTGCGGATGGCGGCGAGGTCGGCCGAGAGAACAGCAAGGTCGGAAGGCGGATAGCTATACCCTGCCAATCGGTTGGCAATCTCCTCGCGAAGTGTATTACCCGTGATGCCGGCCGGAACCATCCAATTGGTAGGGTCGCTGAGGTCGTCGGTCAGATACATCCCGCCCAGATCGATTGCTGTTGAGCCCGCATTATAAATTTCGAGCCAGTCGTCATAGTTACCATATTCATCGGCCACTATAGCACCGTTGTCGGCCATAAACTCGTTGATGAATAAACCCTGCGTCGGGCTGCTGCCGATTCCGGGATTCGGAGCGTTCGGGCTGATATCACCGCCGGAGAAGAAAGACCAGTTGTCGTTGCCGTCCGGCGAGCGGCCGTATGAGACGTCCGTCGTCTGTGCCCCGAAACTGATGCCGTCTATCAAAGTAGTGCCATCGACGTCGAAAAGACCGATGTCTTCACCACTTTTGCTGAGCTTGAACTGGGCATGCGTGGGGCCCTGGCCCGGCTCATCGTCGGCCCAGAAAAGCACGTATCCGTATGGGGCTATGATAACGCTGTCGCTGGGGGTCATCGGCTGGTCAAGAAAATCGTTCCAAAGGTCAAAAGAGACTGCCACCGCATTAGGACAATTATCAGGGATGGCCCGTCGCAGAATTCCGTAGTTCGCCGCCTTGCCTCCAAAATATCGGATATCGTCCGGGACCAGACCGTCGGTATCTTCACTATAATCACCATAAGATTCCATAGCGGTTAGCTCCAGCTCTTCGGGTATCTTCAGTGCCAGGATTTCGTCGATTTGGTCCTGTGTTAAAAGGCCGGTCATATCTTTTATCGCGATACTTTCAACGCCGTCTTTTTCACCGACGCATATTAGCACGGTCCGTCCGACAAGCTGTTGCGCATTATCAGCGTCCTGTGCCAGTGCCAGATGACCAAACGGGATTCCGAACGTCTGTGCCAGAATCGCCACGTGCGAGCTCGGCGTCGAAGGCAGCAGTGAGAGGATTCCCGCAACGAAAGGCACCTCCGCAGGCACGCCGTCGGTAAGCAGTATGTCTTCGGCTGAAAGGGCACCGGTCGTATAGGCCGATTGAATCTGGTCACCGGGGAAGTATTTGAGCGTTCCCAGCGCCCAGCCGGGCGAATAACAAACGTTTCCTTCGGCCCATCGGGCCGGCGAACTTATCGGGATGCCCTGTGTTTCGAACCACTCACGGTTTTGTTCCGCGACGGCTAACTGCTCATAAGACGGGAAATAAAATGCCTGCACGTCCGGAGCTGCCACAATGCTCGCCTCGACCGTGTAAAACATATCCGCGATTTGTTCTTTGGTGTAAGCGTCGTACCGAACGAATTGAATTCCGTATTCAGCAATTTCCGGGTCCGGCGGCACTATCACTGCGCCGAGCGCCGCTTCCTGATTTTCCTCATACAAGCTGACCTGGTCATACTCGGCATGGGTCATCACGATAAAGGGATTCAGCAGCTCGGTCGCGAAATCATAGTGAAACGGGTATTCTTTGCTGTCCTGGAAGTACACGGTGTTCGTGTCATAGGGCGGTGCCAGTATTATAGTGTACTTCACCCAGCGGGGGTCATTTTCAGAGATGGCATCCGACGTAAACGGGTCTTCGGGAAAATCAATATAATCACGCCAGAACTCTGATGGCGGAATCTCTGTGACGTGCAGCATAACATCCACGATTTGCGGGCTGTTCAGGGCGTTGTTGTCGAAGACGGTCAACTCGCATTCGTAGAGCCCTACATCCAGACCGGAACTGCTGACGGTAATCTCTGATTCGTCGATTTCGGTTGTGCATATTCCCGACGATGGCGCAGCACTTAGCCAGGAGCAATCTTCGCTGATTTGCCAGTTGAGCGTCATGCCTCCGTCGTTCCATATCGTCAGCGTCTGGTGATTCGGGTCTGCGCCGTCGTAAAGCGCAGAGAAGTGCATACTGGCTGGCGAAACAGTGAGAAAAGCGATATCTGAAGGTATGTGTTCGTCCGCCCCCATATCGATTCTGCCGTTTATAATCCGCGGGTGACCGTCGATATCGACTTCTCCGGGGCTGCTACTGTAACATGGGTCTCCTGCATTGATGCATGGCGAGTTATCCGACAGGTGATAATTCTGGGCTGAGGGATTAAAGAAACACGGGTCGGCGTCGATATTTCCCTCCCCGCTGTACCCGCCTCCAACGTTGCTGTATGTTATATCGATATCTGAAGGATAGACGTTCTCGCCGGGGGGTGCCGTGTTAGTCCATAAAACGCAGTTAGAGGCGACTGCAGTGGTATCCTGGCAATATAGCCCACCCCCATACTGGCCTGCCGAGTTATCAGCAATTGTACAGTTTAGAAGTGTTATGTTGCCTCCTATAACACGAACGCCACCTCCGCGGTAGTTTGCTGAATTACTGGTAATGATACATCCTTTAACTGTCGCAGTTTCATCTATAATCTCCAGTCCGCCACCGTAAGAACCTGAGTTGCTTTTAATAATGCATTGCATAATTATCGAGGCGCCTGCATTGCAAGTTATTCCCCCACCAGTATTGATTGCTGAGTTACTGCTTATTATGCAATTTTTGATTCTCGCGCTGCTATCGTAACAATAGATTGCCCCCCCATATTTTGCTTGATTGGCTTCGATTTGACAATACTTGATTGTCGGGGCGCAGTCGTAACAGAAAATGGCACCTCCGTATGATTGCGGGCCATATCCTATATCCTCATCCGGGCCATAGCCGTTGATTATCGTCAGGCCTGACAGAATTGATGAAGATGTCTCCCCACTGTGAAACCTGAAGCCGCGATGCGGCTGGCTGCTTGTGCCCTGGCAGTCGATGATTGTATTGGCGACGACATTGGGGTCTGCCGGATTAGTGCTCCGCACGGTAATTGCCTTGCCGAGAAAATCGATATCGCGGTTACCCGAGCCGTTGTATGTGCCCGGCTGGACCTCTACCACGTCGCCTGTGCCTGATGCGTTTATTGCTGCCTGGATATTGTTGAAATCCGCAGGGCTGTCATCGTCGACCGTGATTATCGTTGCCTGACAGACAACTGCCGCGGCGCAGATGCTTGCGAGACAAACGATTATGCTCCTCATCATAGTCCACCTCCCGCCCCCCAATGTCATTTTTTCTGTGTGTTATTTATTTTAGCATTTTCCGAAGCTGTCTTCAACATCATTGCCGCGTATTGCCAATTCCTACCGGAAAAGTTTGTTGTTTACTTATAAATCGTTTAGATTATTATGTTTACCTTTAACTTGCCGACAGTGTCATAAATAGAGATGAGAACCGAATTTGCGAAACTCAGTGACGCGGAACTACTGGACCGCTCTGCGGCCGGCGAGGAAGGTGCGTTCCGGGAAATCGTAAATCGGTACAAAAACGGTCTTTACGCTTTTTTGCGCAACTTCCTTAACCGGCACGACCTAATCGAGGACGTCTTCCAAGAGGCCTTTTTGCAGCTTTTCACCAGCCAGGAGAGCTTTGACCGTAGCCGGCCGCTTCGACCTTGGCTATACACAATCGCCGCCAACAAGGCCAAAGATGCCCTGCGAAAGATGCAAAGGACCTCCGCCGTAACCATCGGTAGTATGAGCGCATCTGAGGATATGTCTTTTGGCGATATGCTCAACGTTCTCTCTGCCGAGGAGGAACGCCCCTTCGAGGACCTCGAAAATGACGAAACCGCCGCCTCCGTACGTCGGGTTATATTGGATATGCCGGATAATCTGAGAGAAATTTTAGTTTTGGCCTACTTCAACAAATTTTCTTACAAACAAATGGCCCAGATACTCAGTATACCCATTGGCACGGTAAAAAGCCGGCTGCATACGGCGGTCGGCCGGTTTTCTAAAGACTGGAAAGCAGCCGTAAGGAGCAAAAAAGACCAATGACACGTCTTACCGAGCAGCAGAAGCAACTTCTATTCGATTACTGTCTTGGAATCACTTCCGAACAAGAATCCGCTTTGGCCCAGGAGATAATTTTCTCCGATGACGAGGCGGCCCGGCTGGTTGCCTCAATTAAGGCCTCGTTATCGCCTCTAGACGCGATTACGCCAGAAGAATGCCCCGAAGAGCTGGCTGAAGGGACCATCTGGCGTGCCCAGCAGGCTGTACGCACCGGCAAGGTCCAGCTCGAGCAGCTTCTTGCTGCTGAGCAGCATCGCAAGGCCGAGGGTGGCTTCTGGCGCAGCGTTTTCGGCCGGCTCGCAACCGCTGCCGTATTCATTATTGTAGGGACCACAGCAATTACCGGCTTCAAAATGGCCTCGACCTACGCCCATCATAGGTACTGGCAGACCCAGTGCGAGGGGCAATTGGCGGGCCTATTCGGCGCCATAAGCAACTACAGGGCGGACAACAATAACCAGATGCCCAACATCGCAGCCGTTCCCGGCAGCCCGTGGTGGAAAGTTGGATATCAGGGGCCGGAAAATGTGTCGAATACCCGCAGGATGTGGCTGCTGGTGAGGCAAAAATACGCCAAGCCGAATGATTTTATTTGCCCCGCTACAAAACCAGATTGCACCTTCCAATGTGAACCCAAAGATTACAACGACTTCCCCAACAGAAACTATGTGACCTACAGTTTCAGGATTGGCTGTCCCAAGTCAGCTGGTGATACACCCGCCCGGCGTGTAATAATAGCCGACCTTAGCCCTGTCTTTGAAAAAGCCCTCCAATCGGCGCCCAATCCTGACGGCAAATTGATAGTCAAAATCAGCGACGAACTACTGAATATAAACAGCTCCAACCACACCGGCCGGGGCCAGAACGTCCTGTTCTGCGACGGCTCAGTCAAGTTTCTCAAAGCTCGCCACGCCGATATCTCGCTCGACGATATCTTCACGCTCCGGGACAAAATGACCTACGAAGGGACGGAGCTGCCTTCGTCCGAATCGGACGCATTTCTGGCACCGTAATTTTTCATTTCTAAATCCAGCCGCAAGAATCGGGAGTATGTGTTGCTTTAGATTCCTGTTAGTTATCTTGGCAAACCTGCGCTTGGGGATGTTTTTTCAATCAGGTTAACGAATCGATCGATTGAGTCCCAGTATTCGCTTCGTATGGATTGGGGGAGGTCATTGTGTCCGATGCCCTTGAGCCAGCAGAACGTCTTAGGTTGCTTAGCTTTGTTGAAGAGCATCCTGCCGTGCCAGATGGGAATAACACTGTCGTTCTCGCCGTGGATTACAAGGACGGGGGAGTTAACATCGGCTATTCGTGCGATGTTTCGGAATTTATCAAAGGGTAGTAACGGAAAGCGCGTGACGACACGAAACGCCGTCACAAATCCACTCTGGATAATTACACCGGCTACGTTATGTTTCTGTGCCAAATATAGTGACGGTCCGCTGCCGAGCGAACGGCCGTGGAGGATAATCCGGTCTAAGGGAACCTTTGCATCTTCCATGAGATACTTCATAGCGGCATCGGCGTCCCTGTATGTATTTTTGGATGTGGGCCGGCCCCGGCTTGTGCCGTACCCATGGTAGTCATACGCTAAAACCGAGAAACCTTCATCGAAGTATTCGTTAAGGAACGGACGATTATGTCCAAGGTCCTCGGCGTTGCCGTGACTGTATAGCACAGTGTATTCAGCGTTTGGATTGACTTTATGAATTGCCGAGATTGAGCAGCCATCGCTGGTGGTAAGCTTTATTATATCCTGAGAGTCGGCGTAGCTTGTTTGTGGAGGCTGAAAAATAATACGGTCAGACCAGACCAGAGCATAGACAGCAAAGCAGATATAAACGAAGGCAACAGAGAGTATCGCCCGTCGAATTGACAACTTCCCGAACGCAAAGTTAAGCAGATGCTTTTTATCCATGGCCATACAGTCTACCTGTATTTATTTTACTAACAATCTTCGTTTTTTTCATTGATTACAGGTGGTTGGAGCGTAATGCTGTTTCTGATGGGGCTTGCGAAACACCGAATCAGAATACTGGTTGGCCTTGCCACAATCACACCGATGAGCTTTTGGCTTAGCGGAGTTATCACGGCCTGTGGACATTTTGGATGACACCGCCTTGGCCAAACGCTATCTTTATATGTGCAAGTTATGCGTAATTAGTGAAAACCTGAGTGGTTGAGAGCGGCCCGTAGGCGTATAGATAGCGGTTTTGACGGACAAGTGATGGAAGGAGCAGATAATGGATTATAAGAAATTCATCGATGAGCAGGTAGCGGAAATCAAACAAATCGTGGGTGACGGTATAGCAATAAACGCCCTAAGCGGAGGTGTTGACAGCTCAACGGTAACGGTCCTGGGGCATCGCGCCATCGGGGGTCGGCTGAAGACCATATTTGTTGACAACGCACTCATGCGTGAGGGTGAGCCGAAACGAGTAGTTAAAATCTTCTCCGATATGGGAATCCCGGTGGAACTGGAGGATGCACGAAAGGAATTTTTAGCTGCTTTGAAGGGTATTACCGACCCCGAAAAGAAACGCCAGGCGATAACGGATACGTTTTATTCGAGTATTTTCAGCCGACTCGTCAAAAAAACGGGGGCAAAATTCCTGCTTCACGGCACTATTCTGACCGACATCGAGGAAACGGTGGCGGGCATCAAGCGGCAGCATAATATCCTGACGCAACTGGGTATCGACACCGAAAAATCATACGGCTACACCGTTATTGAGCCGCTCAGGACACTGCGCAAAGACGACGTTCGTAAAGTTGCTGAGCTGCTAAAGATACCAGCGGAGATTTCACAGCGGATACCTTTCCCAGGGCCGGCACTGGCGGCCCGAATCGTTGGCGAGGTAAGCGAGGAAAAGCTACAAACCGTTCGTGCCGCGACGGCAATCGTAGAGGAGGAGCTTACCGGGACGGGGGCATTTCAATATCTGGCAGTATTGCTTAATGATTACGCTACGGGTATAAGAAACAACAAGCGGGAATTCGGCCGGATTATCGTCGTTCGGTGCATCGAAAGCACAGATGCGCGGACAGCCACAGCAACCCGGCTGCCGTGGGAAAAGCTGGAGAGTATCTGCCGGCGAATAACCGACATTAAGGGTGTCAACCGCTGCCTTTATGACCTGACCCCCAAGCCGCCCGCAACGGTCGAGTATATATAGTTATAATCGGTCTCGACCTGGCCGAACGCCCCCTGTGAACAACGCTTCTGCCGGCCGGCTCAGGTGAGGTGACGTTGATAAAGAAGCATAAGTAACACTATTCCCTGATGATAATATTCACGAAACAGCGAATTAAAATTCTGGTTTGCCTTGCCGTTATCACGCCGATGGGCTTTTTGATGTGGCGTTGTTATCGCGGCCCGGCGGATAACTGGGTCAGGTTCTATGTCCCGGACGTCCTTTACGTTATCTTCTGGAGCTTAGTGTTCTTTTTCTTCCGGCCGAAAAAAGCCAATGTCGTGAGAATCCCCGTTATTGTGTTTATCGCGACGTGTATTTTGGAATTTCTTCAGCTCTGGCAGCCGGAGTTTCTACAAAGATTCCGGGCGACGATTATCGGTGCGGCCCTTATCGGGACGGACTTTGTCTGGCTGCAGTTTCCCTACTATGTTTTGGGTGCTGTCCTTTCGGTATTCCTTTTAGCGATGCTGGCCAATCAGGAATAATTATTCCGGTCGAAGTTTGCCTTTCAGAGCTGACTCCAGGTCGGCATCGAGGATGATTTAACACCAATCACGGGATTCTCTCCCAGCCGTTCAACTCGCCGTCATCGTTCCAGACCTCTTTTACGAATCCAATACCCGGGCAACAATATTTTATGTCTGTATCTTTACTGCTTTTATCGCCCCAGATCTGTTGCATGCAGCCGATATAAGGGCCTGCGCCTGTAGACATTAGCGGCACGGTCTGATTCAGAGCGATAACTTCATGGTATTCTTGATTCACGAAAGGAAAATATTGTCCCGGCTGAGGGTCGTATGGAAGAAAGACAGGCGAACTTGCAGGTGAGCTTGCCTGCCAAAATATTGGATTACCATGGCCATCATCTCCAGTAAATTTCAAGACGTGTATATTGCCTTCGGTATCCTGCGCTATGCGGGGGTCATAATATTCCGCTGCCGGATTTTCGCCATGGCCGAGCACCCTCATAATAAGACAATCGACACCCATTACATTTTCTGAGCCAATAAGCGAATATGAGCGAGTAGTACCAGCAAAGATACCATAACCTGCGAGTGAATAGCTGTCGTTAATATTTGTCAGGCCAAGCCAGGGGTTGGTGAAAATATCAGAATTTGCGTCGAAGGTATATTGCTTTAAATAGCCCTTTATGGCCAACATCGTAGAGTATGAGATTACGAGATTAGATGCGCTTTCAGCACTTAGATTGGCACCAGTAGTTGTTTTAGTGTCCAGTTTACATTTGTATGTTCCTGAGCCAGCATCTTCATTTTCAAGATACCAAATGCAATGACCTTTGAGATTCTTTGCAACAGATTTCTTTTCCCCTGCACCAATCTCCGTTGCCTTGGATTTTCCACAACCGATTTTATAAGCTCCACCGATATCGTCGAAGATTTTCATAACAACCTGCTTTTTATTGCCGATATCTACCAGCTTGAATTCCATATTACTCATATCTTCCAGCCACTGCTCTTTACGCCCATCAAATTTACCATAGCATACTTCATGTGCGTCAATGACAGTTATGTCAGTGTCTGCCAAATCCACTTCCATTACTAAATAACCACTAATCTTTTCTTTTTGTACTGTTCTGTCTTCAAAGTCAGTATTGGTTCCGCTTGCTCTTGTTTTGTAGACAAGTATTTCGGCGTAAGTTGGCAGACAAAATATTAGTACAATCAAAGACATTGCCAAAAATTTCATTATGCACCTCCATTTTTATCAAATACGGTTCAATTCCATAATGCAGAGTTTAGCTGGCAATTCCCTGTTGCCTGGCAGGGCGTGAAGAATAGCTTTCTTGCTTACTAAACTTTGATAAACTCGTGACTTCCCCATTTCTTTCAGCCATAGGGTTCTCCCGATGGGAAAAATGAAAGCCATTTTGGGAATTTCCTGTAAGCTTTACACTATCATAGTTCTGCTTATTTATCAACTGTTATTTGGGAAGACCGGATTAAGTATACATAACACTCGTATGCACAAAAAATCCGTTTGGCTGGGAAAATGTTTTAAGACGTATTTACCGATATGCAGACTGCCAGGTGCGGCCCTTATCGGGACGGACTTTGTCTGGCTGCAGTTTCCCTACTATGTCCTCGGTGCAGTCGTTTCGATATTATTGCTTTCGATACTGGCCGAGAAGGGCTTCTGAAAAATCGTTTGGATTGCTCGGC
>Ga0315548_1003931_pt1 | contig 10877 bp, 8 predicted proteins | sample SalMarSW160110MG_2_FD_202540 | JGI IMG/M metagenome (GOLD analysis project Ga0315548, IMG submission 202540) | Salt marsh sediment microbial communities from the Plum Island Ecosystem LTER, Massachusetts, United States - Salt Marsh Sediment SW1601-110 ... | reverse complement strand
ATCGTCAACCTGCCCGAGCGGCTCGAGCTGGTAGTCGAGGGGCGCGCCGGCGCCTGGGCGCACGTCCGGGCGGTCAACGGCTGGCGGGGTTGGGTCGACGGGCGACGCCTCCTGGAGAAGAGCTAGCGCGGGAGCGCCGCGGGAGATCTCGGAGCGTCCGGATCAGGCCACTAGCTCAGACAGCGATTCGTCCAGCTCGCCCACTCCGCGCAGCGGCAGGCCGGCCAGGAAGGGCAGGATCTGGTCGGGTCGCAGGATCGCGCAACCGGGCCTGGCGGCCTGGTCTCCGGACGTGGTCACGACCGCTGCGTAGACCTTGGCCACGAACTCGCTCTCGGCCGGCTCAGGCGCGAGCTGCATGGCAGCAGGGTCGCCGGCTCGCCAGCCCGGCATGTCGAACGGGATCCACTGCCCGTCGACCTGGAACTCGAAGTGGTCGCCGAAACGCCGCACGGCGGCGTCGCCGGGGATCTGGCGGGACACCGCGGCGCCGAAACGGCCGATGGCAACCTCCGGCCCGGCGTGCCCGTCGGCCCCAACGGAGCGAGGCAGCGCCTGGGACTCGGCCTCGGCCGCCACGGGTTGGACCTCCACGGTGTGCCCGGCCTCGACGGCCAGCGAGGCGGCCTCGGAGAGGCGGGCGCAGCCGGCTACTGCCAGACTGATGGGCAGGGTGGCGGTCATGGCAATCATCAGCGTCGCTCCCACGACACCGAGCGAGTGGCCGGCGATGGCGACGAGTGTCGAGGGGATGGGAGCGGCCAGCATGGAGACCGAGAACGCGGCCGCGATCAGGAGCCAGATCGCGCCGAGAATCGCCAGCTCAACTGCGCTGGTCCGGCGGACAGGGCACACGGCACCGAGGTTACCCTTCATCGTGCGACTATCCTGCGTCCACGGGGCGCCGGAGGCACTACGACCCCTATCCATGTGCCAGCATGCACCACCGCTCAAGGGCGGTGCAGCCGCGCAACCCTGGGAGGTACTCTGAACGTATCTGCAAACCGGCCGTGGCGCCGTCGGAGGTGGCGTTGAGGTGCGGTCTGGTGGGCTCCTGGGAGACCAGAACAGCTCTTCGCAGCCCATGCGCGAGGCAGACGAGGGCATCTTGGCCGAGCCGGGCCATCCTTCACAGGACGCCCGTACCATTGCCCGGCACCCCCTTGGGTCCCATTGTCCGAGGGGTGGCGGACGCTCCCGTCCGGCGGAGGTAGACAGATATTGTGAGACGGCACCACCACGTGCTCCACGTCCCGTCGGGGAGCCCGTCCCCCAGCCCGCACCAGGCGCGGGGGCAACTCTAGCCATGTTCGACAAGCACCGTCGAGGTGGCAGCGAAGGTAAGCCCCAGGGACAGCCGGAGTCCCCCGCCGAGGGGTCCCCGCCCGAGAACGTCGACAGCGTCGCCGCACCCACCTACAAGCCCGTCGACGAATCGCTCCTGCCGCGCTGGCGCCGGCCGTCGTTGCAGCAGGCTCGCAAGACAGATCCGCTCCGCAACGTCAAGGAGGCCCAGTCGCTCAGCTTCGAGGCAGCAGGCGTGCAGCCCCTCGGCGAGTACGAGCGACGGCGCATCCGATACCGGCTCGTCCGCCTCCTCGACAGCCCCGATGAAGTCCGGGCGACGGAGATCGGCCTGGTCGATCGCGGCGACGAGGTTCAGCTCCTGGAGCGCTACGGTGTCTACTGGCGCGTCCTGTGCCCGGATGGGCGACAGGGCTGGGTCCACCGGATGACCCTGGCCGATCCCCCTGAGCCTCGCCAGGACGAGGCAGGCCCCGGTGGGCCGGAATCTCAGCAGCAAGAGGGGGAGGGCGAGCCGGGCGAGGCCTCTGCCGCAATGGGGGATGCGGACGCGGATGGGCTGCTCGAGGCCTACATGCGAGCCAAGTCCGATGTGCTCGAGGAATCGCCGGAGCCGCCGGAGCCGCCGGCCGAGCCCCAGGCCAAGCTCGAGCCCCCTGCCTGGGCGCGCCGCAAGAAGGGCCAGCCAGAACCCGAACCGGCCGCCAAGCCCGAAGCTGCCACCAAGCCAGAGCCGCCGGCCAGGACCAAGGGGTCCAAGACCAAGGCTCCTGTCGAGAAGCCCGCGGCGCCCGAGCCCGAAGCCGAAGCCGAAGCCGAACCCGAGCCCGAACCGCCCGCCGAAGCCGAACCCGCTGCTGCCAAGCGCGAGCCTGAGACTGCGGCCGCCGAGGCCACCGAGGAGCCCGAAGCGCCCGCGGCGCCCGAGCCCGAAGCCGAAGCCGAGCCCGCGGAAGCCCAGGCGGAGCCCGAAGCTCCCGCGGCGCCCGAGCCCGAAGCCGAGCCCGCGGAAGCCCAGGCGGAGCCCGAAGCGCCCGCGGCGCCCGAGCCCGAAGCCGAGGCCGAGCCCGAGCCCGAGGCAGCCGCCGAAGCCGAACCCGCGGAAGCCCAGGCGGAGCCCGAAGCGCCCGCCGAAGCCGAACCCGCGGCCGCCGCCGATGCCGGCGAGCCGGTCGCGTCCGAGGCGCCCGAGGAGCGGCCCGAGGCCGACGTCGCGGCAGCATCTGCCGTGCCGGCGGAGGATGCCCCTGCGGCCACCGGACAGCCGACCATCGCTCCGGCCCCGACGGTCGGGCCGCTGGTCATGGCCATGGTCCGTGACGGCCTGGAGCGGGCCGGCTTCTACGGCGGATAGCCGCCGCCCGGCCTCTCGTCAGCCGGCCTTATGCGACCGAGTTCGAGCGCGGGCGACGGACCTGGTCGCGGGCTCTCGGCGCAGGATCAGCACGTGCTGATGGACGATGTTGGGGACGTATGAGCGGGGGTAACCGTACGGCCTCAGCCGCGTTCCCGCTTGATGCCAGATGACGTCGCCCTTGGCCGTGAAGCCTGCCCGCCGCGCACGCTCCCCCAGATCGGCCCCGGTGAAGATGTAGCGTCCGTCCTGGTAGGCGTCTCGCACTATGACTGCCGCATATCGACTCGGCTTCAGCACCCGCGCCAGCTGGCCGAAGGCGGTCTCCATTCGGTCGAGGAAGGTGTCGTAGTCGGCGCAGTTGGCCAGATCGGCCGGATGGTCGGTCACCATCGAGTAGTCGCTCCGTCGGTTGGCATGGCTCTCGGCCAGCTTCCCGCCGGACATCGTGATGGGCAGCTGGATGTTGTAGGGCGGGTCGGTGGCAACGAAGTCGACGCTCGCGTCCTCCAGCTCCGGCAGTACGGCCAGGGCGTCGCCCAGGCGCATCTCCAGGCCCGATGGATCGAAGGTACGCACGCCCCTCGGATCGGCCTGGCCCAGGTCGGCCAGGAGCGGCCCCTGCCCGCCTCGCTCGGCCGAGAGATCCGCCAGCAGGGAGTCGTAGATCGCCACCCAGCGCTCCTCGATCTCGATGCCGAGAGCGCGCCTCGGGCCGCGGGCGATGGCCGCCCCGAGCAAGGTCCCGCCCACGCCGGCGAACGGGTCCAGGACCAGCTCGCCGCTCGTCGTGAAGAACTCGATCAGGCGCGCCATGAGGCGCGGAGGCTTGTTGGCGCCGTGGCTGCGCCGCCTGTCGTGACCCAGCTCGGATGGGTAGGCCGTGCCCCAGACCGACTTGGTGAAGTACAGCCACTCCTCGCCGGAGAGCTCGTTGAGCGTGTTGCCGGGATGTCGAGGGCTCACGCTGCGAGCCTAGCAGGCCCGCCCCGCGGCTGGAGGGCGGAACGCCTGGATGCCCGTAGCCGACGGTGGAGCAGTTACGCTATGCGTGCTGGCGGAATACGTCGGGTGTGCGCGCCCCCGCACCGGACACGAACTTCGGACGACGATGGCGAATACCTTGGAGCGAAGCAGCGGACGCGGCTTCGACGGACGTCAACCGCATCGAAGAATGTGGAGCGAGCGCTTCATTGGCCGGGAGCGCCAGTTGGAGCGCGTGGCCATCGGTCTGCAGGATGCCGCCGACGGCAAGCCGAACACCCTCATCCTGTCCGGCACCGCAGGAGCCGGCCTGACGCGCCTCCTGGCCGAGACCAGCCGCCGCATCGCCTCGCTGGCGGAGCCTTTCGCCCTTCTTCACGGCGTTGCCACGCCGGCTTCCTCGGGAGTGCCGTACGCGCCGATCGCCGGTGCCCTGGAGAGCGCGCTCGAGACTGCGTCGGACTCGACCCTGGCCGCGCTGGTGGGGCAGGCCGGCGATTCGATCGCTCGGTTGGTGCCCGGCGCGCAGCCCCGGCTGGCGGCCATGGGTCTGCTGCCGGAGAGGCCCCGCGCGGTGGCCACCGAGTGGCGCGAGGCGCGCACGTTCGAGGCGGTGCTGGGGCTGCTGGAGCGGCTCGGAGAGCGCCACCCGGTAGCGCTGCTGCTGGAGGATATGCATCACGCCGACGCGGCCACGCGCGGCCTCGTCACCTTCCTGGCCCGGGTGTCGCGCGGCCAACGAGTCATGCTGTCTCTCACCTACCAGCCGGACCGTCTGCTGCGTGCGCACCCCCTGCGCTCGATGCTGACCACTCTCAGTTCGACGGCAGGCGTGACGAACATGGACCTGCCGCCGTTCGATCGGGCGGAGCTGGGCCAGCTGATCGAAGCCGTCGAGGGCACGCGAGCCTCGTCCACGACCCTGCTGCTCGTCGCCGAGCGGTCGCTCGGCAATCCTCTGATCGCCGAGGAGCTGCTTGCCGCACGGCGCGAGCTGTCCGGCATCTCGCTCGCCGGATCGTTCGAGCGGCTGGTGACCGCTCGGGGCGCCTTGCGCTCGCCGGAGTGCCGGCGGGTGCTGCGGCTGCTGTCGCTCACTGGCGGGCCCGTCAGCTGGCCGTTCCTGATGGATGCCGCGGCCGAGTTCGAGCGGACCTCGCCCGGGCGTCCGCCGCGCTCGGTGTCTGTCCGGGGCGAGAGCCTGGAGGCCGACATGGCTGCCGGTCTGGCCGAGGGCGTGGAGTACGGCTTCCTGACGGAAACCGCCGCCGGGCCGGGCCGGACCGACCGCAGCGAACGTCGTATCGGCTACCGCCACGAGCTGCTGGCCGAAGCCGTGGCCGCGGATCTGTTGCCGGCTACCCGCCAGCGCTATCATGCGGCCCTGGCCGTCGCCCGCCGCGGAGAGACCGCCGATGCGGTCCCCGGAGTGGCGCCCGCGGCCGATGGGGCATCTCCGGCGCCCGGGGCGTGGGTGAACCCGTCGGCGGCCCTGAAGCACTACCTGGCGGCGTACAAGCTGCCCGAGGCGGAGGAGGCGGCGCTGGAGGCGGCCCGGGCCGCCGAGGCCCTCGATGCCGGCGCAGATGCCCTGGCCCACTACGAGACCGCGCTGGCGCTCCACGGCATAGTCCCCCACGAGGAGGGCGGCCCCCGCCTGTCGGACCTCTACGGCGGCGCAGCCGAGGCCGCGTTCGCGGCCGGCGATCCTGCCCGAGCCTCCGCCTATGCCGAGGCGGCCGCAGCCCAGCTGAACGACCCCCATGAGCGGCGAGCCCTGGGGCTGGTCATGGAGCAGCTGGCCCTGTACCGGCGTGCCACGGGGGACGGCGAAGGCGCCCTCTATGCCTTCAAGAGGGCTGTCGAGCTGGTGCCGCACGAGCCTACGGTCGGGCGAGCCCACGTCCTGGCTTCCCTGGCCCAGTTCCGCATGCTCGAAGGGGTCTTCTCCGAGTCCAAGCGCTACGCCATGGAAGCGGCTGAGACGGCGCGCGCCGTCGGCGACGAGGCGCTGCCGGAGCTGCTGCACGCGACCTGCACTCTCGCCGTGGCCGAGGCCTGGGGCGAGGACCCCGAGCCTGCCGTGGATCTGCTGCTCAAGACGCGCGACCAGGTCGCCGCCCTGGGCCGGCTCGATGACCTCTTCCGGATCTACGCCAACCTGACGACCGTCCTGGACCTGCTGGGCCGGCGCGAGGAGGCCATCGCCATCGCCTACGACGGCATCGCCGAAGCCGAGCGCCAGGGCCAGGCCACCGTCTACGGCAACTTCCTGCGGGCCAACGCCGCCGACTCGCTCTTCTTTCTGGGTCGCTGGCAGGAGTGCCGCCGGCTGTGCCTGGATGCGCTGAGCTGGAACCCGGTAGGTATCTGGTTCCTCTCGCCGCTCCTGGGCCTGGTCACCGTCGAAGTCGCGATGAACGCCGGGGACACCGCGGGCCGGCTGCTGGGGCAGGTACTCCTGGCCCTCGAGACGGCCCAGGACCCGCAGTACTCAGTGCCGACCCATCAGGCCGCGGCGGCCTACGCCCTGTGGCAGGAAGACCTGGGCGATGCCCGGCGGGCCGCCGAGCTCGGCTGGCAGAGCGCCAGCTCGACCGAGGATTGGCTGCTCATGGCGCGAATGGCGGCGACCTGCCTCGAGGTCGATGCCGAGATCGCCCGCGACGCGCACCGCCGGCGCGATCTGGCGACGCTGGCCGCCGTGCGGGAGCGCAGCCTGCCGATCGTTCTGCAGGCCGAGGCTGCCGTACGATCGTGCGGTGTTTCGCCGCGGGCCGGATCCCGGCGCCAGGGAGACCTGTCGGTCCGCACCGCCCGCGCCTTCCGGGTCCGTATCGAGGGTCGTGAGGATCCGGCGGTGTGGGCCCAGCTGGCCGCCGACTGGGCGGAGCTGGGTGACCCGTATGAGGCTGCGCGTGCCCGCTGGCGCGAGGCGGAGGGGCTGCTCGACAAGGCCCGGGGTCGGTCGACACGGGTCGTGGCCCGCGAGCCCCTGACCGCGGCCGCGGAGGGCGCCTTCGAGCTGGGTGCGTGGCCGCTCCTGCGAGCCGTGGCCGAACTGGCCCGGCGGGCCATGCTGCCTCTGCCCAGGAACATCGAATCGGCGCTGGAGAGCCGCCTCGAGACCGGTGGAGCGCTCACCCGCCCGGCCGCCCGCCACCTGCCGCTGCCCGGCGAGGCGGCGCCGGGCAAACCAGGCGAGAGGCTGGCTATCCCAGGATTGCGGGCGGACCTCGTGCCGGCGGCCCCGCTCCGGCTGGAAGGGGCCTTCTCGCCTGGGCCCGAGGCCTCGCCGGTCGAGCAGGCGCAGCGCGACTTCGGCCTGAGCAAGCGCGAGCTGGAGGTCCTGGCCCTGATCGCCGAGGGACGCAGCAACCCCGAGATCGGAAGGCAGCTCTACATCACTCGCAAGACGGTCGCCGTCCACGTCAGCAACATTCTGACCAAGCTCGGAGTCTCGGGCCGGGTGGAGGCCGCTGCCGCAGCGATCCGACTGGGCCTGACCGAGCGCGATTGACGGCCCCGGGCCGGCGATGGCCGGGCCGAAGACACAAAGAAACCCGGACTTGATCAGTCCGGGTTTCCTAGTTGGTGCTGATGGCTACAGCCACCACCGCTTGCCGAAGGTCTGATGGATCAGGGCCGCGAGGGGCAACCAGGCCATCGCCGCCCACATGATCTGGCGTGCATACCGCATGTCTTACTCCTCAGAGTGCCGCGTAGGCCGCGCACAGCATCTCCAAGGTAGCCGCGATGGATGGGGTGTCTCAATCGCCCTTACTACCCATGCGGTACTGGGACCCACCGCGCGGTACCGCGAGCGTTTAGGCCAACAGGTAGGGGGTCTGCTGCGGCGGATTGCGTAGGCGGCGGCGTCCGATTCGCCCGTGGCTACTGGGCCTTGACGGCCGAAACCAGGCTGGCCAGGCCCTGGCGCGCGTCGGTGAAGTACATCCCGGTCTTGGGGTTCGTGTACAGCGGGTTGTCAACGCCGGCGTAGCCGCGGCCCATGGAGCGCTTCATGACGACGATCGATCGGGCCCGGTCCACGTCCAGGATCGGCATGCCGTAGATGGGGCTCGAAGGATCCGTTCTGGCCGAGGGGTTCGTGACGTCGTTAGCGCCGATGACGAGGGCCACGTCCGTGCGGTCAAACTCGGGGTTGATCTCGTCCATCTCGCGCAGCTGCGGATACGGCACGTCAGCCTCGGCCAGCAGGACGTTCATGTGGCCCGGCATGCGGCCGGCGACGGGGTGGATGGCGTAGGAGACCTCGGCGCCCCGCGACTCCAGCAGGTCGGCCAGCTCGCGAACGGCGTGCTGGGCTTGGGCCACGGCCAGGCCGTAGCCGGGGACGATGATGACCTTGCTGGCATAGGCGAGCTGGACGGCCACGTCGTCGACGGAGATCTCGCGGACGACGCCGCCTTCCTCGTCCACCACCGTCTGGGATCCCTCGGCCAGGCCGAAGCCGCCGACGAGGATGTTGCCGATGGAGCGGTTCATGGCGTCGGCCATGAGCTTGGTAAGGATGGCGCCCGAGGCGCCGACAAGGGCCCCGGCCACGATCATGACTGAGTTGCCGACGACGAAACCGGCCATGGCCACGGCCGTGCCGGTGAAGGCGTTGAGGAGCGAGATCACGACCGGCATGTCCGCGCCACCGATCGGCAGGACCATCGTCACGCCGAAGACCAGGGCGCTGGCCAGGGTGACCAGCAGCAGCAGGTCCAGGACCCAGGTGTCGTAGTTGAGGGCGCCCGCACCGGCGAGGATCAGCACGATCGAACAGCTGATGGAGATGATCAGCGCGCCAGCCGAGATGAGACGGCCGCCGGTGATGACGATGGGCTGGCCGCGCAGGCGCCCCATCAGCTTGGCCGAGGCAACGAGCGAGCCGGTGAAGGTCACCGATCCGATCAGGACGTCGGCGACGATGAACGCCGCCAGCCAGCCGTCGAGCGTGGCCAGGGCGCCATCCGGGGTGCGCTCGCCGGCATGGCGGATGAAGTCGTCCACCGCCAGCAGCGCCGCGGCCCCGCCGCCCACGGCGTTGAACAGCGAGACCAGCTGCGGCATGGAGGTCATGGCCACGGTGCGGGCCAGGCGCAGGCCGGCCAGGCCGCCGACCGCCAGGCCGCCCAGGACGATCGCCCAGTTGGCGAGCCCCGGGCTGCCGTTGGCTACCCAGACCAGCTCGGCCGAGACGGCCGTGATCATGCCGGCCGCGGACAGGCGGTTGCCGTTACGGGCCGTGGCCGGTGAGTTCATGAGATGCAGGCCGACGGCGAAGAGGGCCGCCCCGGCCAGGAAGGCCAGCCGCACCAGATACTCGAGGTCGGTGGCGTTCATGCCGCGTCCTGCGTGGGTGCTTCGTCTGCCTTGGCGGCCGGGCGTCGCTTGAACATCTGCAGCATGCGATCCGTGACCCAGTAGCCTCCCATGACGTTGGCGCTGGCGAAGACGATGGCCACCAGGGCCAGGAGCATCGTCAGCGGGTTGTCCGCGGTGGCGCCGAGACCTATGGCGCCCACGAGGACGATGCCGTGGATGGCATTGGCGCCGGACATCAGGGGGGTGTGGAGCGTGGCGGGGACGCGGCTGATGACCTCGAACCCGAGCAGGATCGCCAGGGCGAAGATCGTCAGATCGTTGATGAGCTGGCCGGCGTTCATGCCCGGAGGCCTCCCTTGGGAGCGTGCTTGAGAAGGCTCAGCGTGGCCTGCTGGACGACTCTACCGGCGTGGGTGATGACCGTGGCTGCGGTCACCTCGTCCTCGAAATCGAGGTTGAGCTGGCCGTCCTTGACCAGGCCGAGCAGCAGGTTGGAGATGTTGCGGGAGTAGAAATTGCTGGCGGCCGTCGGCATCGATGCCGGCACGTTGGCCGGGGCGTGGATCTCGACGCGGTTGGCGCTGGTCACGACCTTGCCCGGCCTGGACAGCTCGCAGTTGCCGCCAAGTTCGCCGGCTGCCAGGTCCACGATGACCGAGCCGGCCCGCATGCGCTCGACGGCAACCCTGGTCACCAGGACGGGCGGCCGCCTTCCGGGCACCTGGGCCGTGGTGATGACTATGTCCTGGGCGGCGATGACGTCGTTCATCTCGGCCAGCTGAGCGGCCTGCTCTTCCGGGGTTAGCGGCCGGGCGTAGCCACCCTCGCCGCTGGCGTCGACGGCGCTCTGCAGGACCACGAACTGCGCCCCGAGCGACTCGGCCTGCTCCTTGGTGTCCTGGCGGACGTCGTAGGCCTTGACCACCGCTCCCAGGCGCCGGGCCGTGGCTATGGCCTGCAGCCCGGCCACGCCCACGCCCAGCACCAGGACGTTGGCCGGCCTGGCCGTCCCGGCGGCAGTCGTCAGGAGCGGGAAGAAGCGTCCGAACGCGTTGGCGGCGATGAGCACGGCCTTGTAGCCGGCGACGTTGAGCTGGGAAGTGAGTGCGTCCATGTCCTGCGAGCGCGTCAGGGTGCGCGGGATAGCGTCCAGGCTGACCGTCGTCAGGCCGCGGCGGGCCAGAGTGGTCATGCCCTGCGGGTCCAGGAGAGGGAAGAACATCCCGATCAGGACCTGGCCCTGACGGAGGAGCTTGAACTCCTCGGCCGAGGGCTTGTTGATGCGTAGGATCACGTCGCTGCCCGAGTAGAGCGCCGCCGTGGTGACCATCTTCGCCCCCTCGTCGGCGTAGGCCTGGTCGGGGAATGACGCCGCCACTCCGGCGCCTTTCTCGACGAGCACGGTCAGCCCCGCTTCCTGGAGCCTCCGAACTCCCTTCGGCACCAGGGCAACTCGCCGCTCGTTGGCGGCCATCTCCTTGGCGACGCCGACTTTCATGATCACCACCTGCTGACCCGCGTATTGCCGAACGCGTCTGTGACCGGCCGGTTGCGGTCGGGAGCGTCCAGCAGCCGCGGCACCGGACCTCCAGACGGAACCGGCGCCCTCGCAGGACGCTGCCGAAGTCTAGCCTGGCTTGCGGATGTGTGTCGCGCGCGGGCGCGTGAGGGCGCACCCGGCGCAAGAGCGGCAGCCCTGGCCTCGACCGCTCGAGAGGCTTCTGCCCGGCCGCAACTCACACCTCTCGGCGCCCAAAGGTCACCCTTAGGTCACACGTGCCCGAGAGCGTATAGTCGCTGCTGTGGCACGGTGCGTGGCACAGCGGGACGGACTGTCCCGGTCGCAGAACTGGGAGAAGCCAACATGGTCACGGTTCGTAAGGCCGACCCGGCGCTG
>Ga0315548_1003930_pt1 | contig 10878 bp, 23 predicted proteins | sample SalMarSW160110MG_2_FD_202540 | JGI IMG/M metagenome (GOLD analysis project Ga0315548, IMG submission 202540) | Salt marsh sediment microbial communities from the Plum Island Ecosystem LTER, Massachusetts, United States - Salt Marsh Sediment SW1601-110 ... | reverse complement strand
TTATATTTTGAATGATTTTTATTTCTTACATTATAATTTATTGCCTGAATTTTATCTCCAATCCAAAACAAAACTTTATCTTTTGTATGCTCTAAAGCCCAATTCAAATATTCTCGCAAATTTTCTTTTGTAAACCATTTATTTCCCAAACTTATTCCAATAAAAATATTAAATTTCTTTGATTCAATTTCTTCTTTCGTGGTATTAAATGTTTTTTGAATTTTCATTTCCTCTTCCCCCCATTCAACCTCTCAACTAATTTATTTATCTCCTTTTCGCTGAAACCATGAAATTTCAATCCCTGTTCAAGAGTTTCATGCTGAGCCATTCCACATCCAATGCACATTAAACCTGCATTAAACAAAACTTCAACTGCCTCAGGTTTTTCCTCAAGCAATTTTAGCATTTTTGTGGATTTTGTGATTTTCATTTTAATATTTGAATCGTCTTCTTTTTACTTATTTCAAATCTATTGCCTTCATTTGAATTTTTTGTAAACAAAGGCATTCTTACATCAATGTAATAAATTTTTTTATTTTCGCCTAAAATAAAATTTCCTTTTCCATATAAATCCAATGTATAACCCTTTTCAAATAAATTCCTAATGCCTTTCTTTAATTTTTCATTAATTTTCAATTTAAGAAATTTTGAGAGAGAATTATACAAAATTAATTTTCCTTCTATATGTTCGGCAGAAATTATTAAATAATTTTTATTATTAACCTTTATTTTGCTTAATTTTATCTTAGGAAAATGGTCCTTTAAATATTTTCTAAGAATTTTAAAATATTTTTTATGTGCTAAAATACTTCCTTGAGAATAATTTGATTGTAAAATAGGTTTTATCCATCTCTCTTCCTTTCCAATTCTTTTTTTAAAAATTTTATCTTGCTCTATTTTTTTTATTTCTTTTTTACTAAATTTTGTGATTTTCATTTCACCGGACTAAACCTCCGAAGTTTTTTTACAATTCCTGAAATTTTTTTTAGAAAATAATCAATTTCCTCTTCAGTGTTATATTTACTTAAACTAATTCTCAATGAACTATTCGCCCGCAAAGGTTCAAAACCCAGCGCTTTCAAAACATGACTTGACTCTAAAGTATTTGACATGCACGCTGAACCAGTAGAAGTATAAATTCCAAAACTTTCAAGATAACCTCCAACTGCCTCGCCTTCAATATTCATAAACGAAACATTAACATTATTGCAAAGTCGTTTCTCAAAAGAGCCGTTTAATTTAACATTTTTTATTTTAAGCAAATTTTCAATTAATTTGTCTCTAAGTTTTTCCATTTTCAAATTATCTTTTCTATTTGAAATTCTAACTGCCTCTGCAAAACCAACAATTCCAGGGATATTTTCAGTTCCGCTTCGCAATTTACTTTCATGCCCCCCGCCATGCAGCAACGGAACAATTTCATGTTTAACTTTATCAGAAACATACAAAGCACCAACACCCTTGGGTCCGTAAATCTTGTGCGCGTTCAAAGTCATCAAATCAATATTCTGTTTTACAACATTCAGTTCAACCTTGGTAAAACTTTGGCATGCATCAGTGTGAAACAAAACTTTTTTCTCTTTGCAAATTTTCCCAATTTCTTCAATATCCTGAATAACTCCGATTTCATTATTTGCATGCATAACAGAAACCAAAAAAGTTTCAGAAGTAACTGCATTTTCCAAATCTTTCAAATTTACAAAACCTTCAAAATCAACATCCAGATACGTAACTTTGCATCCCTGTTTCTCTAACCACTTGCAGGTTTTTAGAATAGAATCGTGTTCAATTTTAGTTGTGATAATATGATTTTTCTTTGGATAATTTTCAAAAAACAAACCTTTCAAAACAAAATTATTTCCCTCTGTTCCGCCTGAAGTAAAAACCACTTCTGAATTTTTTGCATTTATTTTTTTTGCAATTGTTTTCCGGGAATTTTCCAAGGCAATTTTCACATCACTTCCTGCAAGATGCTGCGAAGAAGCATTTCCATATTTTTCAGTAAAATACGGCATCATTGCTTTCAAAACTTTTTCATCAACTTTTGTCGTCGCTGCGTTGTCAAAATATATTTGTTTCATTTTAAGTTTTCTTCAAAGGCAAGTATTTTTTAATTGCTTTTCTCAATTGAGGGTAAGTCCATTTTTTATTAAAATCAGAATGCTCTATTTTTTTGAATTCAGGGTATATTTCAGCCATTGCCTTTCTGGAATCAGTAATATCCAAAACTATAATTTTTTTATTTTTTGCATTATAAGATTTTATTAAAATTGGTTTGTGTTTTTTTCTTGCTGTGATTATAATATCAGCCCATTCAACATCTTCTTGTTTGATTGGATTTTTCGGAAAAGGATCAATTCTGCACGGCCCCACTCCTCCATATCTTGCTTCATAACCTTTTCCCTTTAGGTAATCCGCCAAATATTTGCTTCGATTTAATCCCATTGTGCAAACACAAAGAACTTTTAGTTTCTGCTTCATTCCTTGATAACTTCATTGAGCTTTTTAATTATTTCTCAACCTCTCAAAATTCTCCCAAATCTTTTCCTGAACTTTCTCCAAATCTAATTTTTTAATTTCAGCGATTTTCCTATAACTTTCTAAAACATTCTCAGAAGTGTTTTTCATTCCAGAAATTTTATCTGGATGCAAAAAAGGACTGTCTGTTTCGCAAAATAAATTTTCCAAAGGCACTACTTCAGCAATTTTCTGAAAATGCTCATTATATTTTACCGAAGCCGGAATGCTCAAAAACCAGCCATTTTTAACAATTATTTTGACAAGTTTCATGCTTCCGGAAAAACAATGCATAACTATTTTCTTATAATCAAATTTTTCAAGAAGTTCAATTGTCTCTTTTTCAGCATCACGGGAATGAACAAAAACCGGTTTGTCTAATTCAATTGCAAGTTTAACAAATTTCTCAAAATTTATTTTCTGAATTTCAAATTTCTCAGGCAAATTTTCATAATGCAAATCCAATCCAACTTCTCCAATTCCAATAATTTTATCCCGCTTTTTACGAATAAAGTTAATTTCTTTTTGGATTTTATCTTCAGATATTTTCAAAGAATCCAAAGGATAAATTCCAAGACAAATTTCAATTTCAGGATGCTTTTCTTTCAATGAAAGTGTTTTCTTATTTGATTTTGAATTTACACCACACGTCACAATCTGAATATTTTTTTCATTACAACTTTCAACAATTTCAGAAACGCCCTCGCACATGTCAAGATGAGAATGTATATCTAAGAATTTCATAAAGGAATTAAGAATTTGATATTTTTATAATTTTTCAAAAACAAAAATGGGCGCGGAGGGAATCGAACCCCCTTCTGCTGCTCTCTCTGCAAATTTTGCTGAGATTGAAAATCTCTGATTTGCTCTGGAGGCAGCCATACTACCAGTGTACTACGCACCCTTAAACAATCTAAAAAAGAACTATTTTTAATACTTTTTATTTGTATAATAAAGAATATTAATCTTTAAATAATGAAACCAATTAAATTAATTATGGAAAATCCTTATTTAAATGAAATTAAAAGCAAAAATCGCGTTGACAAAATTTTAGACAAACTTGGAATCATCAAAAAAACAAAATTAGAAAAATTAGCAAATTCATTTTCAAATGTAAACTATCAAATTAATCCAAATGAAAAAAATTCAGACACAGGAACAATTTATTTCTTTCCAAAAGGAATGTATTTTTTCAAACCAACAAAATCTGAAATAGAAAAAACTGCAGAAAAATTTTACAATAAAGAAGATTATATTATGTTTTCTTCAATTTCTGATAATGGATTCACCATTGGAATTATAGAAAATTTTGTGAATGATATAATTAAGAAATCAGTTAAATTGGTTAATTGATTATTTTAAGCGTTTGATTTCTTCAATCTCATCTGACGAAATAGCACAACCTTTAAACTTCACAGCATAAAGCAAAGCATCCAAAACTGTATTGCCATCTTTTAATTCAACCAGCCCTTTTTTCCACGCAACATACAAAATTTCAGCAGAACGAATAACTTTGAAATCCTTAAAATAATTAAAAGAACTTTCTCTTGCTTCAATTCGTGTGTGCATTTTTTTCTCAAGTAAATCTTTAAAATTGTGGGGCTTTTCAATCATAACTCTTGTGGTTCTTTCATCAGTAGCAATAACATTTTCAATTCCTTTTCCAATAAGCAACTTGCTCAAAGCCAGGCATGACGATTCTCCCAACTGCAAAATTCTAATCGTTCTCTTATGACTTTTAAAAAACGAATTTGACATTTCCATAACTTCATGCCCTTTATCGCGGACAATTTTATTGTCAATCCCAAGTTTATCCGGCAACTCCAAAATTCCCTCATCAAACAAAACCTTAACCCTTAGCGCTTCAAGTTCAAATTTCTTTCTTTGAATTGGAACATCAATAATTTCTTTTTTAACATCTTCAGTAATCAAAAAATGCCCGTCAAAACTTTTTTTCAAATTTTTCAAAACATAAAGCAAACCACTCATTGACAAACTTATCAAAGTCCCGGCGTCGAAAATTATTGCTTTAGATTTTGATTTATCAATATCTGCGTTTAAGTTTATTGCTTTTTCTGAGGATGATTTTGTTTGTTGTTTCATTTTCTAACAACCTCCTTAAATTTTTCAATTATTTTATCAGGAGTTTCTTTTTTCACAATTTCCCAAGCTCGTTTGTAACCATCAAACCTAGAATCATTCTTAATAACTTTATTTAGTTTTTTCTCATCATAAATATTTTCTAAAACTTTGTAAAGTATAGCATCCAACAAAATATGACTTTTTACAACAGGATTTTCTTTTTCATATTTTTTATAAATATAATTAAGCCACTTTTTCATTTTCAATTTGTTTTGGATTTGAATTTGGTGAATTAATTCATGCGTTAAAGTATCTCTAAAATCTTCAATCTTCTCTCTAAAACCTATAGTCAAAGGGTCAGAAAAAGGCCTTCCTGCGCCAATTATATAACAAATTATCTTTTTTTCTTTCCATTTAAGCCCAAAAACCCTGGAAATTTCCTTTAATATTTTTCTTCCATTCTCATTCCAATCTTTATTGACTTTTTCAGAATACAAAATTAATTTTTTGTGCGAAGGATAACTTTTGTTTTTCTCTTTTAGAAATTTAGTGATAACAGAAGAATTTCTATATCCTTCATCGTATATCCTTGAATATCTAAATTCAATTTTCGGAATCATCCCAAAAACTCCAATGCTAATTTAATTCTTTCATGAACACTCAAAGTTTTGTTTTCCGGAACTTCTGAAATCCCTGTTTTACCGACATATTCTGCAAGTTCATACATTGTAATTCCAAGCAAATTTGCTGTCTGTTCCATTGACAAACCATGCTCATGAATTCGCGATGCTTTATTTATCTCTGCCTGCCTGAAAACTTCTTCAACATATTTTCTCAGCTTTCCTGAAATTTTATTTATTGCCTTACGAATCATTTCAAAATCTTTTCTGAATTTTTCCTCATCTTTTCTTTCAATATCAATTATTGATTTATCAAGTGCCGAAGTAAATAATTTGTAAAAAGTCCCCCACCCTTTCAGACCCCTATAATCTTCTCTTTCAATAATCTTGCTTAAAGAATAAATCATAACAGCAACAGCAATATTGTCCGGGTCTTGTGTCAGCGAAGCAGTATTAATTGTCTGATTACTAAGAGAACGCATTTCCGAAGAATCACCTCTGTCAAGCGCTGTTTTTGACTCTTTCAAAATCCTGAGAATATTTTTATCATCCTGCATTTTCTAAATTATAAAATAAAAAGATTATTTAAAGGTTAATATATTATAAAATATATGAAAGCAATACTCTTAGATACTTCATTTATACTAACCTGCATAAGAAATAAAATTGATTTCCTCGAGGAACTTTATTTTTCAGGATACAAACCAATAATTCCAAAACAGGTTCTAAAAGAAATTGAAAATATCTTGAAATCAAAAACAAAACTGAAATTCAAAAAAGAAGCTGAACTTGCTTTATTAATTTTAAAAAAACATTCATTTGAATATCCTGAATTAAAAGGAAAAAACACAGATAATGCAATAATAAATTACGCAAAGCAAAATCCTGAATTAACTCTCGCAACTTTGGACAAAGAAATTCAAAGCAAAACTCCGAATAAAAAAATGATAATTCGGAATAAGAAGAAGTTGAAAGTTATTTAAAATGTTCAAGGTAATTGGAACAAAAACCTATTTGAGAGAACTCAAAAAATTAGATAAAATCTATAAAAATATTGCTAAGAAAGTTCCTTTGAATTTAAAAGAAAATCCTTATTCTGGAAAACCTTTAAATTACGCTTTTTTAAGAGAAAAGAAAATCAAAGAAAAAAGAATTTATTATATTATTTATGATGATTTGAAGTTAATTTTATTAGTGGCAATTAGCGGAAAAAAAGATCAACAAGCAACAATTAATTTTATAAAAAAACAATTAAAAAATTTCAGAAAAATAGCAGAAGAAATCTCTAAGCAAGTACCTTGAAATTTCCTTTTTCTAAATCATTCAAACTTCCTACAAACTGCCGAACCAAATCAAAATCAACTTTTTCAAGTTCTTTTAATTTATTAAATGCACGAATAAGTTCTTCATATCTTCGAATAGGTAAATTAATTGTTTCCATATTAAGATTAAAAAAGAACTATTTATATAATTTTCTGTGAGGAATTTGGAAGTTGTTTAGAAAGCTCCTTTGATAACACTTGTTTCATAATTCATTTTTTGAACTAATCTAGAAAGTTTAATCCCCTCTGTTTCCATTCTATTTCTACTAATCTTTGCATCATTTTCTCTGCAAAGTTCATCTATAAAAGCCCAATGATGTTTGTAAATTGCAGCTCCTTCTCTCCGAGAACTAAACATATAATTATCACACTTTGTTCCACTTGATTTAATCCTTTCTTTTGAATAATAAACAAAGTCTTCTTTCGAAATTGCATCAGCGCGAATACTCTCTACATGAGGGGTAAGCGTAACATAAATAGTGTTTCCCTCCAATTCTGAAGGCTCCAAAAAACCAACAGAGATTTTTCTTTTTTCTTCGCCAACCATAACTCTCCCACAAAATTCCTCTTTAAATAAACTTATCTTCTTCAAAATATATTTTAGACAAAGTAAGAAAAACTTTAAAAACCACCTTCTATTAATTTTTTTACAATGTTCTATATAACAGAAGTTGAAGATTATGTTCGTGTCGAGCCGAAACTTTTTGGTTTGCCGACTTTGGAAGCAGTTGAACAGCAGTTAGAGGAAATTTATTCTGACCATTATGACAGAGAACTCGGAAGAGCCGTTGCTGTTATAGAAGTTTCAGAAATCGGAGAAGGTGTTTTGATTCCCGGAGATGGAGCTGCATACTACAATTCAAAATTCAAAATGCTTGCATGGAAACCAGAACTGCAGGAATTAGTTTATGGTGAAATTGCAGAAATCACAAACTTCGGTGCATTCATTGACATGGGAGTCATGAGAGGAATGATTCACATTTCACAAACAATGGACGACTTTGTCAGTTTCGGAAAAACAGGCGTGCTTTCAGGAAAAAACTCAAAGCGAAATTTAAAAGCAGGCGATTTATGCATCGCAAGAGTTGTTGCAATTTCACACAAAGGTGAAGAACCAAAAATCGGTTTAACAATGAGGCAACCTGGATTGGGAAAAATTGAATGGATAAAAGAAGATGCAATCAAAAAACAAAAAGATGATGAAAAAGCAGCAAAAGCCGAGGAAAAAGCTGCTAAAAAAGGAGGGAAAAAATAAAATGAATATGCAAGATGAACTAACTCAAAAACAAGCACTCAAATTTCAATTAAATCATTTTAATACAGAATTCATAGAGCAAACTCTTTTAGACAATAAAGAAGGAATTTTCAACCTTGATTCAGAAATTGAAAAACAATCAAAAAGAATTCTTAATTACCTTCAAATAAATTATTCAGATTATAATTTCCAACAAGGAACTGATAAACTAAATTCAAGAATATATTTCAGGAGAAATCAATATGAAAACAAAAGCTTGTAAATTATGCAGAACCATTGTCGAAGAAGGAGACAAATGTCCGAGCTGCGGCTCTAAAGAATTAACAGAAGGTTTCAAAGGCAGAATAGAAGTTCTCAATCCAGAAAAATCCGAAATGGCGCAAAAATTAAATTTAAAAGAAAAAGGCAATTTCGCAATCAAGGCAAGATAAAATGAAAGAAGAAAGAAATTATTTTAATAGAAAAATTAACCAAATGCTTCAAAATAATGAAGTTTTAGAACTTGAAAATCAGTTAAATCAAATTTACAAAACAAACACAAAAAAAATTAATTCACAGGATATCGACGAAGCAATAATGGATGACGAGATATTTGAATTAAGAAAAAAAGTAAAACATGTATACAATGGAAACAAAAATAATTGAAGAAAAAGAAAATCCCTTGTTCAACAGAAAGGAAATAGTTTTGGAAGTTTCTGCAAATGTTAATCCAAAAAACAGCGAAGCATTGGAAATGGTTTCAAAGCAATTTTCAACTCCGGCTGAGCAAATTAAAATTAAAGGAATTTATGGAAAATTCGGAACTCACAAATTCAAAATTTTTGCAAACATTTACAAAACAATTCAGGACAAAGAAAAAACAGAAGTTAAAACCAAGCAGGAAAAAGCAACTGAAAAAAAAGCAGATGAAGAAGCAAAGAAAGTTGAAAAAGAAAAACCTGCTGAAGAACAAACTGAAACTAAAGAAGAAGCAAAACCAAAAGAATCTGTTAAAAAAGAAAATTTAGAGGAGAAAAAAGAATGAGTTGCTTTGATTCAATATATGATGACTTCGTAATGGAAGAAGAATTCACAAAAAGACAATTGACAAAATTAAAAAATCTTCCAAAAGGAAATTATGCAATTGAATATTTCAAAAACGATTTCAATCAAGGAAAAAAAGGAATAAAAACAAACATTCCTGAAAATCGTCTTCAACCAGAAATAAACGAAGTTCTTCATAAAACCCCCTATATTATAATTAAAGAACAAAATCAAATGAACAACCAAAACTATTTTTACAAAGAAAAACTAAAATTAAATTTTAACTTCATATAACTAAAATGAAAACTCAATTAAATAAATTTCCTCGTATGATTTCCGTCAAGTGCTCAGAAAGAAATCGTTCATCAGTACCAAAAGGGAAAGTGTGTGAGAGAAAACCGTAGGTTGTCTTCAAATGGGAAAAAAAGGCATAAAAAAAGGAAAAAAACCACATAAGAACAAACCAACAAGTAAGAAATATACAAAATATAAAATTGAAGGCGATAAAGCAATAAGAAATGCAAAGTTCTGTCCGCGATGTGGTCCTGGAGTTTTTTTAATGGACTCCAAAGGAAGAAAATATTGCGGTAAATGTCATTACTCAGAATTTGAAGGAAAACCTAAACCAGAAGCAGAAGTTAAAGAAGAAAATAAAACAGAGGAGAAAAAAGAATAAAATGGATGAAGAATACCAATTAGAAAATATTGTAAACAGAATAGATATCTATGATCCTGTGGATGGATTATTTGCTCAAGATGAATTTCTTAAAGAAAAAGAATCATGTAAAACACAACAAGAACAAGTAGATTTTCTTTACAAATATTATTCTGCAAATTCCAAAACTCCAAGAAAATTAGCTTATGATTATCAATTCTATGATCAAGATTCAAGTATAGATATGAGAGTAGCCCCTAAATAAAATTACTAACTACAAACCCATTCAATTTTAAATTTATGCTGTCCTTTTTAGTAGTATTTTGCATTACTACTTTACCATTCAGACCCCTTGTCATTTTTAAGAAGTAACATGAACGAAACATTTAAATACTTTAAAGACATCAATTTTCTATCACCTCTTTTTACCCAGGAGAGGCTTCAGGTCTACTATTTGATGTGACTTGAAGAATCTCCCAGGGTTTTATGATTATAAAAATGAGAAGGAAAAATTACACTGCATCAAAAGAAGGACACAAACCAGAAGAGTTCTTAAACTCTTTAGAAAATAATTTTAAAGAAAACCTTTTCGGACCAGGAGTTTATTCAGGAAAATTATTATTGCTAAACGAATGTGTTGTTCAAGCAAATTATTCTTCAAAAATTAATCAAAATTTTATGAGTATTTATAATGAGAATTCAATGGACAAAATTGAAAAAACAAAATCCTTGCTTGAACAAAAAACAGGTTGGAAAATAAGGATTTAAAAAATGTTAGCACCATACATGAATTTACAAGGAAAAGATTTTCATCCAGCTTATTCGGAGTTGAATCAACTAGGAGTATTAGACGCAGATAAATTTTATAAAGAGTTTAATTCAAGGAACAAATCTTCAGAAGTTTTGGAAAGATATTTAAAAAAATTAGAACCTAAGAATTTCTGGGATAAAATCTTTTATGGGGCTTTCTACGACTCAAGAATCACAAAAAAAGCTGCTGTTGAAAGAATTCTTATGGATAGGAAAGAAATTTAAAATTCTAAAAATTTATATAATCCCTTCTCCTAATTCCTAAATGGAAAGTGGTGAACCATCAGTAAAACAACAGCAAGTTCATGACATTCTTTTCAATCGTGAAATTGCATGGCAGGAAATCATTTATGATTTAATTAATACAGAACAACTTGACCCTTGGGATGTGAATATAACAATTCTTACAGAAAAATACATGGAAAAAATAGCTCAACTTGAAGAAACCGATTTTTTTGTCTCAAGCAAAGTTCTCCTCGCTGCTTCTTTATTATTAAGAATAAAATCTGAAATCCTGTTAAATAAATACATAAAATCAATTGACGAAATTCTCTTTGGAACAAAAGAACTTGATTCAAAAAAAATCCTGGAAAG
>Ga0315548_1003929_pt1 | contig 10881 bp, 7 predicted proteins | sample SalMarSW160110MG_2_FD_202540 | JGI IMG/M metagenome (GOLD analysis project Ga0315548, IMG submission 202540) | Salt marsh sediment microbial communities from the Plum Island Ecosystem LTER, Massachusetts, United States - Salt Marsh Sediment SW1601-110 ... | reverse complement strand
TTTTTTATTGCAGGGATTCTTTTGATTAGCTCAGTCTATGCATTGGGGATTACTCCAGCGAGGACGACTTTGGACTTTAAAGAATCTTTAAAGGTAAATGTTGATTTTGAGGTTATTAATTCAGGGAATAAAAATATGAATGTTGTCTTTAGTGTTCAGGGAGAACTCTCAGATTATATTAAACTTCCAATAAAAGAGGCGTCTTTCCTTGCAAGCGATAGATCAAAAACATTTACTTATGAAATTAATTTACCAGAGGAACTCTCTCCAGGGCTTCACACTGCTGAGGTTTTTATAATGGAGATTCCGTCAGGGCAGGATATTGGAGCTACTCAGGTTCTTGCTACATTAGCTGTTGTCACTCAATTGCATATTTATGTTCCTTATCCTGGGAAATATGCAAATGCGAAAATGGTTGTTTATAATGCAAATCAGGGCGAAGATATTTTATTTGTTTTCCCTATTGTAAGCGCCGGAGAATTTGATTTGACTTCAGTGAGGGCAAATGTGGAAATTTTTAATAATATGGGTGAGAAGATTGACAGCTTTACAACTCCGACAATGAGTGTTCTAAGCGGGGAGAAAAAAGAGATTGTCTATAAATGGAAGGCAGATGTTCCAATAGGGAATTATCGGGCTGTTGCAGGATTGGTTTATGATGAAGGTTTAATTAATTTAGAAGAATTTTTCACAGTTGGAAGCAAGGAACTTGAATTAAAAGAAATAACAGCAAAAGGGTTTAGGTTAGGGGAAATTGCAAAATTAGAAATGCTCGTCGAGAACAAGTGGAGTGAGCCAATTTCTGGGGTTTATATAGAAACCAAGATTAAAAACGATAAAGGGAACATTATGTCGGTTTTCCAGTCGCCAAGCCAAAATATTGATGCATTGTCAAAACAATTTTTTGCGTCCTATTGGGATACAGCAGGAGTTCGCGTCGGGACTTACGAGACTGAAGTTTCAATAAATTATGCTGATAAGAGTTCAAAGAATAATTTAAAATTCAGAGTTGACGAAAACGAACTAACTATTCTTGGTTTAGGATATGTTATCTCAACAGATAAAGGAGGTGGCACAGATACGATTATTGTTGTTTTAATAATAGCCATAGTCCTCCTTATTTTAATCAATCTATTATGGTTCTTCTTGTTTAGAAAGAGATTAAAAATTAATAAAAAATAAATTTAATTACTTATTTTCTTTTGTATTTTCTTCAATCCCTTCGTCAGTTGGAACTCTTATTAAATCGCTGACAGAATCACTTTCTTTTAAATTTATAATTCTCACCCCTTGAGTTGCTCTTCCCATAATTCTAATATTTTTTATATCTGTCCTTATTACAATTCCTTTTTCTGTTGTAACAATGATGTTATCTTTTTCGCAGACAGATTCAGAGGTTACTATTTTTCCTGTCTTGTCTGTTACTTTCATATTAATAACTCCTTTTCCAGCTCTTCCTGTCAGGCGATAATCGTCAATTAAACTTCTTTTACCATATCCTTTTTGACTTATTGTTAATACTGAAAATTTTTCTTTTTCTTTAGGCAAAACTTCAAGAGAAACAACTTTGTCCTCTTTATCGAGTTTTATCCCAGTCACCCCATAAGAAGCTCTTCCCATAGATCTGACATCTCTGATGTTAAATCTTATTGCCTGCCCGTTCTCAGTAACAAGTAAAACTTCTTGGTTATCTTTGGCTGGCTTTACATCAATTAAAATATCATTAGTTTCAGAAACCTTAATTGCTTTAATCCCCCCCTTGCGAGGACTGTCGAATTGAGATAATTCTATTTTTTTAACTATTCCTTTTTCAGTAGCCATAATTAAACAATCTTTAAATTCTTTAACAGAAATAATAGAAGTCACATTTTCGTTCTTTAAAGAAAGCAAATTAATAATAGCTTTACCCTTGCTGACTTTAGCAGAATCTGGAATCTCGTACGCTTTCAACCAATGAACTTTTCCCTTGTCAGTAAAGAACAAAATATAATCATGAGTGGAACAAGTAAGCAGGTTTTCTACAAAATCATTTTCTGTTAAATCAGAACCTATAACTCCCCTCCCACCTCTTTTTTGTTCTTTGTATTGCTCCAAATCAATTCTTTTTATATAACCCTTATTTGTTATTGTAATAACAGTTTCTTTCTTTTTAACAAGGTCCTTTTCTTTCAGTTCTTTAACAAAACTCACCACTTTCGTGCGGCGAGCGTCGCCGTATCTAATTTTTAATTCATTTAGTTCTTTTTTTATAATCTTTAATATTTCTTCTTCATTACCTAATATCTTCTTAATCTTTTCAATAAGTTCTTTCAATCCTTTTTCTTCATTTTTTAATTTATCAAATTCTAATGAAGTTATCTGGTGCAGTTTCATTTCTAAAATTGCTTCAACTTGGTTATCTGAAAGAGAATACTTGATTTTCAGTTGTTGTCCTGCTTCTGTTTTTGTCTTCTCTGAGCGTATAAGTTTGACGATGCTGTCAATATTTTTCTGAGCGATGAGCAAGCCCTCAACAATATGCAGTCTCCTTTCTGCATAGTCTAAATCATATTCATTAGATTTTCTGATTATTTTCTGGCGGTGGCTGACATACACTTTTATATAGTCTCTCAATGACAATAATTTTGGAATTCTGCCCACGAGAGCGAGCGTATTCACATTAAAATCTGTTCTAAAAGTAGTATATTTATATAATCTGTTAAGAGTAAACTTTGGGTCAGCATCTTTTCTTAAATCAATAACTATACGAATTTTTCCTTTAGAAGATTCATCTCTTATATCTAAAATATCAGGTAATTTTTTATCCCTTGTTAAAATAGCAATCTGCTCAACTAAATTTGCTTTATTTACCTGGTAAGGAATTTCTATTAAGATTATACGAACCTTGCTGGATTTTTTAGACTCTTCAATTTCTGCATACCCGTTAATTGTTATTTTTCCTTTTCCTTCTTTGTAAACCCTTTGTATATCTCCGCTGACTGTTCCTCCTGTAGGAAAATCTGGCGCCTTTATAGTATTAATTAATTCTTTGTCTTCGCAATTAGGATTTTCAAGATATTTCAGAATTGCATCACAGACATTATTTAAGTTATGTGGAGGGATATTTGTAGCCATTCCAACAGCAATACCGCTTGTCCCATTAAGAAAAAGGTTGGGGATTTTCCCTGGGAGAATTGTTGGTTCTTTTAAAGTGTTGTCATAATTATTCAGCATTTTTACAACATTTTTGTCAATGTCTTTTAGAAGCTCGTCGCTAATTTTTTCCATCTTTGCTTCAGTGTATCTTGAAGCAGCTGCGTTATCTCCGTCTCTTGAGCCGAAATTTCCTTGTCCAATTACTAAAGGGTATCTTAAGGAGAAATTCTGCGCCATACGAACCATTGCTTCATAGATTGAGGCATCGCCGTGAGGGTGGTATTTACCCATAGTATCCCCAACGATTCTCCCTGATTTTTTTGTTTGCTTGTTATAATGAAGCCCCATTTCATTCATTGTCCAAAGAATTCTTCTCTGAACAGGTTTGAGTCCATCTTCTGCTGCTGGAAGCGCCCTTGCAACTATTACTGACATTGCATAATTAAGATAAGCTTCCTTCATTTCAGATGAAATCTCAACATCAATAAGTTCCTTTGCCTGAACACTTAATTTCAGCTTTGCTCGTCGGTCTTCAAATTCTTGTGCCTCTTTTTCTGCTTTGCCTATATTTTCTATTTCTTTCACATTTTCGTTTTCAACTGTTTCTTCACTCATTTCAATTCCTCCTTAAGTTTTTCTAAATTTCCATATTTTATAAAATCAATTCCTAATTCCTTACAAACTTTCCTAGACTTTTCACTTCCAACGAAAATATCTGGCTTCTTTGCTCTTTTAATAGCCTTATCAAAAACAATTTTTTTATCATCTTCCTCATTAGGATTAGCAGTAACAATATAATCAAAAGTCTCACTAGCATTAGCTAATCTTAAAACTTCATCAACAAAATCTCTCAAATTTGTTGTTATTAATATAAGTTCATAATCAATTTTTAATTCTTCCAAAAAAGAAACAAAATCTTTATCAACATAATCCTTAATCAAGCCAAGCACCCTGTTAAAATATTGCTTTCTCCTCTTTGAAATTCTTTCAGATTCACTTAAATCTTTATATTCATTAATTTTACTAAGTGCTTCTTTTACAAATTCAAAATAATCTGGTTCATTTACCTTTTCAAGTAATTCTGGTATACCTGCTCTCTCTGCTAATTCTTTCATCCCGTCCTTATGAGCTTTTCTCCAAGGCTCTTCACTTTTTACAATCCCAAAAAGGCTAAACCCTAAAACTTTTTTTTCATCCATATTTCCTTCCTTGTGATTGTTTTTTTAATTTCTTCTTTTTTAATTTCTTCTTTGCTTCTTCAATTTTCTTTTTGCTCGTAACCCAAATTGGAAAAACTGCTGATTCAAAACCACAGTCAAGACACCTTTTCTTTGGCATTATCCCAAATAAATTCCTAAATTCAAAAACATAACGAACATTGTGCGAGTTGCATTTAGGGCAAAAATAAACTCTGATTTCTTTTTCATAAGTGCATTTTTCTCTTCCGCAACATTTTAATCTTGGTATTTTTTTAGTTTTCATAAATCAATCTCTGCCTTGTCTGCATTTTGTTCAATAAATTCTTTTCTTGGGGCTACAGCGTCTCCCATTAATAGTGAGAATGTCTCGTCAGCTTCTACAGCGTCCTCTACAGAAACTTGCTTTAATCTGCGCGTTTTAGGATTCATTGTTGTATCCCACAGCTGTCCTTCATTCATCTCTCCAAGACCTTTAAAACGACTTACTTCTGCTTTTCCTAACTCTTTTAATTTTGTTTTTAGTTCCTCTCCACTATAAACATAATATTCTTTATTTCCTTTTTTTATTTTATAAAAGGGCGCTACTGCAACAAAAATATGTCCTGCCTCGATTAATAGTGGAGTATATCTATAAAACAGGGTCAAAAGTAACGACTTAATATGCTGTCCATCAACATCAGCGTCTGCCATTATAATTATTTTATTGTATCTTAATTTGTTTATGTCAAAATTTTCGCCTACGCCAGTTCCGATAGCAGTAACCAAATTGGAAATTTGTTCAGAGCCTAACGCTTTTGCAGGGTTGGATTTTTCCACATTAAGAACTTTTCCTCTTAATGGAAGAATTGCTTGTGTTTCTCTGTCTCTTCCTCCCTTTGCTGTTCCTCCTGCTGAATCTCCTTCAACAACATAAAGTTCTGTCAGTTCTTTTTTTCTACTTGAGCAATCAGCTAATTTTCCTGGGAGACCTCCACCACCTCCAAAGGCATTTTTTCTTCTAACTAAATCCCTTGCTTTTTTAGCAGCTTCTCTTGCCTTTAATGCTGATGTTGCTCTGATTAAAATTGATTTAGCAATACTCGGGTTTTCTTCTAGGAAGTCTGTAATAGCTGATGTAGAAATAGAGTCTACTATTCCCTTAACTTCACTATTCCCGAGTTTGGTTTTTGTCTGCCCTTCAAATTGGGGGTTGGGCATTCTTAGGGAAACAACAGCAGTAACGCCTTCTCTAACATCCTCTCCGCTTAATTTTTGTCCTTTTTTTAAAATTCCTTTTTTAATTCCATAATCATTAAGCACTCTCGTAAGAGCTGACTTTAAACCTATAATATGAGTTCCTCCTTCAATTGTGTTTATACTATTAACAAACCCGAGTATACTTTCATTAAAAGATTCTGTATATTGGATTGCAACTTCAGTAATTATTTTTTCTTCTTCTCTTTTAAAATAAATCGGCTTAGAGTGGATAGTTTTTCTTGTCTTGTTGAGCCACTTTATAAATTCTATTAAACCCCCTTCATAATAAAATACTTCCTTTTTTTCTTCTTTTGTCCGAAGGTCTTTTAAAATAATTTTTAAGCCGGCATTAAGGAAACAAGTTTCTCTAAATCTTGTTGAAAGGGTTTTGTAATCAAATTCTATATTTGAGAAGATTTTATCATCAGGTGTAAAAATCACCTTGGTCCCGTGTTCAGAGGAGTTAGATTCTCTTAAAATTTTAATATTATTTAAGGGTTTACCTCTTTCGTAACTTTGCGAGTAGACTTTTCCGTCTTTTTTTATTTCAATAATCATTAATTTTGACAGGGCTGCAACAACTGATATTCCGACGCCGTGAAGTCCTCCTGAAACTGCATAAGCTTTGTTGTCAAACTTTCCTCCTGCGTGTAATTTAGTAACAATAATTTCTACAGCAGATTTTTTGTAAACAGGATGTTCATCTACAGGAATCCCTCTTCCATTGTCTTCAATTTCAACAGAGCCTTCTTTGTTTAGAATAATTTTTATCATTGAGCAAGCTCCTGCCATATGTTCGTCCACAGAATTATCCACCACTTCGTAAATCAAATGGTGCAAGCCATACTTATCAGTAGAACCAATATACATTCCTGGTCTTTTTCTTACTGCCTCAATACCCCCTAAAATAGTAATGTTCTTTGCAGAATATTTTTCCATCATTTAACTACCTTATTCAACAAAAAACAAAATATCCTTTATAAACATTTGCGTCCAAAAAAACGCGTTTGTCGTCGGTAAATAAAAAATGTTTCTCTTTATATATTGGCGTAAAAATTTAGATTTAAATTAAGCAAGAGAGTCAATAATGATATCACTTCTTGAAGATTTTCTTCTCAATTGCTCAAATTCATCCAAGATTTTACCAAATTTTTCTAATCTTTCTATTCTTTCTGGAGGTATGTTTCTTTCTGAAGTTTCAATTGGAATTTCACAAATTAAGTTTTTATTAGGATTAAATAAAGCAAGTTTTTTCCATTGTTCTTCAATAGTTTTTTCTAATGCTTTTTCTGGGCAACCCATACCAATAGGATAACAAGAAACTTTCATTCCTTGTCTTTTGTATAAGTCTAAAAGTTCTTTTCTAACTTCTCCTAAACTTGTTCCATTTATTTCAGTAAATTCATTTTTATTTAATGGGATTATGAGATATTTTCTTTTTAATTGAGGATGGGGGTGGTGAGCCACAATATAATAAATGCCCATTATAAACTAAAACAGGAATATTGTCCTTTTTATGAGTATAAATTCCTGGGCTTCCAGTAACATATGTTGAACAGCATGCAATTCCTTTACCTTTCCTAAAATAATTCCTATGAAAATTTTCCCAAAAAGAAACAATTGAAGGATGTATTAATCCTAAATCTCCTGTTCTATAATTACAAGGTTGTGAAATAAACCCCCCAGACATCATAGTTCCAAGACTAGCTCTCACTGTAGAAATAACAACATATTTCTTATTTTTCATTCAAAAATCAAGTTTATTATATTTTTAAGGATTATTATACTCTATTATAATTCGTTTTATTCCTTGTCAATATAGGAAAATTCAAGATGCTCTAAATTAAAAATGGGGTTCAATTACCCTTTCAATCTTGAGACCTATTATTTATTTTGAACTTTATACTCCCCAGGTTACATTTCTTTTTCTTTTTATCTGTGCAATTTCATACAATATTGATTTTTCTTCTGAAGTCAGAAGCTCTTTGTTTTCTTTAAACTTTCTGAATTCTATTTCGCTTAAATTTGTGTAAAGAGACTCTCCAACTTTTAGTTGTCTTTCAAAGTTTACTCCAGGCATTGAGACTGCGACCTCTTTCCTTGCTGTCGCTTCTTGAATATTCTTTTTTTCTTCCTGAATTTGTTTTATCTGGCCAATTTTTTCATCATTGGAATTTATAAACTTTAATTCTTTTTTTAATTTTCCTCCATCAACTATGACCCCGAAAATAGCAGGATTTGAATTCCTAAAAACAAAATCAAGGATTGTAATCTTACAAATTTGCGAGAGGTCTTCTAATTTTTTCTTTTCTATTTCTCTAATTTTTTCTTTTCTCCATAATTCATAATCTTCAGTCAGTTTGTAGATGACAGGATTAATGATGATTTTTATTCCCTTTGCTTCTTCTGGATTTATATCTTCTGATAGTCCGACGTTAAATCCTAAAATTACCCTGTCTTCTTCAAGTAGAGAGCTGGCAATGTAAATTTCTTTCTTGGTTATCGGTCCAATCCCTGCTTTGATTATCCGAATCTGTTTTTGTCTGAGGAGAACAAGCAAAGATTCTAACGAACCTAAAGAATCTGCTTTAACTAATATCCCTTGTTTGTCTGTTTTTATTTTTTCTGAAATCTCTTTACTGAATTCTTTTTTTATTTCATTGAGATTATTATCAAGAACCTGAAAAGGCATTCCTGGTAAAACTTCTTCCTTAGAAATTATTTGCAAGCGTATACCTGCTGCTGCTTTTACTTCTTGTTTTATCTCAAAAATTTTGCTCAATGGCTTTGCTTCTTTAATACTCCTTATTTTTGTGATAATTGGCTCATCAAAAGATCCTATAATAATTTTATCTTTAGAAAATAATTTTCCATCGTAAAGAATACATTCTAAATAATTTGATGACTTTTCTTTTTTTGTTTCAAGAACAATTCCTTTTGCCTGTTGTTTTATTCTAATTCTATTTTTCAGAAACTTCTGTGAAAGGGCGACTATCATTGAGAGCATTTCTGAAATTCCTTCGCCTGTTCTTGCAGAGCAAGGGACTACTGCAATTTTTTTAGTGAAATCTTCTATCTTTGAATAAATTTCTGCGTTAAATCCAAATGAGTTCAGTGCTCCGACTATTACATAAAATTTCTCTTCAAAATTTTCTTTTACATTAGCTGCCTGTTGATTTATTGATTCTGCTGACAATTTTGATTCAGAAGTTTTCCAGCCGGAAATATTGTCTATTTTGTTGAGGGCGATTATGAATGGTGTTTTGTTTGCTTTTAGGATTTGAAGGACTTCGGAGGTTTGGGGTTTGATTCCTTCGTTGATATCAATGACTAAAATTGCAATGTCTGCTAAGGCTCCCCCCCTTTTTCTAAGATTCGTAAATGCGGCGTGGCCTGGGGTGTCTATAAAAAGAATTCCCGGAATTTCCAAAGGGATTTTGTATTTTTTTAAAATATCTTTTGTGTTCCTTTCAATATAATCTCTTGAGAGAGTGGTAAAAGAAACTTTTTGAGTAATCCCTCCTGCTTCGCTTTCTTGAACAGAAGTTCCTCTGATTTTGTCAAGGATACTTGTTTTCCCGTGGTCAACATGGCCACAAATTGTTACAATTGGCTGGCGGATACGGTAATTAGTTGTCATAGAGATAAAACTTATTCAAAGGTTAAAAGCTTTTGCACATACAAAAATTTGATATCATGTATGATAAAATTTGTTCGTATGAAAACTTGCTCCTTGCATTTTTTAATTCCAAGAAAGGAAAGACAAAGAGAAGGTAAATTAAGCGTTTCCAAAAACATCTAAAAGAGAACCTAAAAAAATTACAAAAGGAATTATTAAACCAAACATATGAACCCCATGAATTAAAGCCTTTTGTATTGAGAGACCCAAAAACAAGAAAGATATCTAAATCGGCTTACAGAGACAGAGTTGTGCATCATGCTTTATGCAATATTATAGTCCCTGATTTTGATAAGGATTTTATTTATGATTCTCATGCTAATCGTATCGGGAAGGGCACATTAAAGGCGATAGAAAGATTTGATAAATTCAAAAGAATAGTATCCAAAAACAACACACGAGAATGTTTTGTTTTAAAAGCAGATATAAAGCATTATTTTGAGGAGGTCGACCATCAAATATTAATCAATATCATAAGAAAAAAGATTAAAGATGAGAAAGCCATATGGCTTATTGAGAGAATTTTAGCAGTTAATAAAAAGATAAAGGGCATGCCCTTAGGTAACTTAACAAGTCAGTTTTTCGCAAACCTTTATCTTAATGAATTGGATCAATTTGCTAAACATGAATTAAAAGCAAAACACTATATTCGCTATGTTGATGATTTTGTTATTTTATATGAAGATAAAGAGCAACTTGAAAAATGGAAAATTGAAATTGATAATTTTCTAAAAGAAAAGTTAAAGTTAGAACTTCATCCAAGCAAATCAAATGTCCTGCGATTAAACAGCGGAATAAATTTTTTGGGATTTAGAATTTTTTATCATTATAAACTTATAAGAAAAAGCAATCTTAAAAATTTTGAAAGGAAATTCAATAAGTTAAGAATCCTCTTTGATGAAGAGGTAATCGGAAGAGAAAAAGCTCTTCAATCCTTAGAGGGTTGGATGGCATATTGCTCTCACGCAAGCACTCACAAATATAGAAAACACCTGATAAGGAATTTTAATAAAAATTTTTCACATGGAAACAAACTCTTAGTCCATAACAAAAGAAACTATGCAAATTATATCAAGAGAGTTAAAGAAAGTGAGCTTCAATTTTCAACACAAAAGACCTTATTCTATTGGAAAAAGGGCATGAAAATAAAAGAAATTGCATTAAAACAAGGAATAAAAAAGGCTACAGTCTGGGGGCATATAATCAATTTGATAGAGTATCGGCAATTATCTGTATGGGAAGTCCTGCCAAGAGAAAAAATACATAGAATCTTAAACAAGATTTACAGCCATAAAGAAAGATTAAGGGATATTAAAAAAAGATTGAAAAATACTGATATTGATTATGATGAGATTGCTTGTGTTATGGCAAGTATTAAATCTAAAAGAAGATGGAAAAAGAAAAAATGTCCTGCAAACAAGTGAGTTATTCCAACGAGCCGACCATTGTTGTTGTCGAGATCGTTCCTGCCATTAGCATTAGACCTGTTCTCGAGCCTGTTGACATACCACGCCCCAGAGCATAGCTCTTTTACTTATAATTTATCACCACTGCTTCATTTCTGTCGCAGTTGTATTTTATGACAACAATGTTGCCCTCGTAAAAGAGCGTATAACCCAGCTTCTCAAAAGT
>Ga0315548_1003928_pt1 | contig 10883 bp, 10 predicted proteins | sample SalMarSW160110MG_2_FD_202540 | JGI IMG/M metagenome (GOLD analysis project Ga0315548, IMG submission 202540) | Salt marsh sediment microbial communities from the Plum Island Ecosystem LTER, Massachusetts, United States - Salt Marsh Sediment SW1601-110 ... | reverse complement strand
TTGACTGTTCCTTAAGGGAGACCATGACTCCGCAGGTCCGATAATCAAAGCCATATTCAGGTTTGGTATAGCCTGCCTCTTTGATTACCCGGCGTACCAGGTTGGGAATTTCCACATAGCAGTTGCAGGTAATCTCACCGAGAACCATCACCATGCCCATAGCCACAGAGACTTCGCAGGCCACCCGGGCGAAGGGGTCCTGTGCCAGCATAGCATCAAGGATAGCGTCTGAAATCTGGTCACATAGCTTATCAGGGTGCCCCTCGGTGACGCATTCCGCAGTGGCTAAATAGGAATCCGACTGATTAAAGCTGTTCGGCATTTTAACTCCTTTTTATGTTCCCAATTCCCAGCTTGCCAGGTAGTTTTTTTGTTCCTCGGTCAAGGAATCAATGGTGATATTCATGGAGGCGAGCTTTAGTTTACCTACCTCCTGGTCAATTTCCTCAGGCACAGTATAGACTGCGGGCTCAAGCTTACCTTTCATCTTGGTAAGATACTCCAGACATAAGGCCTGGTTAGCAAAGCTCATGTCCATAACGCTGGCCGGGTGTCCCTCGGCGGCAGCCAGATTGATTAGCCTGCCCTCGCCTAACAGATAGATACGCCGTCCATCTCCTAAAGTGTATTCATCAACGGAAGGACGTATTCGTTTCTTCGATGTGGCCAGGCTTTCTAAAGCCGGGATGTTTATTTCTACATTGAAGTGGCCGCTATTAGCTAGAATAGCTCCGTCTTTCATCTCTAAAATATGTATCTTATCAATAACGTTCATATCGCCTGTGGTGGTGATGAAGACCTCTCCTATCTCGCAAGCCTTAATCAAAGGCATGACCTGATAGCTGTCCATTGCAGCCTCCAGAGCAGGGATAGGCTGGACCTCGGTGACGATAACCTGCGCTCCGAGCCCTTGAGCCCGCATGGCTAGCCCTTTGCCACACCAGCCATAGCCACAAACAACCACTTTCCTGCCTGCCCAGAGTATATTGGTAGCCCTGGTGATGCCATCAATTGTGCTTTGCCCCGTTCCATACCTGTTGTCAAAGAAATGTTTGGTTTGAGCATCGTTTACGGCAATAATAGGGTAAATCAACTTACCGGCCCTCGCTATGTTCCTCAGCCTGATGACCCCCGTGGTCGTTTCTTCAGTGCCGCCAATGACGCCGGCAGCCAGTTCGGTGTAGTCCTTATGAAGTGTGGAAACCAGGTCCGCGCCATCATCCATGGTGATCTGTGGCTTATGTTCCAGGGCGGTGATGATATGTCGGTAGTAAGTCTCGTTATCCTCTCCTTTTATGGCATTGACGGGAATGCCATAGTCAACCAGGGCAGCAGCTACGTCATCCTGGGTACTTAAAGGATTGGAGGCGCACAGGACTACTTCAGCACCACCTTCTTTTAGAGCCAGAGCTAAATTGGCCGTTTCCGTGGTGATGTGGAGGCAAGCAGAGACACGCACTCCCGCCAGGGGCTTTTCCCTGCCAAATCTTTCCTTTATAAGCTTGACCACTGGCATTTCTTTGCCAGCCCAGTCGATGCGAAGCTTGCCCTCTTGGGCCAGGGAGCGGTCTTTAATGTCATAGTTCTTCATCTTTTTAGCTCCGTAAAAATGGCGTCAGCTTGAACTGCTCGGCAACCCAATCAGGTATATCCAGTGTGCCCATAAGGAGCGGTTTTTGATGACAGTCGCTGCCTCCGGTCATGAGCAAATTGTGCCTTCTGGCAAACTCAATATAGTGTGCCGTCGTTTTCTCGTCATGTCTGGAATGCCAGCACTCGACACCATCGATGTATTGTAGCATATATTTTTCTATGACCTTCGTTTGTTCCTCCAAATCGCGTGTTATGCTTACCAGGGATGTTCCGTGGGGGTCATTGGGGTGGGCATGTACCAGTACACCGCCGGCGTTCCTGATCAGCTTTGATGCTTCAGCAAGGGAAAGTGGGTATTTGGGGACATCGCACTTGACCAGATATTTATCGAAGGCCTCTTGCTTATCCTTTACAATCCCCTTTTCCATCAGGTAGTTCGCTATATGGGGTCGCCCGAACACGCCGTCTACACTATCCTCTATCTTTCTGAGGTCTCCCTCGGTAAATCTTTCAATACCCTCTTTGTCGAACTCAACGTTCAGGTTTTCTAAAATCTGACGCGCCCTTCTTTTCCTGTGTTCTTTTATCAATTGAAGCTTGCTCTTTAGCTCTTGATTGCCGATGTCATACCCGTATCCCAGGAAATCCAGGGAAACATCTTTATTGCCCTCAGGATAATGGAAGGTCACGTTTAATTCCACCCCTGTGACGTAAGAAATGCCATGCTTTCTCGCCAGGGCGATAGCTCTTTCCTGGCAGTCTACAGAATCGTGGTCGGTCGTCGACATTAAATCTATGTTTCTGTTTTTGGCTTCTTGGAAAACATCTTCAATAGGGAGGTTGCCATCCGAGCAGGTCTTGGTATGGATGTGCAAATCTATCTTCATTGCTAATCTCTTATAAATCACCCTTTATTGTCTGTCATTCTGAGCGGAGCGAAGAATCTGAGACCCTTCGCTATCGCTCAGGGTGACAAAGGAAGTTGCCTATCTCTTTTCCACGCCGATGATATACCAATCTGCGGGCGGGTCATATCGGGTATCAACTGTCAGGTGGACAATATTGAGTCTGGGATACAGTCGCTTCAAGTCATCCATGTCCACTTTTTCGAACCTCTTTTTATTGTTGAGGTAAGCCTGCTCGGTGAGGGCATTCGATTCGTAGTCCTCCTGGGTACGTCTTAGTATCCGGGCGATGGCTACCTCTTGGGGGCAGTGGGTCTGCAGGATGACGAATGTCTTATTATGTTTGGCTGCTATCTCAGCAGCCCGTCTTCCCAACGATTGAGTGACGAAGGTGGCATCCAGTATTACGCTATCGCCCTTCTCTAGGACCTCGTCTGCCCGCCGGAACGTCTCATCATAGACCATTGTGCGTTTGTTCATATCCGAGGCGACCTTCTCATCAAATATATCCTCGTTCTTGAGCACCTCCAGTCTAATCAGGTCGGACCGCAGGATGGGGTAACTCTTGATCCTGGAAATCTCCTCGCTCGTCTCGGTCTTCCAGGTGCCGGGCAAGCCGCAGGTGATAAGCAAAGTATCAGCCCCCAACTCGCTTTCCACGAATTTGACAAACGGCTCTTTCAATCTACGGCTCCTGTACGGCTTTACATCGCCGCATTAGATTATAACTTTTCAAATTCTCCTTGTCATTGCGTCACTTAATTTGACCGTCTCCTCTAGCCAATGCTAAACTATTTTCAGGCAGCGTAGCTCAGGGGTAGAGCAGAGGACTCATAATTCTAAGCCAGATGTCCCAAAAGGTCATTTTACGTATAAAATAGAACTTTTATGTTAATCCTGAAAACCTTGTTTTGTTCGTGAAGTCCCGTTGTATCCCAAACCGCAACAAACATTTTAACGCCAAAATAACGCCAATTTTTCAGGTATGGTTTGAAGCTAACGGACAAAAACGATAAAACCATAGCAATAAAAACAGCAATAACTGGTAATGGCAAAAGTCGCTCACATAACGCTAAACCCAAAATCCGAAATAATGGTTATGTCAGAGGGAGCAACGATAATATCTAACTTGACGCGGGATGGCAGATTTGGCTGGGTGAGAATTAATAGGGCGGTTATGTCTTAGGAATCGGGCAACTATAAAAATCTGGGGTGAGGGGCAATATGTCAATGGGTTTTCACCCTTCACATTATCTTCTCAGTTTTATTGTGAAACGAAGTAATGTCTAATCAGCTTCAAGCCCCTGTAGCTCAATCGTCCATGTGTACATGTTCCCATTGCGTAAGAAGCCCTATTTCTTGTGCCCATCGAACGAGGGATGAAAAACACAGGTCGATGCGGTTGCATATGCTTCACGGAACTTGTATTATAAACTAGACATAACCACGGGCACTTTTAGAATACCATCCGCCACATTGGACTTTTCGATAGTACAATGAAAGAACATGACTATCTCCAAAGCAGTTTAAAATTCTCCGTGGTTATCCCTGCATTTAACGAGGAGGAGAATCTTGAAGTCCTATATACTCGACTGACGAGGGTGATGGGAAGCCTAGGAGAGTCTTACGAGATAATCTTTGTTGACGATGGCAGCACCGATGGCTCCTTTCAAATATTAAGAGACCTACATCAAAAAGATAACAATGTCAAAGTGATACGATTTACCAGGAACTTTGGTCAGCATCCAGCGATAATGGCGGGGTTCCATGCTTCTATGGGCGAAATCATAATAACCTTAGATGCGGACCTGCAGAACCCTCCGGAGGAGATACCGAAGCTTCTCGATAAACTCGACGAGGGATATGAGGTGGTATTTGGCATGTTCCAACGGCGTAAACATTCCGCTTTTAGACGGGCAGGTTCGAGCTTTGCGAAGTGGGTATTGGGCAGAATATTGCCTGTGGAGGCTACCGACCTGAGTGGATTTAGGGCACTGCGGTCTTATACAGTCGCTCAGCTCATGTTGCTAAACGAGAAGAGTAAGTTCCTTGATGGGCTGCTGTGCTGGATGGGTTACAAAGTGGGTAAGGTTGAGGTTGTGCACGAAGAGAGACACTCCGGAAAGACAAAATACACGACATTTAAGCTGCTCAGTTTATGGCTGGACATGGTTGTTTCTTTCACTGAGCTGCCGCTTAAGATTGCCATATTTGGTGGATTGTTTCTCGGGATGGTTGGTTTCGCGCTGGCGCTGTTCTACCTCATTAGATACTTCTTGTATGGATTCGGCGTCCCCGGATTTGCCACCATCGTAATACTCATAACGTTCTTTTCCGGAGTCCAGCTTTTTGCGCTGGGTATTCTCGGCGAGTATGTCGGAAGAATGAACAAGGAGGTCAAGAATAAACCAGAGTACATCATTAGGGATAAGCTATGAAAACCGATATAGCCAAAGTTGGTGCGGTGTGGGATGAATTCGCTCAGAAATACGGGCTAGATCGTCGGGCTTCCACACCAGACGCATACTTGGTTGATTTGGAGCTCAGAACTCTGGCCAAGTATATTGGGGATGGAGAGAAAGTCTTAGATATTGGTGCTGGGAATGGCTATACAGCTCTGATGTTGGCGCTAAAAAAAGCTGTTAACATTATTGGAATCGACGTATCTGCAGAAATGGTGGCCTGTGCGAATCAGATGCAGAAGAACTATGGTGGTAAACTTAAAGGGACTGTCCAATTTGAGCTCGGAGATATACTAAGTTCAGGGTTTTTGGAGCGTTTTGGTAAAAACAGTTTCGATATAGTGCTGACTAAGAGAACCTTGATAAATGTACTTAGCTGGAAGGAGCAAAAAGAGAGCATAATCAAAATCTGGCACCTACTGAAGCCGGATGGCAAATATATAATGATGGAAGCTACGGTTCAGGGGCATGATAACATTAATAGGTTGAGGGAGCGATTTGGGATTTCCAGAACGCCGATTCGATGGCACAACAATTATCTTGATGAAGAGAAGCTACTTCCTTTTCTCAACGAGAAATTTGAAACAGTTCTTTTCAAAGACTTCAGCAGCACTTACTACATTGGTTCACGGGTCATCCAGCCTTTGCTTTTGAAACCTTTCAAGAAGGAGCCGCGGTATGACTTCTTTCTAAACCGGCTCTTCTCCTACTTGCCGAACTGGGGCAATCGCGGTATTCAAAAGATATTTGTGTGTACTAAAAAGGAGCTTTAGCATGGCAAAGACAATTCTGGTCACAGGTGGAGCAGGTTTTATCGGCAGCAATTTCGTTCGGTATATGTTTGAGCACTATCCTGAATACAAAATTATCGTCCTCGATGCTCTTACTTATGCCGGCAACGTAGATAATATCCCTGACAGGATTAAGAACGACTCACATTTCACCTTCTGGTATGGCAATGTGAGAAACGGGGAGCTGGTCAATGAACTGGTCTCGAAGTCGGAGGTTGTCGTCCACTTTGCTGCTGAATCACATGTTGCACGTTCAATCTTTGATAATACCATCTTTTTCGAAACTGACGTGCTAGGCACTCAGGTAGTAGCCAATGCTGTGCTGAAGAATCAGGATTCTGTCGAGAGGTTCATCCATATTTCGACCTCGGAGGTCTATGGCACAGCCCAGACAGTGCCCATGACAGAGGAACATCCTTTGAATCCAACAAGCCCTTATGCCGGCGCCAAGGTAGGGGCTGACAGGCTGGTCTATTCTTATTGGGTTACCTATGACATCCCGGCGGTCACTATCAGACCTTTTAACACCTATGGTCCCAATCAACATCTGGAGAAAGTTATTCCCCGCTTCATCACCAGTACCATTCTCAATGAGCCGCTAACTGTTCATGGGTCCGGGGAGAATACAAGGGATTGGATTTATGTGGAAGACCTCTGCCAGGCGCTGGACAAGGTGATACATGTAGATCGGGATAAAGTCAAAGGTCAAGTCATAAACCTTGGCACCGGCAAAGATACCTCCGTAAAAGAAATAGCGGATATGGTTGTAGCCATGCTAAACAAACCTCATACCCTGATTACTCATACACCGGACCGTTTCGGGCAGGTAGAGAAACACCTCGCCGGAACAGATAAAGCTCAGCGCATTTTGGGCTGGAAAGCAGTCACAGATTTTGGCAAAGGCCTGGAGCAAACCATAAAGTGGTACGAGCAAAATCCTGACTGGTGGCAAAAGCTGCTTTGGATGAGACATGTGCCGGTGAAGACAAGGGATGGAAAGATTGAATACTACTAAAGCTACCGGGGCTGCCAGAAATAGAGAATAGAGGCATCTTATGAAGGTGGAGTTCTATAAACATAATATCAGCCAGCAGGATATCGACAATGCGGTCGGCGTTCTGAACTCGCTTTTTTTGACCACCGGCGAAGTAGTTAGCGAGTTCGAGGGCAGGTTCTCGCGATATTTGGGCTGCGGATATACCGTGGGGGTAACCAGTTGCTCAGCCGCCTTACATCTCTCCCTTTTAGCTTGTGGCATCGGGCCGGGTGACGAAGTTATAACCACGCCGATGACTTTCATAGCTAGCGCCAATTTCGTAATTCATGCTGGTGCAACGCCAGTTTTCATAGATGTCGAACCTGAAACAGCCAATATTAATGCTGACTTGATTGAGGGTGCTATTACCTCAAGGACAAAAGCCATTCTACCTGTTCATTTGTACGGACAGATGTGCGATATGAGGAAGATTAGAGAGATTGCGGATAAGCATCACCTGGCTGTCATCGAGGATGCTGCCCATGCCATTGAGGCAGTCAGGGATGGAATACGACCGGGCCAATTGGGCGATGCGTCTTGTTTCAGCTTCTATGCTACGAAAAATATCACCTCTGGCGAAGGAGGAGCAGTAAGTACTAACAATGAAGAAATCGCCGAGGAGCTTAAAAAGCTCAGGCTTCATGGTATGAGCAAGGGAGCTGCGGAAAGGTATTCCAGGAGATACGAACACTGGGACATGGAGATGCTCGGCTGGAAATACAACATGAGCAACATCCAGGCAGCTCTATTGCTGAACCAACTGGAGAATATTGAAAAAAGGTGGCAGAGACGAGAGCAAATTTGCCAAATGTATGAAGAGGCTTTTAAGGAGGATCCAGGGGTTACCTGCTTAAAGGTATTACCAAATTCGAAAAGTGCCAGGCATCTATTCACTATTCTGGTGCCACCGGAAAGGCGAGACAGCATCATGGGACAGCTCCAGGAAAGGGGGATTGGAATAGCAGTAAACTTCCGACCAATTCATCTGTTGACTTTCTACAGACAAACCTATGGTTACAAGAGAGGTATGTACCCCATGGCCGAAAAAATAGGAGATCGCACCATAACTCTACCTCTATATCCCAAACTGACGGATGAGGAAGTTCGGCATGTGATTCAGACGGTGAAAGAAGTGACTGCAGAATATGCCCAGACTTAGGCGGAGTGATTATGCATAACCACCCATAGGAGAGACGAAATGATTTATCTATTAGTTTTCATATCGGTGGCTGCGATGACAGCAGCCCAATTACTTCTGAAGAAAGGCCTTCTCGTGGTAGGTGAATTTCCTGGGCGTTTAGGCGACCTGCTGCCTTTTTTCCTGAAGGCTTACACCAACATTTACGTTATTTCCGCGGTTTTGCTCACGATAGTGACTGCGCTGGCCTGGATTCTGGCTGTATCGAAAGCGCAGTTGAGCTTCCTCTATCCATTCATGGCTCTGTCTTATGTGTTTGTGGCGTTGTTTTCACTACTCTTATTTAAGGAGGGCGTGACCGCTCTACGGTGGGTGGGAATTATAGTAATCTGTGTCGGCGTCTTTCTAGTATCGAGAAGCTAGGCGGATTGAAGTGCTAAAATCTGGCTATCTGTCCAGACCTCAAGGTAGCATACATGCGGTAGGCACATCGCCAAGTAGCGGCTTGACATAAAGGTAACATAATGAACATAAACTTAATGCGTTGACAGCGAGAATTACTCAGGGGACAAGGGATTTTCTTGACCAAAACCTGCTTCGATCAAGAAAGGCCATGCTTCGGATGTGGGATATACTCGTAATCTCATACTCGTCACATTCTGTTCGGTAAAGCTCACCATATGCCATTCATACGGAGCCCTCTTACAGGGCCCCTGATACACGTCATGCCATTCTTCATCATAATACACATCAACGTCCACTTGACTACCCTCACCTAAACTTGATAGGAACCAGCGCACCTTGGAACAATTAATCATTGGGTGCATAAGCTCCAAGAAATTGCCCCATTGATCTTTCACTCATCCAGTGTTCCTCGCTACTGTGTCTAAATCACCGTCACAAGCATACGTCTCCCTGTCCCAATCACCTTCAGGATCATTGAACCCAGTTGCCGACATCCATGTAGTCCTCACACGCCAAATCGTGGATGTAGGAAAGTCTGCGACTATCTCCAAAATATCATATTCCTGGTTCAATTCAGCGATTTCACTATTTGACGGTCTAGGTTGATAGTGAAGCTCTCCCTTGAAACATATTATGAATGCATTCTCGTTTTCTAACTTCTTAAAAAAACTGTGTTGTCCTTCCACATTAGCTGAGTGAAGCAGAGAAGCTACCGGTCTTCTTAGGACAAACCAAGCACCCTTTGACTGATCACTGTAGATTGTGGCATCGTCAGGCACATTGCTCGCCACCCAAGCCGCACCTTCTTCATTTAACCAAGTTGGTGAGTTGAATTCCCTTCCAAATTCGGATCGATCAAAGTCAGAATAGTAGGACAACGACGAGCCTACTTGAAGAGCGACAAACAACGTGACCAGTATTACCAAGACTGAAAAGAACGCAGGTCTTAGCCAGGTTCTCTTCGTTTCTTTCCAAGCCCAAATGGCGACCGAGACCACCACAAGTATTATGAGGGGATAGACTGGGACAAGGTAGTTTTGCTGCTTCCACATGAACCATGTTGCCCCCGTTGCGATGATGGCACTCAGGTAAACGAAGATGTATAAAATTGGTATATAACTCTTGCCAAGACACCTGAGCAATGACTTCCCGCTCAGCAGGCCGATTTTTATACAGACTGCCAGCAAGAGAAGACAAACGAGAATAACCGCCAGAACTAACAACAGGCCATTGTCCATGCCTGACAAGCTCCACACCTCCTGTAAACCAGAGAAAAACCATGGGGTAACTAAAGCCTGCGGGATCGATACTACAATCCAGTGGAGAAGATCGGGAACCATTTCAGATATCCCTGATTCTGCCGGACTATAGTAGCCTGTATACCAGTGGCCAGTTAACATGTAGTTCCTGGCAATGTAAAGGAGTATCGGTGCTAAGCATATTAAGCTGAAAACCAAGATTTGATAAACCATGGTCGTGAGTTTGGACTTCTCTCGGACAGCTATACCAATACTATACTTGCGATTCCATACTTTGCCCAGTTCCAGTTGTTTTACTAATATAATGAGCAAACCAACGACGAAAATTGTTATTCCTATCGATCTCATGAGCGTAGCGACGGATATAAAAAAGCCGCCAAGAAACAATGTCTTATTGCTGCTTTCGCTACTTTGGGCAAACTCCACCAGAAAGAGTATTGCCAACACTGAAAAGAAGATGTAGGGCATATCAGTCCATGCCCAAGTGGCAACCCATAGCAGGGGCGTAAGCACCAAACACATAAGGCAAGCCAGATAGCTCGTGAGGACACCACCGATTCTCTTACCCAAAAAGAATAGCGGAAACACCAGCAATGCAAAACACAAGATTGGTATTATCCGGGCCGCTTGCTCTGCATCAAAGCCAAGGACCATAAAGCCTGCGATCGTGAGGGGATAGCCTGGGTGGTGTGTGAACACCCCATAGGGTGCCGTGCCAAATCCATGACCATGATAAAGATTTTCCCCGGCCACCATGTAATTCACTGAATCTGGACTGAAGCCAGATCCGGATTGTGTCATGAGCAGACCCAATATCAAAGCAATGCCGAAACAGGCAAAACAAAATGGCAGATAGTAGCGTCTCGATTGAAGCTTATTACCCAGGAGTGAAACAAACGGTCGTGAAGCAAAGTCAAAGCACCTATTCATCCGTAAAGGGAATAGGAGCTTCGCCGCTAAAACGGCGGCAACTATTCCAAAACAAACCGCCAAGACCCTGAGCACCTGTAGTGCATGAATGGTGGACTCGGGCAAGATTCCGGCAGAGCTGAAATGCCTTGCCACAAAACCTGGCGTCATGAAAATACCGGCCGCCACAAGCAGTACCGCTGCCACTAGACCGGTAAAGGTGATAATCTTGACTAGCTTAGATTTTAGCATGGCTTACTGAAATTCTTCCGAAAGCATTTCACGAGTCCATTTTGGAAGATATGATAAACTGGGACAGACTACC
>Ga0315548_1003924_pt1 | contig 10889 bp, 10 predicted proteins | sample SalMarSW160110MG_2_FD_202540 | JGI IMG/M metagenome (GOLD analysis project Ga0315548, IMG submission 202540) | Salt marsh sediment microbial communities from the Plum Island Ecosystem LTER, Massachusetts, United States - Salt Marsh Sediment SW1601-110 ... | reverse complement strand
AAATCAGCCGATAATAAGGCTTTACATCGAGCTGAAAGAGGAAATGGGGGCTAATGAGGTGGAGAGGCTAGTCCACCAAGAGCTAATAACCATTAATCGAGACTATGGGGACTTGGAAAGTACGCTTGGTATCCAACCATTGAGAGTAACCATTCTCCCGGTAGGGAGTTTCAAACGCTATTATGAGCAAAAGAAAGCGAGCGGAGCTAATCTAGCTCAACTGAAGCCTCCTCATATGAATGCTTCCGACGTTATTATCCAAGACCTTCTTGAGCAGGCAAATACAGGAAGACCATGACCACTTACTTGTTGCTGCCGTTAATCCAGGCCCTTTTCTGCTTGGTGCTAACGGCCATAGTGTTAAAAGGGCATTTGCGGAGCTTCAATCATCGCCTGTTTTCTGCGTACCTTGTGTGTCTAGCCATTTGGGGTATTATCATTTTCGGGATGCGGGCAAGCCCAGATGTCGAACATGCCTATTCTTGGGAAAAATGGCTGGTTGTAGCTGCACCCTTTACATCGGTATTGTTCTACCATTTTGCTATTCGCTATACCGCCACTAGAATCAAGAGTGGGCTTATTCCTTCCCTTTATATTATTTGTTTCTTTTTCATCCCTTTATGTGCGACGGACTTGGTCTTCAGCGGCATGCAGATAAAACCGTTTGGCTATGCCCCCATCTTTGGACCTGTCATGCCTTTCCACGCGCTTTTCAATTATGGAGTTTTCATCATGGCTCTTCTAGCTTTTGTTAGAGCCTACAGGACATCATCTTACGCGGAGCAAAGAAACCGGGCTGCCTATATTATAATAGCAATGGCTTTTTCCTTATTGGGAGCGGCCTTTGATATTCTAACCGCACTGGGGGCGCCTTTATACCCCGGTATGATAATCGGCAACATAATTTTCTGTCTCTTAACAACAGTAGCTATTGTTAGATATAACCTTTTGGATATCCGAGTTGTCCTACGTAAGAGCATAGCTTATGCTTTGACGAGTGCTATAGTGGTTGCTCCTTTTGTAGGCGTTTTCCTAATAGTCACACATGTTTTTACTGAGGGAAGCTTCTCGCTATGGGTTTACGTTGTTCTCGCCATCATACTGGCTCTCGTCCTGCCACACTTATGGCAAAGAGTCCAACGGCAGGTTGACAAATGGTTCTATCGTGATAGATATGATTACCTCAGAGCCCTGGAAATATTCAGCCAGCAGAATCAGAGCCTCACCGACTCTGCCACGCTGGGCTCTACTATGGTCAATCTGCTTGCCAAGGCATTACGGAGTTCAAATCTTTATCTTCTGCAGCCACTGCCGCGTGGCGGCGATTTCATCAGTGTATTCTCCGCTGGTATTAATAACCCTACCTCTGTCATACGCCTGAAGAGGCAGGGTGCTCTGGTCAAATGGCTGGAGCGCTCTCAGAGTATGTTATCGTACGAGGATGTTGAAATAATTCCTCAATTACAAAGCATTACCTCCCAAGAAAGGGAAACTTTAGAACAGATAGGCGCTAAGCTTGTTGTCCCGCTGAAAACACCTACCGGTCAATTATCGTGGGTACTGATTCTGGGTAAAAAGCTCTCGGAACAACCTTATACTGTCGAGGATAAGCAGTTAATTAATACCATATGCAATCAGATGAGCACTAACCTAGAAAATATGCGGCTTTACAACGAAAGTCAGCATGAAGTAAGACAGCGCCAGCAAGCAGAGGGGGCATTGCGAGATAGTCGAAAAAAGTTACAGCAAATCTTCGAGTCTATTACAGACGGGATATCAGTTATTGATTTGAATGGTGCCATCATCCAGACAAACCAGAGGACATCGGAGATGCATGGCTTCAGTTCTAAGGACAAGCTGTTGGGAAAAAACGCCTTTGAACTAGTTGCCCCCCGCGACCAGGAGAAGATAGCCAAAAACATGCGGAAAGCTGTAAAACAGGGAACAATTAGAGGTATGGAATACGCTCTCCTTAGGTCAGATGGCTCTGAGTTTCCCGGTGAGTTGAGTACCAGCATGCTAAAGGATGCTTCAGGTAATCTGGTTGGTCACGTCACTATTGCCAGGGACATCACCGAGCGCAAACGGGCAGAGGAGAGGGAAAAGGAGCTGCAACGAGAACTTTATCTATCCAGTCGGCTAGCCTCTATCGGCGAGCTAGCCGCCGGTGTTGCTCACCAGCTAAATAATCCACTTACCGGCGTACTAGGTTTTTCCCAGCGTCTATTAAGAAAAACTACAGACCAGAAAACCAACCAAGACTTGAGAAAAATATATGGCGAAGCCGAAAGAGCCGCCAAGATAGTGCAAAACCTCCTCACCTTCGCCCGCCGCCGCGAGCCAAAGAAGGAATATTCGGAAGTAAATAATATTGTACAAAGCGCTCTGGAACTCCGGGCTTACGAACTGAAAACTAGCAATATTGAAGTTATAACCAACCTAGCTCTCAGCCTGCCCAAGATAATGCTCGATTTCCATCAGATACAGGAGGTATTTTTAAACATCATTCTGAATGCCGAACAGGCCATGAGAGAGGCAAACAGTGGCGGAAATCTCACCATCAAGACCGAGAAAAATAAGAGGTATGCCAGGATTACATTCACCGATGACGGTCCTAGCATTCCCGCTGAACAACTCGATAGAATTTTCGACCCCTTCTTCACCACCAAGGGAGAAAAAGGTGGCACCGGGTTGGGGCTTAGCGTCTGTCACGGCATCATAACTGAGCACGGCGGCAGGATATACGCTAAAAGCAAACCGGGCAAAGGGGCTACATTCTTTATCGAATTGCCTCTGGTAAAAGGGGGAAAAGAGGCGAGTAAGGTTGTGAATAAACGAAAGCCTACCCCCTATAAGAGTGAGTAGGCACAACAAACTCTCGCTTAGTTAGCCTCGCTTGAACCTCAAATTATGGTACGGTTCCAACTACGAACTGCCGATCAAGCAGGTCGATGTATGTATATTTAGGAGCGCTGGCTACTTCTCTTTTCTTCAGAATTATGTTGATTGCCTCGTTGGCAGCCAAGATTGAAGCTAGTCCAGCACCTATGCTAGTGACTGGTGCTGACATTTCCCCCTTAATGATTTTCTTTATGGTATCACCTGTAACGGCTGTGGCATATGAAGGGATAACAGGTAAGATTCTTTCTAGAGGCACCTTCGGCCTTTCGCTATCGTTCAATTCTACATTGTGGGGCAGTTTATTATACTCCTCTAGAGTAAGACCATGGGGATCAAAGATTACCACAAGAGCGCCGAAACCTATTGCACTAGCGAAAAGATAAGGTACGCCCTTTTGCCGAGCTGCCCTTTGTAAGAGAATAGACTCCCTGAATAGTCCGAAGTCCATTTCGTCAATCACTAAATCGCAATCGTTGACAAAAAGATTGGCGTCATTTTCGGTTGTTACGCCGGCCTCAATGCAATATATTCGTGCCTCCGGATTAATGTCTTTGATTTGCATAAACACTACTTTAGCCTTATTTTGACCTAAATTAAGCATGGAGGAAAAAACCTGCCTGTTGAGATTACTTTCTTCAAAGGTCTCTGGGTCAGTAATCTTCAGTTGCCCTACGCCGAGCCTTATCAATCTCTCTGCTAGTAAACCGCCAACCCCACCCATCCCCGCAATCGCTATAGTGGATGCCTGAAGCTTATCTTGCTCTGACTCAGTAAAGAGTCCTATATTTCTGGAAAAGATTGCTTTGTATAGATTGTTCATTGCCTAATCCCTGGCCTAGCCCTAGGATTATTTCAACTCCTTCCAGAGCATCTTGTTAGCAAAAAGGTATTCAGCATCAACGTTATTGGCATAGCCCAGTCCCACTGTAGGCTTTTGCCGTTTGGCAAATTCTGTCATATATTATCCGATTTTTACGCCTACTGTCAAGATTGTGCAACGTCAACAAAAATGGGATAATTTATGAATGTACAGAACTAAATGAAGAAGGCTAATCTTCAGAGGACAAAGCTAACTTTGGTGGCGACAACCTTTGACAATACCCAACAACCGCCGACAATTAACTCGACGCTATTTAGGCCTAGCCTTTAGAATTCAAGATGAAAGGACGTAAATATACAATGGCGTTAGGCAAGACTTACAAAGCAATATCAATTGCAAAAAGTAGGAAGGCGGCAGAGGGTATTGCCGAGGGAGCGGAGAATGACGGACTCGAAAGAGTTAGAATTAAAAAAGTCGAAAGCGCAAGATTGTGGGAAGTATGGGCTTTCGTTATGAAAGGTTACAAACACATTAGCAAGTAACAAAAAGCCAGAGTATTTAACCGCTTAAGGGTCGAAGCGTCGTAGAGTGGAGGTGGAAACAGACCGGTGTTAGGTATTAAAGTCGTTGCCTTTGCCGAGGCTCTGAATATGTTAGCTTCGCGGGGTTTATCTGTTTCTTTCGTACCCCCATATTTTCCAGTCCAACTCATACGCTTTTAATTCAAGTTCCTTCGCTACTTTTTCTAACACGGTGACAAGTTCAGACTCTGCGAAACTATGATGAATGATAGATTTGACAAAATGTATTAGATGAACGTCGGGCTTAACCGTTTCAACACCTTGCCTCATTATTAGCCACTGGTAAATAGCATAAGCCATTCCTGGAATTTTACCTTGGAAATCTTTCTCAAAATTGCTTTCCCCCACCCAATGGCTCAGTGCTTCCTGAGATGTAACGCCGATAGACTCAAAATAATCAATGAGTTTTCTCAAGAGAGCTACTCTAGTCCAATGTTTATTCCCCCAGAGATACTGAGCAGCAGCAATGTTGCCTTCTTTATCATCAGCATATTTTAATAAGAGGCACTTTAGATCGTCCAGAGTTCTGATTTCATTAAATCGGTTATCCCGGTAGTAGGCAATTGCCTTTTCAACTGCTATATTGTGCATCTGGAAGTCGAGGACAGTGAGTAGAAGATTCTCAATGTAGTCATGAATGAGGTACATACCTCTTGCCGACGGTATCTCTCTACACTTCTGCAGGATTAGGTTATATTCCTGTTGGGTAATCATTGTTTCATTATTTCTCCAGATACTGTCCCTCACCCTTTACCCAGGCAAAATAGAGATTAACGCCATTAAGGTTCCTAGCAAACGCTAGAGAGTCCGGCGCCCCTTTTGCGCCGAATAAAGCTAAAAACTGGCTGTAATCATCAAACCACTCATTGGTCTCGCTGAAAGAATGGACCAACGTCAAGGCGTTTGGTGCGTTGAACCTACCCGCCTCTATCACAGCAGAGGCTGTCCTGTGCAAGAGCTGGTAACGGATATTGTTAACCTTGTCTTTAGCTAACTTAAGCAACTGGCATAAGTAGTCCAGCCTTCTCTCTTTTCCTCTGCCTCCTTCAGCTCTCTAATCAGCAACAGTCTCGCCAAACGGCTCGTGTACTTTACCCTCGACCATTATGGATATTAGCTGTCCACTTCCTTTTGCCAGGACGAAGATGTCGCTCTGGGAAGCTCGGCGTCCGCCGGGAAGCGGCACCTTGTACTCGGGAAAAGCGAGGAGTAGCTTGACATCACGGAACAGCTTTACACCGGAGTCCTTGAATACTTTTCTTACGGATTGAGGGAAATCACCTGCTTCTTGCCAGCAGTAGGCAAGGGCTTTAGCCGAGTAGCCAGTCCTCCAGTGTTTGTCAGGCTTGGCGAGAAGCTGACGCCATTCCTCTGGGCTTTTTATAGGGTAAAAGAATATTCTATTGTCTTTTTGAATATCCATTGGCTTAATTATATAGAATGACCTCACACATTTCATCTGATTGTTACCTTGCGGGCTTCCCATAACGTAATGCGAGATTGCTGGCGAGTTGCAGGCCGCACTATTTGTTGGTAGAATTATCTGCGGCGAGAGCTAGGGTGTTAAATAGTCAGGCTGAAAACCAGTTCAAAAGTTCTACCTATTGTTACCCCGGCTCCACCGCCGTTTTGAATAATTAAGGGCGATCCTTGCCCCTACTCAGACCTGAGTGCTTCGATTGGGTTAAGGCGAGAGGCATTCCAAGCGGGATAAAAGCCAAAGAACAGACCAATGCCAACCGAGACCGAAACAGCAAGTATAACTATATCAGCGGTAACTACGGTTGTCATCAGTCCCGTGCTGTTCACAAAATAGGCAACCAGCCAGCCTATTATCACCCCGATGATACCTCCGGCTAGAGTGAGAAGGGCGGCTTCAATCAGGAACTGAATCCAGATATCATGCTCTCTGGCTCCCAGCGCCTTGCGGATGCCTATCTCCCTCGTCCTCTCCAGCACCGATACCAGCATTATGTTCATCACCCCAATGCCCCCTACCAGCAGCGAGATGGCGGCAATGGCCCCCAGCAGAAGGGTCATGGTGCCGGTCGCTGCAGAGATGGTTTCGGCTATCTCCTGCATGGACATAATATTAAAGTCGTCATCGTCGAGGGAACCAAGCCTATGGCGGGAGTGGAGCAGGGTGGTGATCTCCTCAACGACGTAATCAGCTTTCCCTTCGTCGCTTACCGTCAGCGATATGGATGATACCACACGCTCGCCCTGGGCGGTCCTCGGCTGGGCGACCATCTGTTGCATAGCCGTCAGCGGGATAAAGATAGCGTCATCAGGCCCCCCCATCATCGCTTCATTGCTCTCCAGAACACCGACAATGCGGACAATGTTGCCACCCATTCGCATCTGTTGCCCTATCGGGTCGGTATCGCCAAAGAGCGTCTCTTTTACGTTGGAGCCCAGCACGGCTACCTTGGCGCCGCGCTGATAATCATATTCAGCGAAGAAGGCACCACTGGCAATCTCCAGATTATTCACATCCATATACTCTAGGGTTGTGCCAGTGACCGAGGCATTCATGTTCTCACCGCTGACCACCAGTTGTAGGTTGCTCGAGTAATAAGGAGCTACTGCCGATATGTAGGGGACCTGCTCGGCTATTGCCTCGGCATCTTCCATAGTCAGGGTTTGGGCGCTGCCGCCGACACTCCTGACCCCGCCAAAACCAACGCTCGCCCCGGGGCTGATGGTAACGAGGTCTGACCCCATACTTCCGATGCGTGATAGGATATCTTCTGTAGCCCCTTTTCCGATTGACATCAGACTAATCACAGCGGCTACACCAATAACAATCCCCAGGATGGTCAAAAAGCTGCGCAGCTTGTGCGTGACCACCCCACCCCAGGCCGTGGATAAAGGCTCAAACCACTTCTTCATAGCTTCTCCTCCGCCTCCACCTGGCCGTCCTTGATGTGTATTATGCGCTGGCAGTGGTGGGCGATGTTGGCATCATGGGTTATCATGAGCAGGGTAATGCCCTTCTCGGCGTGCAAGGCAGTGAGGATGGAGATTATCTCCTCGCCGGAGCGGCTGTCCAGGTTGCCGGTAGGCTCGTCGGCTAAAATCAGGGGCGGGTTCTTAACCAGCGCCCGGGCGATGGCGACTCTTTGCTGCTCTCCACCCGAAAGCTCGGTAGGACGGTGAGTAGCCCGCTCGGAGAGTCCGACCTTAGCCAGTGCTTCTATAGTACGGTGACGGTCACCTCCGCCGGAATACCTTAGTCCAAGCTCAACATTGGCCAGTGCCGAAAGCCGGGGCAGCAGATTAAAGGTCTGAAAGACAAAGCCAATCTTCTGTCCCCTGACCTTGGCCAGTTCGCCGCTGCTGAGGCGGCTGACCTCTCTATCATCTAAGTAGTAACTGCCCGAAGTCGGTTTATCCAGGCAGCCGATAAGGTTGAGCAGCGTCGTCTTCCCCGAGCCGGAGGGTCCCATAATCGCCACCAGTTCGCCCTTGTCAATGGTCAGGGTTACCCCCCTGAGCACCTCCAGCTCTCTCTTGCCCATAGGGTAGACTTTGCCTATATCCTGCAAATTAATCATCGGGGTGGCCCCATTCCCGGTATCATCATTCCACCTGGGGGTCCTCCTTGCTGGGTTGTTGTGGTAGAAACCGTGCCCTGGGTAACGACCACCTGTTCGCCTTCGCTTAGCCCTTCGGTTACCTCGGTGTACTGCCAGTTGCTGATGCCGGTCGTTACGGCGCGTTCTTCAATGGTGCCATCCGCTGACAGTACCTGAACGTAGCTTTGCCATCCCTGGGTAATAATCACCCCGTTGAGTACCAGCAGCACATCGGTTGCCTCTTCTATTATTATGCTCACGGTAACGGTGAGGCCTTCCCGGAGCTGAAAGTTTTCAAATGCGGCTTGCTGCTCTTCCAGCGCCTGCTGCATCTGCTGCTGCATCTGCTCCAGCATTGCCTCGGCCTCTTCCTGGGTCATCTGGCCCTCTTCAATTGCCTGTTTGATTGGTTCGGGAAGCTCGCCGGACGAAATATCCGGCATGGCCTCTTGCCGTTCCTGCATCAGCGCTTCCAGCGGCTCCAGCTCTACCTTAACGTAGTAGTTCACCACCCCCGACTGAATGGTGGCCGTCGGTGAGATGTGAGTAACTTTGGCCGGAATGGTGAGCGTTGTCATAGCATCTATCTGCACGATGGCATCTCCCCCCAGCTTTAGCTGAAAAATGTCCATCTCGCTGACCAAGATATCGGCTTCAAACTTGTTGGGGTCGGCAAGCTGCACGGCCACCGTGCCCGGCAGTACCTCGTCACCACCCTCAACGTTTACCTTGGTGATGAAACCATCAAAGGGAGCAATAACCTCAGGGCTTTTCTCCATGGCTTCCTCCAGCACCTTCTGGGCATTCTCAAGTCGGGCTTCGGCGAGTACAAGCCTTAGCTCCAGTATGTCTATTTCCTCGTCGTCAAAGTTGGTGGCATATACAATGTCCCCGGTAATAAGGGTGACCGTTTCCGCCTCCGCCTTATCCAGGGAAAGTTCAGCGTTTTCTAGGTTTATCTCTGCCTGAAGCAGGTCAAGCTCCAGATTGGTCAGCATATCATCCCATTCTGACGTGTCCAGTCTCGCCAGCAACTGTCCCTCTTCCACGGAATCGCCCCCTTCCACCAGGATTTCTTCCACCGTGATTGCTTCCGCCCTCCCCGGAATGTCAAAGGCGAGGTCTTCCATGCGGGACAAGGCCAGATTACCGCTGGCGGTGATATCCACGGTCAGGTCGCCTCGCTGCACGGTTGCTACCTGTTGCTCTGATGCTGACTCTGATTCAGAAGTACAGCTTAATGAGAGAATACTGACACTGCACAGTACCAGGGTTATCAGTAATATCTTTAATAGCTTCATTGTTATTTCACCTATACTTTTTGTTTTTAGAAACGGGTAGTGGCTTACAAAACACTTCTGACCCACAGTATGGCAGAAAATTGTTAAGAACTCGTTAAGCCGCATGGCATTAAAGCCGGGCAAATTGTGATTAACAGGAAATTAACATTTCGCTGGTATAATGAAGCCCGACTATGAGAATAAACAACTTCTGTGGGCTACTGGCGCTGTTACTGCTTTTTGTCTTGTTTTCCCCGCTACCAGCGCAGGCAGACTCGGCCCTAAAATGGGTAGAGGTGGACAAACCGGGAACCAGCGGTAACGTTGTTGTCAGTCCCTCTGAGGTCAGCGAAATCGCCATCGGCAGTAACGGCGTCCTTTACGCTGTAGACAGCCCAAACTCCAGAGTCTACCGCTCACTGAACGGTGGGGTAATCTGGGAAGATATCACCGACAAATTGGAAAGCAAGGGCGCTGGCTTACCTGCCAGTAAGATTGCCCTTGCCCCCGATAAGCCCGGCATCGTGGTGGTGGTTACCGATAATGGCGGCAGCGTCTATTTATCCACCGACGGCGGCATAAACTGGGCTGATACCGGTGTCCCCACTCTGCAGGGTGATATTCAGGCGATAGCTATCTCCAAAGGATATGCTCAGGGCAGTAAATCGTTTTGGGAGATTGCCATCGGCACTGCGGACTGGGGTGATGGCACCACCTCGGGCCAGGTCTGGGTTTATCAGATAGGGAAATATTGGACACCCTGGCAGAATCAGGGGCTATCTGTTGACCCGGACCCGCTAAATCCAGCCACCGGTGGTGAAGTTTCGGCGCTGGTCTATTCCCCTGGCTATCCCGATGATATGACCCTGCTGGTGGTGGCTTCTACCGGCGGCGATGTTACCGGCTATGAGAATAAGACCTATTTGTGCATTGGTAAGCGTGATACCGAGGCGGGAACTACCCTGTGGAACGAACTGCCCGGGTTTCCCACTCCGCCCTATCCGGTGGAGATTGCCGGCGCTGGTGACGCTATCGGCGTCTCCTTTGCCTCCTCCCTGGCGCTGCCTTCCAACTATTCCAGCCTTCAGCAATCGTCCCGGTGGCTCTTTGTCAGCTACGACCGGGAGCCGGATGCCGACGATAATGTCTACTTTCTTGAGGATACCCTTGTGGTTCGGCTGGATGTTGATGGTGTTAATCCCATTGATATCAGCAGCATCGCCTACCACGGGACAACCTCTTCTGGGGTGCTTCTTGCCGGCGATGTCAGCCCCACCGGTACCGGTACGGTCCAGGTGTGGCGGGCTACCGGGCCTTTCAATGCCGCTACGACTTGGGAACTGGCTACCGTGCCGCCCACCGGCCCGGGTAATGCCAAATTGGGCTGGAGCCATGACGGCCAGATAGCCTACTGCGGTACCGGCAAGACCGGCGGCGCTGCCTTGGACGAGAGCGCCTTTTCGGCCAGTGTGGACGGTGGTGATAAATGGCGGCAGTTGGGGCTTATAGATACGGAGATTATAATCGCTGATGTGGTCTCGGCGCCTGATAGTGAAAGCCTTTTTGTAACCACCTATAGTTCTTCCGGACCGGAAGGCATCTGGCGCAGCACCAGCGACCGGTTGGGCCGGTACTGGCATCGGGTGCTGACCCTGGATACCGCTACCGACGCTGTTATTTTGAGGTTAAGCTCCGATTACGATGATGACGATACTATTTACGCGGCTGA
>Ga0315548_1003922_pt1 | contig 10893 bp, 7 predicted proteins | sample SalMarSW160110MG_2_FD_202540 | JGI IMG/M metagenome (GOLD analysis project Ga0315548, IMG submission 202540) | Salt marsh sediment microbial communities from the Plum Island Ecosystem LTER, Massachusetts, United States - Salt Marsh Sediment SW1601-110 ... | reverse complement strand
CGGTATGGACCGTCGCCGTGATCCGCGATGGCTTTCCGAAGGCGTAGTTTCCAAACTGCACTATAGCCAGTCCGTTTACCTGTCCGGTCTTCGCCCCTTCGGTGTCGACCAGGATCTGGTCGCGGGCGATCATCTCGCGTATCTTTTCCTCGATCCGGTTGCGTCGGTCGTCACGCTCCTTGAGCGCACGGCGGACGTGTTCGCCGGTGACGTATGACGATTCCTCGATGCGTGCCCAATAGGAGGCCTCCTTGACGATTGAGGTTAGATTCCCGAATTGGCAGGAGAGCTTCTTCTGATCACAAGCGAGCTCTGAGGAGTACTCGACGATCTTTGCCACACCGTTAGCGTCGAACGGGAGCAGGCTTTCATCCTCCTGACAACGGGCGCGTAAGAAGCGCGCGATCTCCTGCTCATGCTCAGGGGTACGCTCCATCTCCGTTCCGAAGTCGCTCTTGACGGAAAACAACTTAGGGAAATCCTCATCGTAGTAGTGTAAGAGTTCATAGATCTGGGGACTACCGATTATGATCACCTTCATCCGGAACGGGATTGGCTCCGGCTTCAACCCCTCGGTCGTAGAATAGCCAAGCATCTGCAACGGGTCCTCAATTCTGATCTCCCGTCGCTTGATCGCAATCTTCAGTGCCTCCCAACTCAGGCCGACGCGAAAGAGGTTGTTCGCGTTTAGGACCAAGTAGCCTCCGTTGGCCCGATGGAGTGAGCCTGGCTTGATCATGGAGAAGTCGGTGATGGCGACCCCCATCTGCACACGCCGTTCGATCGAGCCGAACAGATTGGTGTAGGTCGCATTCTGCTCAACAATCACTGGAGCGCCCTCAGTCGGCGAGTTGTCAACCAGGACGTTAACGTAGTAGCGCTTGAATGGATCGGCCTGGGGAATAGGAAACGGGAAAGGCACCTTCTTGGTCCCTTGGTTACCTCCCCCTTTGAACCCCTCCAGGTGCTCAACGATGTCGGCCTTAACGTTTTCGAGGAAGGTGGCCACTTTGTCAAGCTCACCGTAGCGGCCCTTCAGCTGGTTGAAGTGCGGCTCGATCATGAACAGAACAGCTTCCTTGGCCAGTTTTTTGATCTCTTCTTCCCGCTCCTCTTCCACACGCGTGATCTCCTGCAGGCTCTCCTGGATGAGGGTCTGTACTTCACCTTGTCGCTCAAGGATCTTCGCGCGCTCCTCCTCGGAGAGGGCCGCGTACTCTTCCTGGCTGAGCGGTTCGCCCTTCTTGTGCAGCGGGAGGGTGTTGATCCCGATCGGGGTGCGCTGGATTGCGAAGCCATGCTCGCGTGACTTTGTCTCCATCTCCTCTAAAAGCTTTGCTCGCTTTTCGCTGTGTCGCTCGTTGATCTTCTTGCTGCGTGCCTTGAACTCGTCCGACGCGAAGACCTTGGGGATGTCGCGCTTGAGCCGCACGATCAGGTGTTCCATGTCTGTACGCAACTGGCATCCCATGCCGGCGGGGAGCTCCAGGTAGCGAGGGCTGTAGGGATTGTCGAAGTTGTGTACGTAGCAGAGGTCCGGAGGCCTGGGCTCATCTTTGCTCACGTGGCTTAAAAAGTACTCTACCGCGGACATCTTCCCAGTTCCTGGTCCACCGGCTACGTAGATGTTGTAGCGATTCTTGGCGTCTTTGATTCCCAAACCGAGTTTGAGTGCCGCGATCGCCCGCTTTTGACCGATGATGTGGTCGAGGGGTTCAAGTTCAGCACTCGTCTCAAAGTCAAATTTTAAGGGATCACATGTGTAGCGAAGCTTTGTTGCATCGAGTTCTTTGGCCATTTCTTCCTCCTGACGTTAGAATTGTAGCACAGATGAATCGATGGCTGCAATGGCGGATTACGGGAGAGACGGCTCTCTTTTTCCTCGTTCTATTCGCGGTTGGGGCGGGCCTTATCGCCCAGACACTCGTTTGTCCGGTGATCGATCGACCGGGGGAAAACCGCTATTGCTGTTGCGTCAAAGAGGCGTTCGCCGCGGCAGAGGAGTCGATCGACCTTTTGCTCTCAAACGCCCAGCTTGATGAAGTACCCCTGTGGGATGAGCTGCTCGCGGCGGCCTCCCGCGGAGTACGGGTACGCGTCCTTCTTGATGAGAGCGAATGGTCCACCTCGATCACTGAAAAGAACCGGCCGACAATTGAATTTCTTAAGGTACATGGGATCGAGGCTCGCTTCGATGATCCTGCAGTTACCACCCACGCCAAGCTGGTGATCGTCGATCGGCGGGTGGTAATCCTTGGTTCTTCAAACTGGAACCACTACGCTTTCACCGATCAGGAACAGGCAAACGTGAAGGTGCAAGACGCGCAGGTGGGGGAAGTGTTTGCGACATACTTTGATAGGTTGTGGAGGGGGGACCTGCCAGCTGGCGGGGTCAGGCTTGATCTGGGTCTCCTAACCGGAGAGGGTCCGCTCCTTATTCCAATACCGGAGACTGTGGGCACCGCAAACTACGCCTCCCTGCTCCTCGAACTCCTCCACCGGGTCAAGCGATCGATCCATGTCGTGATGTACCGGATTTCCTACTATCCGCAGTACGAAGGAAGCCTTTCAAACGAAATCCTGCACGCTTTGGTCGATGCGGCCGCTCGCGGGCTAGATGTTAAGGTCTTAATCGATGACTGTGCCTTCTATCCTGGCTCGGCCGAGGAGAATCTGGAAGCAGCGCTTTACCTGCACTTACATGGGGTAGGGATCCACCTTGACGATCCCTCAGAGACCACCCACTGCAAGCTGGTAATTATAGATGGGGAGACGGTTCTTCTGGGCTCGACGAATTGGAATTACTATGCCTTGGAGAAGAACAACGAGGTCGACCTTGCCCTCATCGGTCTTCCACTCGTTGCTGCTCCTTATGAGCAGTTCTTCCACGTTTTGTGGAAAGAAGGAAGACGCCTCGACGAGTAGAGGGACTCTCCTCTGGCCGGAAATCACTTGAGTTTTCACTCTTTGAGATCGCTTGGCTCTTCCTAAGGACGATCAGGAGGAGTCGGAGGTTTGCCCTTGATTTATCAAGGCGTTTACGGTGTTTTACTTGTGTAGCCACACTCAAGGCAACGCCACTCGATCTCCCCGCTCAGTGGGTACCAACGAACCGGGACCATGCTTCCCCCGCACTCAGGGCAGGGCGCAACCGAAAGGTTTGCTGGTATTGCCTCCTTGTCCGGGCCTGTGGCAATCAGGTTCACTGGTTCTTCCATGACCAGGCTGACCTTGCCCATTACGCCTGTAGTGGCATCTGCCAGCTCAACCTGCCCTTTAATGTTTATGGTGAGGCCTTGACGGTTGATTTGCACCAAGATAAACAACATCCCAGCCAACAGGCAGATCAGCGTGATAAAGGCGACCGAAAGTGCGATCTGTCGCATTTTCTCCTCCTTTCCCGAGCGACAGGGAAGGAAAATTTAACTTTCCTTGATAAGAATTGTACCCCACTCAAGACGCTCTGCCTTTAACGTTAGCGTCTCCCGCGCCTAAGCCACGGGGATCATCCCCATTCTTGAGGTGGAGGACGACGATCCTGGGGGCACTCATCCTTAAGGGCATCGTGACGATGATCGGTTCACGTGTCCTCACGAGCTTGTAAGCACCAACGGTACCGCACTACCCGGATGATCATCGTTTCCGGTGGACAAGGAGTGTGCGCCCTTCGAGGCGTTCAACGATAACTGGGTCACCGGCGTGGATTCGCCCTTCAAGGGAGCGAGCCTCCCAGTACTCACCCTTGATGAACACCTTTCCATCGGGATCGAGGTCGCTGCGGGCGTTCCCGATTGCCCCTATCATTCCACTCTTTCCGGTGACCGGTTGCCTGCGCTGGATTAGGAGTCCCTTGGAGATGATGAACACGAACAGAGCGGTCATTGTCCCCACAGTGAGGAGGATCGTCGACCAGGAAAGGCCGATCGCGCGGTTGTGGATGTTGAACAAGGTGAACGAACCGACGAGGAGTGAAACCACCCCCCCAGTAGTCAGGATCCCGTTTGTCGGTGTGAACGCGTCTAGGACCATCAGCACGACTCCAAACAGGACAAGCACGACCCCAACAACGTTTACTGGGAGAATCTGCAACCCGAGGAAAGCGAGGACAAGACAGATCCCGCCGGCGGCGAGGCCAAAGCCGATCCCCGGGTGGAAGAACTCGTAGATCAATCCGTAGAGGCCGAGAATGAACAGGATGTAGACGATGTTGGGATCGGCGAGATAACCCAGAAGCCGCTCGCGCAAGCTCGGTTTGACCTCTTTTACGGGCAACCCAGCTGTCTGCAGCACACGGCCGTCGGGGAGGGTGTAGCCATCGAGGCGCTCCAGCAGTTCATCGAAGTCGGCGACAACCAGATCGATTACCCCCTCGGCAAGGGCCTCCGAGGCAGTGAGCGAGCTTGACTCGCGCACCGCGGCTTCTGCCCACTCTACGTTGCGGCCGCGCTCCTCGGCGATCGACTTGGCGAAGGCGACAGCGTCATTGGTCATCTTCTCGGCCATCGTTTCGTCCTGATCCTGCCCGCCTCCCATCAGGTCGACCGGGTGGGCAGCCCCGATGTTCGTCCCTGGGGCCATTATCGCCACATCGGCGGCCAGGGTGATGAGAACCCCTGCCGAGGCGGCGCGTGCACCGGCCGGCCCTACGAAGACGACAATCGGGACCGCGGAGGCGAGTTCGGCCATGACGATGTCACGCATCGACTCACCCAGCCCGCCGGGGGTGTTGAGCTCGATCACAAGAAGCGACGCCTGTGACTCGTTGGCCTGGGCGATCGCGCGCAGGACTAGGTCCTTGCTCACCGGGTTGATCGAACCGGTCAGCGGAAGGTGGACAATCCCGCCGTTTCCCCAAACGGCGAGGGAGCTAGTGAGAGTGGCCACGATCAATAGAGTGACTATTCGCCGTTTCATGACGATCTGACATTACCCATTCGTGGCCCTCGGCGCAACTGCTATTTGCATATTTCTTCCATATAGATTTTTTGTAACTGTTCAGCTAGCTGAACAGTTACCGACGATCTACTACAGTGACGAAGATGCACGAGCAGTTGATCGGTGCACCCCTTCGCCTTTCACAAAGGCGAGCGGGCATTCATAGCAATACTGAGGTAAATGGAAATGAGCAAAGTGCGTCTTGCCATCGCTTATGAGTCCCAGCCTCTTGAAACAGCTTTCTCCCTTTTTCAAAAAAGCAAAGGCGTGAATACATCCCCCTCACTTAACATGGTTTAGCAGTATTTCAACGATCCGCTCAGCTGCCCGGCCATCGCCAAACGTGCTTATTGCTTTCCCCATCTTCTCATAGATGGCAGAATTGTCTAACAGCCGCTGCGTTTCTGTGAATATCTTGTCGCAATCTGTTCCGACTAGCCTAGCAATACCTGCTTCGACCGCCTCCGGACGCTCGGTCTTTTCCCGCATCACAAGGATCGGTTTCCCCAATGAGGAGGCCTCCTCTTGAATTCCTCCGGAGTCGGTCAATACCAGATAGCACTGATTCATCAACCATACAAACCGTTCATAGTCTAACGGTTCGATCAGGCTGATGTTCTCTATTCCCCCTAAGATACGATGTACCGGTTCTTGAACACGGGGATTTAAGTGTACGGGGTAGACGATCTGAAGATCCTTGTTGTGCTCTGCGATCTTCTGCAACCCGTAGCAGATCTGCTTAAAGCCCTCACCGAAACTCTCTCTTCGATGGCCGGTGACCAAGATCAGTCGCGAATCTCCCCTCGATAGCCCCAGATCGCTGAGCCACTGCTGGCGCGCGATCGGGACTTCTCGATTCAAGGTGAAAAATAGGGCATCGATCACCGTGTTTCCCGTGACAAAGATGTTTCCGGAAGGGAACCCTTCCCGGAGCAGGTTTGCTTTAGCTTTTTGTGTGGGGGCAAACCAGAGATCGGACAGAACATCCACAAGCCTCCGATTGATCTCCTCAGGGAAGGGGTTGAACTTATCAGCTGTACGCAGACCAGCCTCCACATGGCCGATCTTGATCTTTAAGTAGTAGGCAGCAAGGCTGGCGACAAATGCCGTCGTGGTGTCCCCCTGGATCAATACGATGTCAGGCCCTTCTTCCTTTAGCACATCCTCGAGCAATCGGAGGGCACAAGATGTGATGTCAAACAGGCTCTGATCTTCGTGCATAATGTCCAGATCACAGTCGGGTACAATGTGGAACACCTCCAACACCTGGTCGAGCATCTCACGGTGCTGTGCCGTGACGCACACCCGCGATTCGATCAGCGGGGACTTTTGCAATTCCTTGATAACCGGAGCAAGTTTGATCGCCTCAGGCCTTGTGCCGAAAATCGTTAGAATCTTCACAAAATGCCTCCGCTATACGCTACAGCTTGGCTTGAGGAAAGAGAAGAGAATCTTCATTTTATTTCTCATATGGGAGGAAGAGAGCCTGAACGCTGTAGGATTCGGGCAACGAAACAACGACAGTGGTGGTCCTTGGCAGGGAAGCATCACCCCAACCGGTAAATTTATAACCTGGCGCTGGTTCAGCCTGTAACTTCACCGGGATGCCTTGAAAGTACGAGCCATGCCAAGGGTAGGTCGTTGGTAAGGTCGTGTTTACCCTAACGGAGCCTTCACCTGATGGCGGTTCGATGGTCAGAAGCGCTGTGCCCATAAGCCCGAACTCCTCGATGATGTGTTCTCGTACAAAGCCCGGGCGCTGTTTTGCAAAGTCTCTAAGCCCTTGAACATTCGCTAACCATTCTTCAAGAGTTCCTCCCCACTCGCTGCTCCAACGAGCCACCTCCAGAGGGATATCAGGCTCGATGATCGAGGCAAGCGCATCAATTTTGGCGATGACATTCTTCGGGAGCAGTGCGGTGTTCAGTAAGTCGGCAAACCGATTGATGAAGTAGTTACGGTATTCCTGATTTTCCAGCAACTTCCTTAGTATCAGGGTTGACCACGAAGTGCTTTCATCATCCCAAGGCGGTCCGAGATCGGGCTGTGGTCTGGTCCGCGTTGCCCAAGCAAGCGTGTTGTGTGAAACGGGATTGTATGATTCCAGCGCGAAGGCATGATCTGTATCCCACATGATCCACTGCCATTTTCCCTCGGGGATCCTAGGCCTGAATTTTACTAGATTGGCTACTAGATCGATATTTGCACCATATATCTGGAAGATCTGGAAATCTGTAAAGTTCTTGACGTCGATGAGCTTTTGTGCTTGGGCGTAATTAACATCTGAGGATAAATCATGGCCTTCGAAGAATGAAAGCGTGGCGTCCCAGTGGACTGCATCACCTGCCTTAACAGTTCTTTCCTCAGTGATCAAATCAAAGTCTTTAACGCCGAAGTTTGTGGCGATATAATCTGTGTCGATATGCTCGCGGAGGTTGTAAATGCCCCATGGTGCTCCGTTGAGATAGACGGAAACAGACCTTTTCGCCGAAACCAGCCCGCCTTCCTCTGACCATAGAGTATGCATTAGAGGATCGCGGATTCGGGGATTGCTGCAATAGCCGTCTTCCCCAGCATTTCTTACTACAAGACTCTTCAAACTTTGCAGGTCAGGCTTACCTGGTTCATCCCCGGAGAACACGGGGTAGTCCAGCCGATCTTGGCCATATCGCTCGCGAAAATGCAAGACAAAGCTCTTTTTCGGGTAAATTCTAGTGTATCCTCCAAAGATGCGAATGCCTGCGCCCAATGCGAACCCTAGTGAGCCATCCTTTTCGAAGAATTGTACTGACACCGGTCGTTCCCATTCTCGACCGTGCTGCACATAGTTGGGGTGAGCTGGGTAGCATCCTTCTGCATAAATACCGATCTCATCGTCCCATAAGTTTGCCGGATCGGACACCAATGAGAGGACCGGCAGATGGACGTCTTCGTCTATGAGATAGGTATATGTCCTGATTGGGCTTGGAATCAGGCCGTTCCTGAAGACGCGGGCTCGGAGGACTTGCGTCCTGTCGATGACTAAGGGATCAATGTATCGCGGGCTGGCCTCTGTTGGTATTGAACCATCCAGAGTGTAATAGATCGCTGCCTCCTCTGGCATTGCGGGCAATGTTACTGTAATGGGCCCCTCGTAGAATCCGCTGCTCGTGGAAGGTTCAGGTGGCTCGGCAATCCCAGTTGCGCAGGCTGTATCGTTCGGGGCGCTCGGGGTCGGTTCGAAGAAGAGACACCAGCCTTCCCCTCCGTCAGGCTGACGGCCGAAGGAGACATCACGCACCTGACTAACGAACTTCCCAGAGTCGATTTCAGTCCCATCGGGGGCGTAAAGGCCCAAAAACTCGCCATCCTTGTTGATCTTGAAATTGGTGTGCAAAGTCATCTTACTTGCAAGCCTGGCCATAGCAGGGCCCTCACTGCTAGGCTGACAGTCTTCTGCGAGCTTCCCCTGCCCCACTACGCTAATCATGCCCCAAGAATCCTGATGCCCTAATTGCCCTATATATTCACTGCCTAAATCTTCTAAGGCAGATCTCGCTTGTGAGTTCAAATTGTCGGACGCTTCATCTCTGAGCGCAAAGATGACGATCTCTCCATTCGACAAGTTCTCTAGATAGCGAACCATATCATCAGCAGCATCGGGGGATTCAAAAGTATCATACACTGTGCTTTCTATATAGCTGCCCTGCTCATCAAGCCTCACAATATTCGTGCCCCTGAGGTTCAGGGACTTGTCCTCTCCATTGACCAAGATCCTCGCAAAATCTCCGTCATAGTAGCCCGCACTTTCAAACTCTAGGATGAGCGGTCTTTTGAAATCCCAGTTACCTGGCGTGCGGCGATCTTTGCCGGAGGCCCAGATGAGCAGAAATCCATTCGATTGGATCGTGACTGCTGGGAACGTCCACTTATTAGGGATATCCGGCTTGTCGGTCAGGGTATAGCCGTCCAGGTTGATTGGCTCGGTTGAAGGGTTATAAAGCTCGATCCAATCTTCGTAGTCTCCATCTTCATCGGCTAATATCGTGCCGTTAGAGGCCAAGAACTCATTTATGACGACCGATTGCGTCTGGGCAGGAACGACAGTAACTGCCAGAAAAAGGCTCAAAAGTGCGCCTACTATGCACCATCTCAGTTGCAAGTTTCCAACGCTCAATGAAGAGTTCATCTTACCCTCCTTTGTCGCCATTAAAAGATATTCTGAGTCAGCTCCTCATCTTCACTAACTATTACGGATACCTTCTCGATCTGCGGTATGGAAGAGAGCGCCTGGGAGAACTTGATCATGTCCGTCGCCTTCAGGGGTTTGACAAGAAATGTGAGCTCCAGTCTCTTGCTCTCATGCAAAGACCGGGCATTGATGAGCTTGTACTCTCGAAGGAAGCGTTCAAAAATCCCCCTGTGATAAAGAGAAGTCTCTTCGCCGTTAAGGGGTACGGTGAACTTGACCAGAGTCTCTCTCTTCGCGCGCAAGCCGAATTTCGAGTAATGTGTCAGCAACATGAAGACGCCGATAAGAATTGTACCCAAGGCTGTCTCTAGATACATGCCTACCCCTGCCCCCATGCCTGCGGCAAGGGCGAGAAATATGAACGCCGCATCCTTGGCATCCTTAATCGGCGTCCTAAAGCGGATGACGGCAAGTGCCCCGACAAGGGTGAATGCGCGTGCTATTTGATTTGAGATTATCAGCATCACCAGGGAAACAATCATGGAAAGGTACAGAAGAGTATGCAAAATGGAGACTGAATAGTTAAATCCAGGAGTCACTGTTCTATATACGAAAGCTACGTAAATTCCAAGCAGCAGACTCAGCGATATGACGCTGAGTACGTCAATCCAGGCAACTACGATAGGTTCAGATTGTCCAAACATAGGCCAAACCATCCTTGAAAGAGGGATTTCCACCGGTGAAATGAGCCACAGATGTGCAGTATTTGGAGCAAGCTTGTCGCTTCAAATGAAAGAGAGTATTTAGTGTTCCCAACCACTGCGGGACAAGATCTGTAAACTTGATCTCTAAAATGATCCAATGGTAAAGTAGATACTCTAATCTCTCTTCGTCATATATCTGTGCCAAATTGGGAAACATCCTCGCCCTGAGATTTTTATCCAATGTTACTCTAATTGTATCTTGCCCCGGATAGACATACGCCTCTCGGTCATATACTACTAGCACGACAGGAGAGTAGGCCGTGCGATAAATATAGAAAAAGAACTTGTCAAGGATCCGCTTATCTTTGTCATGCCTATCCACCTCGCTTAAACTGTCATAGTCCAGGTTCTTTATTGCTTTAAGGATATCCGCATTGAGAGTGACTTTGTCTTTTACGTAGGATAAACCGTCCTTTATCTTATTCTCCAAAAAGAGGGGTCCGGAGCCCGGATTGTTGTAAGTTCTGATTCTAAATTTCTCCCTGTGTTTCTGCCCTCCAAGCTTTTCGTGAAAACATTCAAAATCAGGGCTATCGAAATATATACTTCTGACGGTATAGGAATTGCTATCCCTTCCACGACAATGCTCATCCATCTCAAGATGGGATGCTAGGAAATCGACCACTCTTTCAGCAACCTCCGGCCTGAGCAAGTATTTGAATTCATATCTACCCCTGGATATATGGCGATATCCACCCAGGTTGCTTAATGTAGATACTCTCATAGCTTTATTCACTGTACTCCCTTCTCAGCACCTCTTCTGCTAGTTTCCCTAGCACATCATAACCTAGGGGCTTCGGCGGCAGCCCTACTTGCTCGGCATAAATCCCGTATCCCTTGAACCAATCGATACCTTGAAATGCATTCAGAAATGCAGTCCAACAGTCAGCCTGCTCACCCTCATCCACCTCACCTGGGCGAGGGTAGTTCCAGGGATAAACGTTAGTCTCATCCTTACTAAAGTAACCGATCTCCCAAAAGACGACCGGTTTTTCATATTTCCTGTTCAAGCCCTCTAAATCA
>Ga0315548_1003921_pt1 | contig 10900 bp, 7 predicted proteins | sample SalMarSW160110MG_2_FD_202540 | JGI IMG/M metagenome (GOLD analysis project Ga0315548, IMG submission 202540) | Salt marsh sediment microbial communities from the Plum Island Ecosystem LTER, Massachusetts, United States - Salt Marsh Sediment SW1601-110 ... | reverse complement strand
GCGGGATATTAAACGACGTAAAGGCATTAGGGCATTAGGGCGTCAAGGTAGATTATATAATACTTAAGGAAATGACACACTTTTCTAAACACTCCCCTACAATGTCATTACACCATTACACCATTACACCATTAACTATTATTTGCTTTTCTCACCAATTTGTTATAATTTAACTTTTTTGTACTCATTCCCTGCACTATGGCAGCGACCAATGAACTTCTTATTCAGAAAGTATTTCAGGAGATGCTGAAGTACAAACCTTCAATGCAAAAGATGCTGATTATCGATGAAGATGAGGAAGAAGAGACTCTCGATCCGCGTTTATTGGGAGATATGATAATCAGGAATTTCCCGTGGCCAATTGGGGTTGAATTACGAAGGCTGTTCTCTGCATCAATGCGCCAGCTCGACAGGATGCGTCTTGACCAGATATTCAAGACCATAGAACGCAGCATGCAGTTTATCAGCTTTCTGATGATCTGTCAGCTGTGGAACGATATTAAAGAACAAAAGTTCGCTCTTCCGGAAGGTTTCAGGAAGGAATTTGGTGATCGTATTATGGTACTGAGTATGGGCAACTATACATGGCTAATACGGGCAATAGGGAGCTTTATGCAGGAAAAAAACATTCAATGGTTTATTCCTGAAATGGGTGAGAATTTCGACAAGAAATTTTATGCCGCCCTCGACTTCTGGGTTCCTGAACGTAATGAAATAGGACATTACCAGATAAATCTAACGAATGAAGAGATTGAAAAGCGATGTGTTGAATACGAAGAAAAGCTGTCGTTCATACTTGAAAAACTCTCCTTCATTGCCAAATATAAGTTGGTCTCGGTTCGTGAGATTAAAGTTATACATCCGAAGAACCAGGAGGCAAAGTTCAATCACCTGATTGATCTGCTCAGCAGTTCCGATTCCGGGTTTAAGGCACAGGAGCTTGAAGAGACAAAGTTCACGGAGAGCAGTTCCGTTCTGCTGATGAAATCATTGAAGACCATCGATGAATACCTTAACCTCTCCCCTCTTGTTATTGACACCAACTCGGAGGTTATTGACGACAAGGAGAAATTCGATATCAAGAAAGATATATTCCTTTACACAAAGTTCCGGGGAGATCATCTTATGTATGTCGGTACGGAAGTAACGGAAAAATGTGACCTGCGAAGCCTGCATAACTACCAGAACCTGGTGGAGCAGTTTAAGGACATGCTGGCCACAATCTCAGGAGTATAGTTATCAAAATGATTATAGTTACAATTACGAAAGATATGTCGCAGGTTGCATGTTCCATGTTGCAGGTTGATGGTTTGACCCCCTATAAAACTAGACTAAAAGTACTAGATTAAAATTGTACTTTTATGTTGATGGTAAAAAGATTACACAAAAGGACTCCCCAGGAGAAGGAAAAGATTTTGTTAGACATACAAAATCTTGGAGTAATAGCTGGTTGCCGTAAATACGGCATATCACGAACTTTGTATTATGATTGGCTCGACAAGTATAATGCTTCCGGTCTTGATGGACTGGAAGATCGCCGAGGTAAGAACATGGACGCTCATATTAAAAGACTTGAGAAAGAGAACAGAATATTAAAAGAACTGCTAGCTGAAAAGGAACTCGAATCAAAACTGAAGGATGAGCTTATAAAAAAAAAGTTTGGTCAACTAGGGAAAAAAGAGAAATAATTTGCCAGTATGTTGCGAAAGGACTTAGAATAGTTGATGCTGTAAAAATAGCAGTCATGAAAAAAAGCACTTATTACTATAAACCCAATGGCAGGCCTAAAGGTAAGCGTCCATCGACTCATACGCTTCGGCATGGGACGATGGTTCCCAACCAAGTTGTTGTAGAAGAGATTATTAAACTCATATCACCAGAATATCATGATTATGGATACAAGATGTCGGCAGATCTCTTAAAACAGAAAGAGTACATAATCAATCATAAGAAGGTCTACAGGTTAATGGGAAAAAACAATCTTTTACATCCGCCAACAAAGAAGTCAGTTCCATTGAATAAAACGTTTATAAAATATACGGTTCCACCTCTGGAAGGCCCATTCAAAACGATAGAAGCTGATATTAAATACATTTATATACATGAAGAAAACAGGAATGCTTTTTTGATAACTTTTTTGTGCACTTTTTGCCGGTATGCTCCTGTATGGGACCTTCAGTACTCTATGAAGAATGAAGAAATCGGAGAACTTGTCATCGACCTTATACATGATACAGATGTAAAAAGATATTTAGAGGAGCAGAAAATAAGAATCCTTATCAGAACAGATAATGGCCCTCAATTTATTGCCAGGAAACTCGCTACAACACTGGATGTTATTGGGATCTCACATGAGTTCATATATCCCGGAACTCCCCAGCAAAATGGCCATATTGAATCTTTTCACAACACAGTTACAAGATTAGTCAGTAACAGAAATATCTTTCGGGATATAGAACATGCAAGAACAACATTTACAGAGTTTTATTATGCTTATAACCATACCAGAGCTATGAAGTGCCTCCTGAGTTATCCTCCACACAAATTTTTAAGACTATGGGAATCAGAAATAGTAGGTATAAAAAAGAATAAAAAGAATAAAGAAATATTTTTCTTCAGAGAGAAACCTTACCCTGGTTTTGGATTTGGCTCCTTACCTGAAGATTTGTATGAGATAAATAAAACTAATAAATTTGAAATACCAGTACTAAACCAAATGGAAATTAGTCCAGTTTAATGGGGGTCAATACATTGATTCACAACTTGAAACTTGCAACTTGTAACTTGTAACATGGAATATTATAACAGAAAAAATCAGACTTGTTTAATTAATAGATTTTCACAGGAGAACAGGACTAACAACATTGACCATGAAATCCCCCTTCAAATTTCTTGATAGCTATACCAAAGATGACCGCAATATCTTTTTCGGCCGCGACCGTGAGATAGAAGAGCTCTATCAGCGAGTCTTTGACAGCAAGCTCCTGCTGGTCTATGGAGTTTCCGGTACTGGAAAATCATCTCTTATCCATTGCGGACTTGCTAATAAGTTCCAGGAGACCGATTGGCTGCCACTGGTGATCCGACGTGGAGGAAATATCATTGAGAGTATGGCCTCCGCTATCAAGGTTGCATCTATAACTGAACAACAAAGTAAATTTACATCTCCTGGGGATTTTAAAAAGGGAGTCCGTTCATTATACCTTGATCATTACAAGCCAGTCTTCTTTATTTTCGATCAGTTTGAGGAGCTCTTCGTTTTTGGGGATAAGGAAGAGAGAAAGTCATTTATCCAGATTGTCAAATCACTTTTTGAATCTGATCTTCAGTGCCGTCTGATCTTCGTAATGCGGGAAGAATATATGGCAGGCATCACAGAGTTTGAGAAGTACATTCCGATCATTTTTTCCAACAGGGTGCGAATAGAAAAAATGTCGCACAGGAATGCACTTGAGGCAATTAAAGAGCCTTGTAAAGTATTCAATATCAACCTGGAAGAAGGTTTTGCCGAAACACTTCTTGAGAAGTTGAGTCCCGGTGAGTCAGATGTTGAGTTGACTTATTTACAGGTTTTTCTTGATAAAATTTATCGATTAGCAGCAGGATTTTTTCCTCCCCTGGGGGGGGAAAACAAAGGGGGGGTATCCGTCGCTCAGGAAAACAAGGTAGAACAGGATAAATCAAAACGGGGGTCATCTGCCACCCGGGAATCAGAAGAAGAAATATCGTTCACTCTCTCCTTGCTTAACAAAATAGGCGATGTATCAGACCTCCTTGGAAGTTTCCTTGACGAACAGTTATCCCTTCTGGATGATCCCGAAACTGCCCTTGCGGTCCTGAAATCATTTGTCTCGGTAAAAGGGACAAAACAACAGATGAAACCCGTGGAAGCAAGGGAATATGCTTTAACCCTCGGAAAAGAGGTAAGTGAACCTGCAATCAATGAGTTGATCCAGACTTTTGTAAATCTCAGGATATTATGTGACAAGGATCAGAATGGGAAGTATGAGCTCAGGCACGATGCTCTGGCCACAAAAATATATGAGAAATTCACTATGGCAGAGAAGGAACTGCTGGAGGTCAGAAAATATGTTGAAAATGCTTATAGTGTCTTTGAAAAAAGAGGTAATTCGTTGAGCAAAGACGATCTTGACTACCTTGCCGGGTATGAAAATAAACTAATCCTTCCCCCGAATCTTTCAAATTTTATTAGCGATAGCAGGCGAAAATTCTATACACAACGGAAAGCGCTAAAACGTTTAACCCGGATATCGACATTGATCTTCCTGCTTATCCTTGCTGTGACACTCAGATTCTATATAAGCACCCAAAAAGCTGACAATGTAAACAATCTGTTCAGATCAGCTCTTGTTCAGACTGCAACGGATCCTTTAAAAGGATTGGTTGCAGAACTGGATCTGTGGGAAAAAGACAGTGTCTCAGGTCAGCTGCATAGTTTTATACTGAAAGATTTTCAAAGGATACTTTCATTGCAGACTGATACTTCTGATCCAATTTTTACTATCCGGGAAAGCCTGAGACCTGTAAATCTGGAAGCTTCAGTTTTAAATGCAGAAATAAGCCATGATGGAAAATATATATTCGGCTGGATGGAAAATCAAACCGTTTTTATTTATAATACGCAAAGCCGAGAGATACATTATTTTAAATCTGATACTGAATTAAGGCACCTGGAAATATCAGAAAAAGATCCAATTCTTGCTCTGATTTATGAAAATAACCAGGCTTCTGTTTGTGATTTTAAAGGTAAAAAACTATATAATTTTACTACAACTGTAAACGAGGTTATCAACGATAAGCTGACCTGTTTCTTCCCAACAGGTAGCAACCAGATGGCTGCTGTAAAGGATAGCATAACATATATTTACAACAGTTCCGGTACAGTAGCTGACAAACTCATAGGGCATTCAGCTAACATAAATTCGGTCGATATTTCTCCTGACGGAAGGTTTATTGTAACTGTCTCGGACGATAGACGTGGATATATCTGGCACTATAATCAACAAACCGATAAATTCAGCATTTACGATACTCTTATCGGTCACAACGATATAATATGGTCATGCAGATTCAACAAAACAGGAAAATACATCATTACTGCATCTGCTGACAGTACAATTAGAATCTGGAATCTTAACGGCAAACACATCAATTCTCGGTTCAATTTCATATTGTACAGTACCCGATACCGCTTTAACAACAAAGAAGAAGATCCGGATGCTTCCGATCCTTACTATGCAAAATATTATGGTAAATTCTGCGATGCATATTTCAGTCTTTCCGAGCTTGAAATAGTGGCAACAGGGTATTATATTGCCAAAGACTCCATAGGGAATGTTAAAGCCAATTATTACAAGGTACTCTTCTATGACGGTGCGGGAGGATTCCCGTATGGTTATGAGAGATCTTACTTTATAGGATCTCCTTCATCTGAACAGCTAAAGCCTATGACAATCAGCAATTTTCAAATCTCACCTGATAATAAGATCGCTGCTGCTGCCGATAGCGTATCTTCCCGTATTTTTCTTATAACCGGGACCAGCTATATCATGATGACTTTAGATGGTAAAATTCCGATGTTTTCGAATGATGGGAATTATTTATACTGGATTTCTGGAAAGAAGATTCTAAAGAGTCCGATCCATCCCAAAGAAATTAAAAAGTATATTGAACCGGTCAGGAATTTAGTGAAATCGAAGGAAAGTAATTTTGTAGAGATTTGAGCTATTTGGGATTTGGTTCAGTTTTATCTTCAATTGAATAATCTTTCATTCCAAAGCCATATGGTGAAATCAATTTTTGGGTTTTTACAGCTGATCCCGGACTAAATATAAGAGTATTTAATTCAGGTACCATGAAGCGGCTGATATATAATAGAAAAATGAAAATCCATGGAATAAGTATCCTTCTGAAGATCTTTTTATATAAAGGTTGCCAGTCAATAAATCCGGATGAATGAAGGGTCAGTAAAATATATAAAGTTCCAAGAATCAGTCCGGCGAAGCCAACGATCAGAAGGCCTCCTGCTCCCGCCCAATGCTGCATCTTGAACAGCTGACCAAGGAAGGCTACTGAAAGAGCAAAACTTCCAAGAAATGTCACATTTCTGAAATAACTATTTTTTTCTGCCAGATAAAGGCACCGGATACCAAACATAAAACTTCCCGCGCTCATTAAAAATGAAGAGCAGACAATAATGGTTCCTGCAAGTGGCCAATGGTTTCGTTTAAAAAAAATTCCTACTACAGAGAAAATCAATAATACTATAGTGGCTGTAAGAGATATAGAATTCGTATAAAGAAAAAGATGGATTAATGTCAGTATAGTTAACAATATCAGAACCGATATTAAAATCCAGACAACTGCTGTTAGATCAGCGGTTAGGGTTAAATATACTACAGCAAACACGAAAAAAGGAATTAATAATAAAGAATATTTTGCACCTTTTCTTGCCCAGCTCAGACCTTGATATTTTATAGTATATGAAGATACTATTGCTAATAGCGAGTATCCAAATAAGAAGGCAAAAACGATCGACTCGAAAAATTTAAGCAATATTCCTATCACTGCGCCTGCGACAGAAATAATGCCCACAATCAATGAGACAAGTAAAATCTTTCTATGAAGTGCAGGCTCCATTTACCTGGATCTGATAAAGTATTAAAATTAAACCAATTTCAAACAATTCACAATATTTTATTGACTATAGGTATTAATGCAAAAATAAGAAGCAGTGAAAATTAAAATAACTGTGATGTTGATATTACCAATTATGTTCCGGACTAAAGTCCATATGTATCTCATTATCAACTAACCCCGGGCTTAAGCCCGGGATTAGTCTTATCTATGTCTACCTTGTGTAACTTGGTGTCTTCGTGCCTTGGTGGCTATACTTTTTTGCCACTAAGGCACCAAGACATAAAGGATCACCAAGAAAATCCTAAATATGTGATATTCAATATCTTTTGAAATTACACATATTCTTATTAAATTTACTTTTAAGTAATAAGGATGAGTATAAAACTAAATCCTATCGATACAAGCAATGAACTGCTCTGGCAGTCGAGGTTTGGCGATTCTGCCATGGTGGCTGAGGATGCCCTGAAGAATCTTAAGAAAGCAGAAAAAGCAGCATATCAGAAGGGAATTGCTTATGCTAACCTCAATATCGCTGCCGCAAATTTCTACCAGTCAAAAAACGTTTTAGCCTTAAAACATCTGTCAGAGGCCTTTCATTGGTTCGAAGCCAATAAGCAGGAAAAAGGTTATGTAAGAACTTTGCTGCTTAAAGGCAATATATTCGAGAGTTTCGGGAATTACGAAAAAGCTCTGAACTTTTGGCTTGATGCATATAAAACCTCCCTCGAAATAAATGATATCGAATCGGAAGGTGAATCTTGCAGCCAGCTTGGACTTATTTATTCACGGTTAAACAACCTGCCGAAGGCTCTTGAATATTTTGAAAAAGGGCTGAATATCAGGGAAGAACTTGAAGATATACTTGCTGTCGCATCATCACTAAACAGGATTGGTATGGTTCTCAGGCAGATGAAAAAATATGATGAATCCCTGGAATATTATTTCCGAAGCCTTGAAATAAGAAAGAAAGAAGGCCAGACAGGAGCCATTCCATGGACGCTTCTCGGCATTGCAAGCACTTATGAGGAGATGAAAAACCTCCCTGAATCGCTGAATTATTATGAGATGGGGATGACCGGTTCCGATAAACGGTGTGCACTTCAGTGCATGATGGGAGCAGGACGCATTTACAGCAGAACAGGTGATGCGATAAATGCCGAGGAAAAACTGGAAAAAGCTCTCCAAATGGCTAGTGAACTTAAATCGCTGGCACTAATCGCTGAGGCCTATTTGGCACTGGCAACCCATTACGAACTTTTCAGGAAACCTGTTAAAGCTCTTAAAAGCTTTAAGCATTATATCAAGGCTAAAGAGTCATACCAGAGCAATGAGGTTCAGAGCAAAATCAGTAATATCGAGGTTGCCCACGCAATTGAGAGGTCTGAACAGGAGAAGGAGATATACAGACTGAAACATGTTGAGCTTAAGAAAGCCTATGATATCATTGAAGAGAACCACAGGGAGATAACCGAAAGCATCAACTATGCCAGCAGAATACAGAAGGCTATTCTTCCCGATCAAAAGGAAATACCAGGACTATTACAGAACAGCTTCTTTCTTTACCTGCCGAGAGATATTGTCAGCGGTGACTTCTACTGGTTCTCGCAGATAAAAGATAAACTGATATTAGCTGCAGGAGACTGTACGGGACATGGTGTTCCGGGTTCACTGATGAGCATGCTTGGAATATCTTTTCTCGAAGAGATAGTAAATAACCGGAAAATAACTGAATCAGGATATATTCTTGATGAACTCAGGAAAGAGGTTCAGCGTGCCCTTCATCAGAAAGGAGAAAGAGAAGAGGCAAAGGATGGAATGGACATTGCCCTTTGTGTCATTGACAGGAACAGGAAAACAATTCAATATTCAGGAGCATATAATAACCTCTATCTGATACAAAACCAAAACCTTAATGAGTACTACGCCGACAGGATGCCAATAGGTATATATGAACTTGAGGACACGAACTTTGACAGCCATGATATACCATACTATACCGGAGATGTAATCTACATGTATTCTGATGGTTATTCTGACCAGTTTGGAGGACCGCTAACAAAGAAATTTAAATCATCTACTTTAAAGAAACTACTTCTTGATATCCATAACCTACCGATGAAGGAACAAAAGAAAATACTCGAAACAGAGTTTTTCAAATGGAAAGGGAAAAATCTGCAAACGGATGATGTGCTGATTGTCGGACTTAAACTATAACCCCCCACCCCCCCCCTAAAGGGGCTTTAAATCCTTATAATAAATTGATAAATACACAATTGGATTTTATGCCCCCTTTATTAGGGGGCAGGCCTGCTTTAGCTGGCCGGGGGTCATTCCCTATTTTACATTCATCTATAACTCCACTCCTACTTCCTGTACTTCCAGTACCTTCGTAGTCCCTCCTGTTTCGAGGTTGATACCATGAGGCTTATTGGTTCTCCAGGAGCCTCCGGTAAAATCAGGAACATCAATGGATTGTGACCTGTTGGCTACCGACCATTCACTGAGCGGTGCTACCGAGCTCCAGAGTGCACCATCGTAGACATCCTGATCCAGTGGTAAACCATTCCTCAGGCAGTCGATCATACGCCAATCCATAATGAAATCCATACCGCCATGACCACCTACTTTTCGTGCCATCTCTCCCACCCTTCTTACTATTTCAGGAGTATATTGATCCCAGAGTGCCTGCATATCTTCATTATTTACCCATCTTTCGCCAAGAGCAACCAGCGGATTGGGATATTTAACAGCCATTCCTTCCGTACCCTTTACAAGGTGTATTCTGGAATAAGGCTGCTCAGATGAAACATCGTGCTGAACCATAATTGTTTTACCCAGGTTGGTTTTTATGATCGTTGTATTTATGTTACCCCTGAATTTTGCATTTTTCCATGGTTCAAAGAAAGGATCATCTGAAACAAGTTCTTTCTCTCTGACAGCCATACTGAAATCAGATGTTGAGCAGGATGTCAGGAATTCCATTTTATCTCCCCTGTTGATATTCATGATCTGGCATATCGGACCCAGACCGTGTGTAGGATATAGGTTACCATTCCTTGTAGCATTTTCTTTAAGACGCCACATGCCCGTATATGCACCGTCCGCCTGCCGGTCATCAATAGGTTTCTTAAAATTCATTCCCAACAGGTTATGGATATAGGCACCTTCACCATGGATAATATCGCCAAACATTCCCTGGCGGGCCATATTAAGAGTAAGAAGCTCAAAGAAATCATAGCAGCAGTTCTCAAGCATCATGCAATGCTTCTTTGTCTTTTCGGATGTCTCAACAAGCTGCCATGCTTCATCAATCGTGCGTGCTATTGGCACCTCACAAACAACATGTTTGCCCTGTTCCATGGCAAATACTGCCATCTGAGTGTGCCATACCCATGGAGTGCAGATGTAGATGAGATCGAGATCCGGGAGTTCGCCAAGCTTTTTCCAGATGTCTTCGTCCCCAGAAAACTCCTGTGCTTCAGGACGCCCGATACTTGCCAGGTATCTCTGTGAACCGGCTGTTGCTGCAGGACGTAGATCTGCCAGCGCTTTTATCTCAACACCTTCAATATATGATAACCGTTTAACAGCTCCACTTCCACGGTCACCCAGCCCTATGAAGCCAACTCTTACAACAGGAAGAGCAGGGGCCGCATAGCCTGACATGTTAAACTTCTGAGGATGAGCTTTTTTTACAGCTTCCAGTATCCCGGTAAGATTTGATTCAGGTTTTTTCGGTGAGCATCCGGATAATAGTCCGCCGGCCATTGCCCCGGCACCGGCAAATGATGCTGCTTTCAAAAAATCACGGCGATTGCTTTTCATATTGGGAGTATTTTATGGTTTTTAATTTCAGGTTTAATACCCCGCAAATTAACACTTATTAGATAAATAAAAAACTCCTGGATCTATCTAAAAACCCTCCATCCCCTCTAAGGGTGTGCTAACTTCTAATATTATTGTAAATCAATATTATACTTCATATTAGACCCCCTATTGAAAATATTATCAGAAACCGGTTTTTCTTTAAAAATTCCATTGTTCTTATAAATAAATTATCATGCGATCGTGCGATCATGCAATCCTAAATATTTTCTAAAAGCTTATCATAAAAATCTATCACCTTCTTGCTTTCGTTTTCCCAGTTAAGGAATTCTGATGCAATAACAGAATTCTTCTTTAGTTTGTTCAGCAGATCGGTATTATCCCGTAGTTTTATTATTGCTTTACTTATCTCCTG
>Ga0315548_1003916_pt1 | contig 10911 bp, 9 predicted proteins | sample SalMarSW160110MG_2_FD_202540 | JGI IMG/M metagenome (GOLD analysis project Ga0315548, IMG submission 202540) | Salt marsh sediment microbial communities from the Plum Island Ecosystem LTER, Massachusetts, United States - Salt Marsh Sediment SW1601-110 ... | reverse complement strand
ATCAAATCGAGATTTATCGAGAAAATCATCTGGGAGAGTCAAAAAAACAACGAAGTTTCGATTATAGATAACAGAATCTTTAAACCTTCGATAGAAATTTTAGAAAAAAGTGAAATTAAAAAGAGTAAAAAAGTCTTAAAAAAACTAAAAAATACAGAGTTCTCACCAACGAAAATCGACACCTACGTCCGCTGTCCCTTACAATTTTATTACAGGTACGTTCTCGAACTTGAAGAATACATGGACATCGAGGAAGAAATAGAGCGCAGCACCATAGGCAAACTAATTCACGATTTCTTAAAAGATTATTACTCTCAATTTATCGGCAGAAAAATCGTTATCGACAAAGCGAACTTCTCTGGAAAACTTAAAAAATATCTTGAAAAATACTTACACGAAGGAGGAGAACAAATTCTCCTCCGGGAAATTATTAGCAATACTTTAATGCGGTTTATCGAATACGAAAGCATCCGTTCGGAAGAAGAAGATATCTTTATAAGAGACCTTGAAAAAACACTCACCAGTGCATTTATAGTAAAAGACACCGCCCCCTTTAAGATTAAAGGAAGGATTGACAGGGCTGAAGAAATACATGGTACCATGCATGTAATCGATTACAAAACCGGAACTGTTACGATGCCCGCCAAGAGGCTGGATGGCGGATTCGAACTCAGCAGGGACATAATAAAGAAAAAAATAAGAACCTTACAACTACCAATATATGTTTATCTTTATTCAAAAACCAACGAGATACCGCTCTATAGAATCCAAGCGGAGGTTTTTAATATAAGAAAACCACGTGAGGAAAATTCTCTTTCAGTTGAGAATATAGAATTCTTCCTTGAGGCACTGGGGTTTATATTAAGCGAAATTGTAAATCCAGAGGTTTCTTTCGGACCCGATGCCGGTGATTACTGTAAATTTTGCCCGTATCGTTTGATGTGTAGCGAGGGGTGAATAGGACGCAGATTGATAGAATTCTTTTTGTTCGTTTTAACTCGAAACACGTAACCCTAACCCCGAAAATCTAGTTTACACAGAGAGCACAGAGATTATAACTGTTGGTCTGTGGGTCGGTTAGTCCGTTGGTCAGTTAAAAAACACACCAACACACCAACACACCCACTCACTAACACACTAACTTTGGTTATTTTTTCACTTGAACCATGGAAACCTCGAAACCTTGCACCCTAGATTTTAATACTACAAATTACACGAATGGTTTTTATACTTTTCTTGTTCTTACTTTATTAGAATCAATTATTACTAAACTACCACTAATTTGTTCTTCTGATAAACTTTGAATTTGTCTAACAAGATGTGAGTTCATCAGAGTGGTTGACATTCCATTGGGAAAATTTGCAATAATAATACCATTATGGCTACCTAGTGGGAATCTAAGTATATTCCCAAAACCTCTATCAGCAGTTACAATAACTGCTTTCTCTTTTCGAGCAAAATTAAAGACCTCTTCATCAGATTTACCGGAAAGCTTACAATCACGAACATCCATTGATTCATATCCTATTTTCTTGAGTGCTTCAGTCGTAGAGCGAGGCATATTTTCATCTATCAAAAACTTAAGCATGCTATCTTACTGCTTTTATTTCCTCATGAGAAAGAGTGTCTGCCGCATAATTAAGAGAAGCCAATATATCTTTTCGGGTTATACCGTATTCACCTATAACTTCCTCATATGTCATTCCGCCTGCAAGCTTACCAATTATTATTTCAACAGGTATTCTGGTTCCTTTTATAACTGGTTTGCCCGAACATATATTAACATCAACTATTATTCCCGGTGCTATTTCCATATTTCCTCCTTTGACTTATTATATACTATAACTAAAAATTCAAATCATGTCAATACTCGAATAACTACGACATATAACAACAAAAGGCAAACCGAAGTTACTAAATCCAATACCCCAGATCCTTACAATTAGCACGAAACACTTAACTCTAAACCCGAAACTATAGTTAACCACAGAGACGCAGAGAACACAGAGATTTTAAACTGTTGGTCTGTGGGTCAGTTGGGCTGTTAGTACGTTAAAAAGACGCACCAACTAAGTTGAACACGAAACTTTAAACTCGAAACTTTAGTTCATTTGTCCAATGTCTAGATTTGACCCTAGATATATTTGCGAAACTTTAGTTCATTTGTCCAATGTCTAGATTTGACCCTAGATATATTTGCTGAACTTAAAAGGATCTATGACTATGGCTTTTTTGACCGTATCTTTTAACAAATCAATAAAAGCAAAAGTGGGAGTCGAAGCTTCAATAAAGATATAATCATCCTTGTTTAGGCCTTTTCTAAAATTATCTATTTCATTTCTGTCTATATAATAAGATTTTAGGGTGTCATTATTAGTCTTATCTCTAAAGTCAGCAGTAAACTTATCACTGTGTAGATCTACTCCAATATACGCCATAATAACTCCTCCTTTTTTAAGTCTTTTTCCTTGACTAAATCTGCACAGTATATTAAATTTACTATGCGGTTATTCGGGTTGGTTGCCGTACTCTTTGTACGGCAGCTCCCATTTTATATCTTCAGGAGGTGGTTGTTAAACGTGAAACGGGCTTAGTGTATAATATGCACTTTCCCAACAGAGACCCAACCACCTTCTGCATTTAGTCAAGTTATCAGAAGGATATCACCACCACCTGAATAAACAAGATTTTTTCTCATTATAAACGTGTATAATCTAGTCATCAGTCACTGGTCGTTGGTCACTAGTCAAAAACAACAATAAATATTTTAGTGTGTTTTGTGTATTTCGTGGTTAAATAAATTGTCTTTCTTTGTGCTCTTCGTGGGCTTTATTGTTCAAAATTTTGGGGTAGTGGGGGTTTAATCCTCTTGACTATTTCACCCCTCCTTATAAATTAAAACCGATATGCGCTTAAAGGAAATTAGATTATCGGGTTTCAAATCTTTCCCAAAGAAAACCTTATTCAACTTAAAAGAAGGCATTACCGCATTTGTCGGTCCCAACGGCTGTGGAAAGAGTAATATAATCGACGCCATAAAGTGGACCCTCGGAGAAATGAGCATAAAATCTCTAAGAGCAGAAATAATGGAAGACCTTATATTTACCGGCACCGAAACCCGTCCCCCTGTAGGGATGGCAGAGGTTGTTCTGACATTCGAAAACAACGGCGGAATACCTACGGACTTCGATGAAGTAGAAATAAAAAGACGATTTTTTCGCTCGGGAGAAGGCGAATTTCTTATCAACGATACTCCCTGCCGTCTTCGCGACATACAGGACTTATTCGCGAATACCGGTTTAAAATCGGCTATCTTAAACCAGGGGCTGGTCGAAGATTTTCTCATCTCCGATTCGGAACTCAGAAGAGAAATTTTCGAATCAATATCAGGCATAAAAAGATACAGAGGCGATAGAAAAGAAGCACAAAACAAACTGAGCTCCGTCTCCAACTCTCTCGAAAAGATTGAAATATTACTAAACGAAAAGAGAAGTACTGCCCGTTCTCTTAAGAACGAAGCAAACAGAGCAAAAAGATACCATAAATTAAAGGAAGAATTAAAGGAAAAATCGATTATAATAGCTAAACACCGTTTATTTGAAATCGAAAATACATTAAAAGAAAGAGAAAAAAATATAGGCGAACTTAATAAAAAAATCGATGAAACGCAAAGCATAATCAGCAAATGGGAAAGTGAGATAAAAATAGGCGAAGATGAACTAAAAGAGAAAAGAGAGGAATACCGGCAAAGAGGAAACGAAATACAGGATTTACAGGAAAATACCTCATCTCTGAGGGAAAAGAAGGCGGGTAATGCCGGCGAACTGAAACACATAGATAACTTCACAAAAGACCTGCCGAAAGACCTTTCTGCCGTTATAGACGAACTGCAGAAAGAAATGGATAATATAGAAAAAACAGAAGAAAAGCTTAACTCAGAAATACTAACCTCTAAAGAAAAAATAGAAAAAATCGAAAAGGAATATTCTGAAATTATCTCTGAGATTGAAACACTAAAAGAAAAAGAACTCTCTTTAACCGTGAAAAAAGAAGAACAGAGCCTGCGCCTTACTTCACTTAAAGAAGCCCAGGAAGAATATAAAAAAGAAATCGATAAAGAAAATTCAAAAATAAAGGATTTGAATTCAACAACAAAAGAAATAGAGAAAAAATTAAAAGAAAATACAAAAAAAATAAACGACCTTAATAAAACCATAGAAAAATACGAAAACGAGAAATCTGCCGTTCTTAGAAAACTCAACACATTAACATCCGAAAACGAAAAAACAAAGAAAGAAATAGAGTTTTACAAAAATAGAGATATCGAAATATCGAAAGAGATGAAAAAAATCAACGCGAAATTCGGATTGCCTTCACTTTCGGAAGATTTAGAAGTCAAAAAAGGTTATGAAGCGGCGATAGAAGCCATATTCGGAGAAAGAGTAAAGAGTATCGTTGTACAAGCAGGTGAAGTCAAAGAGGTATTGAATTTTATTAAAAAAGAATCGTTAAAAGGCGGAATATTCGCGATAAAAGAAAAAGAAGAGACAATTAAAGATAGTGGTCTCGCAGGAGTGGTATCGGGAAAATTTGCCCATCTTCTAAAAAAAGAACTCTCCCAGTATAACTTTGCCGAAACCTTAGAAGATGCTCTAAATAAGGCAAAGGAAAAAGGCGGATGCTGGGTTACAAAAAACGGAGATGTAATAGTAAATAATTTTATTTTACTTTCCAAAAATAAAGAGGGAATTTTAATAAGAAGAGCAAAAGAGAAAGAACTTACCTTAAAAGAAAATGAATATGAAAAGCAAATTAAGAAACTCGAAGAAAAGCGAAATGAGATTATAAATGCTCTGGGGCAATTAGAAAACGAACTAAAGAAAGGAAACAATGAAAGAGAGAAAATAACAGCAGAAAAAGCAAAATTTGAATTTGAAGTAAGCCGCGCAGAACTGAAAATAGAATCGATCGAAAATAATATAAATGAAGCGAAAAAAGAAACAATCAATATAAAGAAAACGATAGAGGAAGAGGACAAAGAGAAAGAAAATGCGAAAAAGAGCCTTTCCTTAAATTACAAAAAACAGTCGGAAATAAAAAACAAAAAAGAAGAAGCGGAAAAAGAACTCGCAAAGATAGAAAAAAAGAAAGAAAAAGTAACCGACAGGGAAAGTGAAACAAGAGAAGAAATAGGTAGACTAAAAGAAGCCTTGAGATTAATACAGAGAAAAGCCATTCTCGAAAAAGAAATTAAGGAATTAGATGTCACCATCAAGGAAGAAACGGAAAAACTAGAAGAACTAAAGAAAAAGAATTTATCCCTGAATGAAAAAATAAAAAAAGCTGAGGAAACCCTCGACGAGAAAAAAACGAAGTCCACATCCATTCATGAACAAAAAGATAAGCTGGAAAAGGAAATATCCGAGCTGAAGATGAACGCTGCGGGAGAAAAATATAAGAAAGACAGTATTCAAAGCGAAATTTTCAGAGAATTTGGAGTGGAAATAAACGGAGAAGAAGTAAAAATAGAAGAAAACGCAAGGGAGGATATAGAAAAATTAAAAAGAAGGATAGAAGGTTTATATCCTATAAACCCGCTCGCATTAAGCCAATACGAAGAAAAGCAGGCGGAATTGGATAAAATCGAAGCGGAACGCTCCGATTTAATCTCATCAAAGCAGGACATAGAAGAAACCATCGAAGAAATCGATACAAAAGCGACAAGAGAATTTAAGGAAACAATTTTAAGTATAAAAGAAGATTTTAAATCTATTTATACTAAACTCTCACCCGGAGGAGCAGCCGATATAAGATTACCCAGTACAAACATTCTCGAATCCGACATAGAAATTCTCGTCAGACCAAAAGGAAAAAGACTTAAAAGCATGGAATTATTTTCCACCGGAGAAAAAACTCTTGCCGCTATTGCTCTACTTCTCGCAATTATGCGAAAAAGGCAGTCACCCATCTACATTATGGACGAAATTGATGCTCCACTCGACGAAAACAACATAGAAAGATTTAACGATATCCTGCGCGAATTCTCAGAAAGTTCTCAGATACTGATAGTTACCCATAACAGAGCGACTATGGAGCATTCAGACTTTATCTACGGAATAACCATGGAAGAGAGCGGTGTCTCAACAGCCCTATCGATAGATGTTAACAAAATATAAACTTAACCCTAAAAGGAAGGAATAGCTATGAAACGATTACTCAACCGGAATATAATTTTGATAATTCTTTTTATATTTTTATTTGTTACAGCATGTAATAGCCCGGAAGAAAGCGAAAAAAATATCCGGACTATAGAAGTAGGAAGTCAAAACGTACAGGTAGAAATCGCAGATTCGCCTCAGGAATGGGAACTCGGATTATCCTACAGAGATACTCTCCAGGAAAATCACGGAATGTTATTTATCTTTCCGGATGCACACAGAAGAATTTTCTGGATGAAAGGCTGCAACTTCGATATCGATCTCGCATACATAGAACCAGACGGAATAATTTCCGAAATAATAACTATGAAAAAAGAACCTCCCAATACTCCCCAGGATTCTCTGATACTCTATGTTTCCCAATCAATAACCATAAAATACACTCTCGAGATGATAGGGGGATGGTTCGATGAACATAAAATAACAGCAGGAAGCAGAATCAACCTACCCCAATCCGGCAATTAATCATTTACACTAAAAACCGGAAAATGAAAAAATTCGTTTTAATTTCTTTCTTTCTAATACTAACCTTGGAAGCAACTGCAATTAACGGCTCTCTTCAATACAATGGAGACCAGGAAATCCTAAATGTTTGGGGAACTAACTATGAAATGGGATTTGCGCAGGGATATTTATTAAATAAAAGAATAGTGAATGTCTTTTCTATATCTCTCTTTGAAACCCTTGATTTATCTTCCCTTGAATACGAGTATATACATTCAAGCTATAAGAATTATTTCACGGTTCCCCAAAAATATAAAAGGGAAGCCGAAGGAATGATAGACGGCATAGTAGCCGCAGGTGAAGATGTTTATATTTTCTACCTTCACCGTGACCTGGATGTAACTGACATTCTTATTTCAAACTCAACATTTGATTTATACTATATTTTTTCAAGCGGACTGACCCTCGGCTGCAGTTCTTTATCTGCCTGGGGTAAGGTAACTCTAAATGATACTTTAATAAAAGGAAATATTGTTCTGGGAAGGAATCTTGATCTACCCCTCCAATCAGTGCTGTAGAACGAGGACTTATAATGACTTTCCAGCCCGACGGCGGTAAAGCATGGGTCGGTTTCGGTTACCCTGGAATAATTTCTACTATCTCAGGAGTAAACGAAGATATGCTCACTCTAACAATTAATGCCGGCTATCATTACAACACTCCAAATACAACTCCAAGAATGGTACCTATTCAATTCATACAAAGAGAAATCCTCGAGGTTTCCGACTTTAACAGAGACAATAAGGTAAATTTCCGAGACCCTTATGATAAAATTCTCGAAGTAAATAATGCCGGAGCATGGCTTTTGCATACAGTTATACCATACGTAGACTCTTCAACAATCTCGGCAGCAGTTTTAGAGTGCGTTAACGAATCGGGAGACACCTTCAGGACTTCTGAAAATGACGAAAATCTTTATCCCTGGTATCTTTTAGCTCTCAATCATGAGGAAGTTAATTATGAGCCAATATATGACCCCAGATACTATATAGTACTGGATTCAATACAGGCCGATTCTAATATAACTCTAAATAGAGTACAAAATATAATGAAAGCCCTAGCATATGAGAATACTTTACAAACAATGTTTTTCCTGCCAAATGATTCACTCTTCGCGGTTTCATTCGCGGATTCGATACACAACGCCTCTTATTTTCCCCCTGTGTAGTACAAATGGAGCGACCTCTTCCCAAATCATCAATCCGTAGAAGAATTATTGGAAAACAGAGAAGATCTGCTATTACTGCCCGATCTCGAGCGATTAATATACACAGAGGAAATCAGTATTTTCTCTATAACAGGAAGAAAAATTGACATGGAAGAAATAGATAATATATCGTCGGGTTATTACTTTGTTAAAAGACATACAAACGAAAAAATCTATAAACTACTAATTATTAAATAACAGAATTTACAAAAAAAATGCAATAATTGAAGCAATTATATTTTAAAACCCGATGCAGTAAAAGCATTCTGCTTCATTTTAATCCTTCCTCCCTGATCCAGCCAAATAACCTTACCACATTTCTTACATTTATACTCATTAACTTCTTTAATACTAAAATCTTCTTTAATTCTATCTTTATAACAGTAAAGAACTTTTCCTTTACCGATTTTTTTGTACTTAAAAATTTTCGTTTTACATCCCGCGCATTTAATCGTCAGCATAAAATTTTCCTTGCTCTAATATTGCTTAATTGAAACAAAAGTCAAGAAACCTTGGCATGCTGCCCAAAGCTCTCGGCTTACTGCTTACAGCTCACGGCTAATTAATGGGGACGTTACTTGGCATTCATTCATGCGTAAACGCGAAAATTACGCATAAAATCCCGCCAATTAAATAATAGTAGTTTTTTATCATTTGATAATTGTTTTTATATAAGCCTATTTTTAAGAATTCTTCTTCGTTAGTATGACGCACAACGTTGAGTGTATGCGTAGTGGCGGATTTCGGAGCTCCTCGCTATCAAACCGAGACGATATTGATGCGAGCTACAAACCTTGATATTTACTATTTTCCCGCCATTACGTATGACACATTGTTATACACAGTCTTTATCCATTATTTATCTCCTTTGTGGTATATTCCAATTGTGTCTTTCTAAAAGAAAGGATGAGAGCATAAATAGATATAAATACTAAAGGAAGATGTAAAACTCCATTCCACCATAAAATATCGGGCTTTAACAAAAAATTCACTAGCATATTCCAGAAACCAATGATTATTCCAAGAAGGCTCGTAATCCGAAGTGTTACGATATTAACTTTGGGATAATAAAGAGTGAGTATTCCAAGATATACAGGTGTCATGTTGCAAAAGGCTAAACCCACAGGATTTGTGAATACATAAGACAGATTAAAATCAGGTTTCATTGATTCAAGGTTCAATGGATACCAGAAGGCTAAAAATGCCAATGGAACGACCCAGAATCTTATGAGGGGTATCTTTCGGGGGGTGAAATCATTTCTGTTTACGGCGACTTCCCAAAACCATAAAAGCGCAACGACTAACGTTAGGATGAAGTTTCCCGATAAAACTGCAAAACCATACGTATCAGATATCGAAATGTATTGAAGAACTGCAAAAAGGATGTAGTTTATACCAACATAAAAATTAAAAATTCGGCTAAAGCGATTCCCTGAGAAAATTAAGGCAAAAACTAGAATAGTCGGTAGAATCTTAAAAATTGGGTATAACGAAGAAAGACTGTCAGATGTAAGCAATGAATGGCGAATGATGTATCCGATTATTTCACCAGTCTTAGAAGGATCGTACCCTTTTGTAACAATAGGTGGTACTAATATATTGAGTAGAATAAAAACAACTACAAACCACCATTTGCGAGTTATCAATTCAAGTTTTTTTTGGACTTTTTCAAGATTTTCTTTTTTCATAATTTACTTCCTCCTTTGTTTAAGTAGGACGTTTGTTTAATGTGCCCGATTGTGTACAACGTTTGTATATACGAAGTATTTCGTTTATTCTTACTTTAGGTATTATTTTACTTCGTATATATATCATTATTGGCTTAATACACGTACCGCGCGATTCTTAGTCAATATCAATATTATCAATCGGACTCTTTATTTCAGAGATTCGCTTTTTACTTACATGGGTATAAATCTCTGTCGTTTTTGATGATTTGTGCCCTAATAATTCTTGAATATACCTCAGATCAATACCTCGTTCCAACAAATGCGTGGCAAATGAATGCCTCAATGTATGTATTGTTGCGTGTTTTTTCACTCCTGATTTTGCTAATGCCTTCATAAAAATCTTTTGCACACTACGTTCGCTGTATCTTCCTCCTGATTGCCCCTCAAATAACCATAATTTTGGAGTATAATTTTTATAATATTTTCTTAATAATTGTATTATCTTATCTGATAATATTCCCACTCTATCTTTTTTACCCTTTGCTTCTCTAATTATAATCAATTTTCTTTTCGAATCAATATCTGCAATTTTCAAATTAACAACTTCACTCAAACGCAATCCAGCAGAATAAATTAAATATATAATACACTTATGTTTTAAATTAACTATTTGTTTTAGTATCCGTATAATTTCTTCTTCACTTAAAATTGTTGGCAATTTCTGTTCTTTCTTCGGTCTTTGCACATAATACTTTTGAATCGGCTTACCCAATACCTTTTCATAATAAAACTTGACCGCGTTTATCGCTTGATTCTGATACGATATCGATACTTTTTGTTCATCAACAAGATACAAAAGATAGTTCCTTATTTGCTCTTTAGTTATTTCTTCAGGTCGATGATCTTGATAATAAATTAAGAAATGCAAAAAGTGGCTTGTATAGGTTCGGATCGTATTTTCACTATATCTTTTTAGTTTTAAAGTTTCTACAAACTCCTTAGGGATTTCTGCTTTTTTAATGGATCTTTCTTTGTTTAACCTTGTATCGGATTGCACAATTTTTTTCTTATCATAAACTTTCTTTTCAATAAATTGAATATTTCCAGTAAATTTCTTATTTAAGTATTCAATATAACTATCTCTATATGGAATATGCCACATTTTCTCTGATTGACTCCACTTTCTGGTGGGTATCTGATGAGGACAAGTACATCGTTCACATGTAAAGACATGCACATCGTACACACTCTTAGATAAATTTAGGGCAGGTACATCGTACACAAAAGATATTTCTTCCGAATTAGAGGAACT
>Ga0315548_1003915_pt1 | contig 10912 bp, 8 predicted proteins | sample SalMarSW160110MG_2_FD_202540 | JGI IMG/M metagenome (GOLD analysis project Ga0315548, IMG submission 202540) | Salt marsh sediment microbial communities from the Plum Island Ecosystem LTER, Massachusetts, United States - Salt Marsh Sediment SW1601-110 ... | reverse complement strand
TTCGGCAAAAAGTTTATTTGCGTTATCTTTCCTTTTCTGTTTCTCTTCGATAGATAGATTTGAGTCGCCTTCTATCATGCTTAATTCTGTACTGATGTCCGGAATGATAAACAGGTCTTTATCATTGCCCGGATATATTTGAGCAAGAAATTCACGGCCTTTATCCGTAAGATCGATAACATGAGATTTTTCATCAGTGCTGAAATAAAGTTCATCATCAATCTCATGCATACGCGCACTTTGATCCTGCATATACTCACGTTCAGTTTTTTGCATGAGTATCTTATTTGAAGGCTCTGAAAAGAGCTTCATCAGCTTTTTATTCTTAGGCAAACCTTTCTGAGCGCGCAGTAATTGAACTCCGGCTTCTTCCATCCTTCCCTGCGTTAAGTATGTTTCTGCCTCAGCCGTAATTTTTGCGACGTAATTTTGTTGAGCTTTTACAAGCCGGTCAACATAAGGCTTCATTTCATCAAATTTGTGGTCTTCGCTTGCTACCGGCCCGCTGATAATGAGAGGCGTTCTTGCTTCGTCTATTAGGACTGAGTCCACTTCGTCAACAATTGTGTAGTTATAAGGCCTTTGAACCATTTCATCGGCATTTACCACCATATTATCGCGCAAGTAGTCGAATCCGAATTCATTATTCGTACCATAGGTAATATCCGCAGCATATTGAATTCGCCGTTGGTAAGGATCCATATTCTGCAGTATACACGTAACTTTTAACCCCAAAAATTCAAATATTTTGCCCATCCATAGACTGTCACGTAACGCAAGATAATCGTTTACCGTAACGATATGTACTCCCCGGCCTGTAAGCGCGTTTAAATATGTCGGCAGCGTAGCGACAAGTGTTTTTCCTTCACCGGTTGCCATTTCTGCAATCTTGCCTCTGTGCAGTACTATGCCTCCCAATAATTGCACATCAAACGGTACCATATCCCAGACAATCTTTGTGCCTGCAACATCCCATGACTGTCCTATCAATCTGCGGCATGTATCCTTTACGACGGCGAAAGCTTCCGGAAGGATTTCATTTAATACTTCTTCAATTTGTTCATCAAGCCGCTTATTATGCTCATCTATCTTTGTATAGAGATCTTCGCGTTCTTCAAATGATTCTGACTGCTTTAATTTTTCTTTTAACCGGGCAATCTCATCTTCTGTGGTTTTTGTATACTCTTGAATTCTCTGCTTAAATTCCGCTGTTTTATTCCTGAGTTCTTCATCCGTAAGTGCTTCCAATGAAGCAATATGCTTATTGACCTTTTCAACAATAGGATAAAGATCTTGTATATCACGTTCGTGCTTAGAACCAAAGAGTTTTTTAAAAAATTGCAGCATTCTACTATCCCGATAATTATATAGGTTTCGCTGAAAATATACCCTTTTTTCAACGATATTGCAATTTATGCAAGTTATTAAGCTTGAGAACCATCAATCAGATCTCTTTAAATAGTTTTCCGTCAGAAACACTTTAAAATCGAACATATATTTGTAAACTCAACATTGATTGAGTATCCCCTTCAATTTCATCAAGACCCGAACTAATGGACTTAATTCCCTCTTTTATTGTTTGAGAATATTTTACGCCCATATCGAGATTTTTGAAAACGCTGCACTTGCTCAAAAAATACCATCGCAGGCCTCGCCCATACAATGCGGGATTAAATGATACATGTGTTAGATCGTCTTCATACTCGTATATCTTTGAATCATACGAATCTGTCTCAAAAACAGCAATCCTTGCTCTTAGAGTAATTTTATGTAAAACTTTGCCTTTAATTGTCTGCGAAATCAACAAACCCCGTTCAGTTTTTTTCATTCCAGCGTACATCACTTTTGCCCATTCTATTCTGCTTACTAAACGAATAGAAGCCGACATGACTAGTTCACTATTAAACCGGCAATTTTCCTGAATCCTCGGAATAACCCGCTTTACCGTTCTTCCGTACAAATCACTTTCATCTACAACAGATAGTTTTTCTTTTCTCTTGAAGCGAATCGAAAAATCGCAATCATTTGCTGTCTGGAATTCTGCAAAAGCGAGGAAATCATTTCCATGCGATGAAACTGGAAATGCATTTGTGGGCTTAGGATAATTAAATTGATCGTAGTATGTTGAGATCAGTAGCCGATCGATAGTATGTATCCTTACTCCAACATACACTCCATTTTCGTTTTGAACCCGTCTGCCTGATTCGCCGAACGCATTTCCATGAATACTTTGAAATCCAGGAGGATAATTCCGTGCAATTAGAGAAAATGAAAGCGATGTCGTCGGTTCATAGATTATACCGCCAATCACTGCAGTTTTATGCGACCGGTCGACAGCTAATTCCGTGAACAAATCAATTTTATGATTTGTGTATGAGACATCGAATCCCTTCATCCATAACCTATAGGCCGCTTCACCATTTTCATTTTTTAGAATGAAAGGATTTCTGAACTTTGTACGATATGCTGTTCCGCCCAATTTTAATCCTTGAAATATTCGTGCAATTACACGGCCGCCTAATAATACCTCGCGTGTTGAATTCTTTTTGCTTAATTCATTTTCCGTCCGGAATAGTCCCGCTTGATCGATGCTTGATATTTGATCGAGTGTATCTAAAGTTGCATTGATCGATTTGTCAGAATAAAACATCTGTAACTGCAAGCAATTAATATCCAGCGAAAAAGCTGTTCCTTGCAGAAAAGAATTCTCGTTAGTTGAGAGATATGGACTTATTCTACTGCCGTTTTTACGCGCCGGTGCAATAACATCGCTGCCCCTTAAAAATGCAGATGCACGCCAGAAGATCAATCCTTCGGCTGCCTCGACTTGATAGTTGCCAATAATCAGTTTTGCTGCGAGTACCGGCATTGTTATACACCCAAAACCACTCGAAAAGTTTCTAAGACTTCGTTCACCCGGATCTTTTTCAGTTAAAATTCCGGCTTCTATTTTTGATACAACCGATGTCAACGGTGATTCTTTATCTCCTGCAGATATGCGGAATTTGCTGAGATTTTTTATCCGCGAACCCGGATAAATATTATCTATATAGCCTTTTCGTTTTTCTATTTCAATTGATGTTCTGTTGAGGTATTTACCTGCTATCTTTTGTTTTCTATTTACCTGCTTTACAAGCGCAAATAATCGGATGAACGACAGCATTTCCCGAGTCATTCCATCGATGCTTGCAAGTTCATTTATTGAAGTAAATGGTGCAAGTTCTCGTCTTGCAATAATTCGAGATGCTATTACATTTGTAATAGCAGGAATAGAATGAAGCTCCTCCAACGATGCCGTGTTAAGATCGATTGGATTATCTTCAAGCTGTTCAATATCATCAACAGCCGAAGAGTTCTCTTCATCTTCGGCTCCTGTTTCAAATAATTTCTCCCATGGAATATCATCCATAACTTTTAAAGTATCTATTGGCTGCAATTCTTGCGCTTTAAGAGCTACAGGCATAATGAAAAGCATTAAACTGAGCAATGATTGTCGCATACTTCTTTAATTGTCGAGCCGGCATATGATTTCGATCTGATGTGTCCAGCCAAGATTAATATGGCTATAACACGCATACCCGAATTCAAAAAAAGGAAATATTACAGTGATCCCTGCTGAATATTTTGCCGGATTTCTTGCTATTCCGGCTTGAAAAGCCAGTACACCGAATACTTTTTGTTCAATGCCGCACTTTATACTTTCATGGTAGCGGATATCTTTTTCTATCTCGAAGGATAACAGCAGGTCGTCTATCGGAGTCCAGCTAGCACCGAGTGAAAACAGCTGCGGGATTTTCTCATCTGTCCGGCCGATTGACGCTCCTGTAATATTGCTGAAACTGAAACCAAGCTTAACATTATCAAGGGCATTTGCAAGGATACCTCCGTTGAGTAAGAAGTTTTGTTTATTGCCGTAACCGGCAATATCGAAACGATGAAGATTAAGACTTAATCCCCCTGAAATATTTTGATCTAATTTCAGAGCAAATGACATTCCAATCTCAGTTTCTTTATATAAATCAAAACCGAATTTCTCCGCCTTCAATGCAAATGCAGCAAATGAGAATGGCACAGCAGCTGAAAGTGTTGTTGTTCGCAATTCAGGCAATCCGAATTGACCGGGAACTATAAAAGCAGAACATTGAATACTTTTAATTTGCGTAAGGCCTGCCGGATTGTAATTGACTGCCCAAAGATTATCAGATACTGCGACAAAAGCATTCGCCATTCCGATCGCCTTTGTACCGCGGCCGTTATTTTCCATTGAATGAAGACATAAAGTGTTTGCCAATGAACAAATGAGATATACGGCAAACATCCTTTTCCCTTGCCGGGGTAGTAGAAATTGGCTATATTTCCTGTATATATACATGGAAGAGGCAACCTATGAAACAAATATTTGTTTTTTTATTCATTCTTATGTTCATCCTAACAGTCCCTCTTTTCTCACAAGAGCTCGACTGTAAAGTCACAATCAATAGTATTGAAAGCATTCAATCTCCTCAGCGAGATTACCTGCGCAATTTTTCATCCGACGTAGAACGCTACTTGAACAACACTCGATTTACGAATGAAGATCTCAATGGCGAAAAAATTGTCTGCAATATTGAGATCACTTTCAAAAGCGGATCAAGTAATAATCGTTATCAGGCACAAGCTTTCATAGCAAGCCAGCGTCCTGTTTATATTGTTAATGATGTATCAGATCGTACGACACCTATTTTGAGAATAATGGATAACAATTGGGAATTCACTTACATGCCCAATCAACGTATGAATCATGATGAAATGATTTTCGATCCATTAACCGGTTTCCTTGATTTTTATGCATATCTCATTATCGGATACGATCTCGAAACATATGTGCCTATGTCGGGCAATTCATGTTTCCAAAAAGCAGTAAACATCGTCCGACTTGCAGCAAATTCTTCCGAAGCCAACGACTGGAAACAAACTTCTGCCAGTTACAGTAAGTTTGGTATATCGGATGAATTAACCAATATGAAATATGATTCTTTCCGTAGGGCGTTCAACGACTACCATTATGACGGAATTGATTTACTTGCTACGGAACAGAAAAAGGCGCAGGACAATATACTAAATGCACTCGAATCTATCAACGAAATTCAAATTCGGCAGAGCCGGAACAGCATTATTATAAAGCAGTTCTTTGATGCAAAATCCAGAGAAATTGCTGAAGTATTCCAGACATATCCCGATCGCAGTATATATGATAAACTTTCAAGCTTCGATGAAGAAAATCGATCTAAATATCAGGAAGCAAAGGCAAAACCTTAATCTTCTTTTTTGTTACAACCCAATCTGAACAGTTGCATTGTATTTTCTGTAGTCACTCTGGCCACTTCTTCTTCCGTGAGGTCTAACGCTTCCGCTATCTTTCGCCCGATATAAACGATATTTGCAGGCTCGTTTCGTTTTCCACGGAGAGGAACCGGCGTCATATAAGGAGAGTCGGTCTCGAGAAGAATACTTTGAAGTCCGATCTGTTTCACGGTCTCTATACTCTCTGATTTCTTGAATGTCACAATTCCCGGGTATGAAACATAAAATCCCAGTCCGCGAATAAATTTCGCATCTTCTGCAGTCCCGGGAAAACAATGAAATACACCACGACCTGGCGTTGTACCGGTCTCTTGCCATTCAGGATAAGTATTTACTATTTTCTTAACAATTGCGAAAGTTTCTTCTATCGATTCCCGCGTATGTACAACAATCGGCAGATTTCGCCTTGCGGCTATTTCGATCTGTTCGGCAAAAACTTCTTTCTGTCTGTCTTTTGGAGAAAAATCATAATGGTAATCCAATCCTATTTCACCAATTGCTATAACTTTTGGATGGCTGCTTAATTCTTCGATTTTTCTAAAGTCTGAATCTGTCGCTTTGGCTGCCTCATGCGGATGTATGCCGACACATGCAAAAATACTGTCATGATGCTCTGCCAACGATACCGCTTCCATGCTGCTGGCTAAATCCGTTCCCGGCACGATGCAGTATTTCACGCCCGCATCTTTTGCGCGAGACAAAACCTCTTCAAAATCATTTTTGTAGTCTTCAAAAAAGAGATGTGCGTGAGAATCTATATACTGATGCATCATAGCCTGTATCCTTTAGGAAATATTTTGATGCTATAGTACGGCATTCTTTCATTTGATTCAATATGTAAGTATATCCTCTAAATATAATTTAGCGTTGGAATTCTTAGCTCTCTTATGTATATTTACTGCTGATTTAAAAGATATTTATCCCAAGAATCAACCATAGGCAGTGTGATAAAAGAAGAGCAACCAGAGCGACACATATACGGGCAAGCGCAGGTACGTTCGCTCTTTGATTCTATTGCATATAAGTACGATTTTCTGAACCACACACTAAGTTTTGGTATAGATATTCTTTGGCGAAAACGGCTCGTTCGGCTTCTCCAGCAAGCACACCCGAAACGGATACTCGATGTCGGAGTCGGTACGGCGGATCTTGCAATCGAAACAGCCAAGCTGAATCCTGTGCAGATAATAGGCATCGATATTTCAGCAAGAATGCTTGAAATCGCCCGGGATAAAATTCAAAGGAAACATCTTACGAAGGTCGTTGCGCTGGAATCCGGTGAAGCAGAACATCTTCGATTTGAAACCGGTACATTCGATGTAGTTATGACAGCATTTGGAGTACGAAATTTTGAAAACCTTGAACTCAGTCTGCATGAATTTCACCGTGTTCTTTGCAGCGGTGGAACGGCCGTGATACTTGAATTTTCAAAACCGCACCGTCTGCCGGTGAAACAACTTTATCAATTTTATTCCCGATATTTCCTCCCGCTGGTGGGAGGTCTTATTTCGAGAAATCGTTCTGCCTATGAGTACCTCCCGGGCACTATTCAAGAGTTTCCTGATGGCGAAGAATTCTGTAAAATCCTTTCAAGTGCCGGTTTCTCAAATGCTGCATGGTATCCTCAAACTTTCGGTATTGCAACTATCTATATGGCAGTGAAAGCGTAGACATTAAGTATATGAAAGACAGACTGATCAGAGTCGGGCACAGCCCGGATCCGGATGATGCATTTATGTTCTATGGACTTTCGTCAGGAAAAGTTAAACTCGACGGAATTGCAATCGAACATATGCTTGAAGATATTCAATCCTTGAATGAACGTGCTTTAAAAGGCGAACTGGAAGTAACTGCGATATCAGCTCATGCTTACCCATCTGTAGCTGATAAATACTGGATTATGGCCACAGGCGCAAGTATGGGTGAAGGATACGGGCCTGTTCTCATATCAAAAAAATATGATTCATTGACAGAACTCAAAGGAAAAAAAGTCGCAACACCTGGAAAACTTACAACTGCATCACTCATTTTGAAAATTTTCACAAATGGGCTGGAGAATTTTGATATCCCGTTTGATGAAATTATGGAACGGGTCGAATCGGGCGAGTTTGCAGCAGGCGTATTGATTCATGAAGGCCAAATAACGTACGCTAATAATGGATTTAAAAAGATAATCGACTTTGGTGAATTGTGGAAATCGCAATTCGGCAGTTTGCCGCTGCCTTTGGGATTAGATGTTGTTCGAAAAGATCTCGGCGAAACACTGGCTCGTACAATATCCATCGGTCTGAAGCAAAGTATTCATTACGGGTACACGCATCAATCAGAAGCAATACCGTACGCATTACAGTTCGGACGCGGAATAGACACTTCGCTGGGCGAACGATTTTTGAAAATGTATGTCAGTGAATTGACTGTAGACATGGGAGAAAGCGGAAAAAAAGCGCTCAAAACGCTCTTTAAGCTTAGTGCAGAACGAGGATTAACTGCTCCGGTGAAATCTATCGAATTGTTCTAGCAATGATCGGCTTATATAAAATATTTGATGCACATGTTCACTTCTACTCGAACTCTTATTTTAAATTTTTAGTAAAGCAGAAACCGAATCGGGCAGATTTGAATACTGAACTCAGGAATATAGCAGCCAAGGGTCATATCGAAATCCCGGGCGAAGATCCTGAACAGCTTGCCAAAAGATGGATCGATATCATGGATAAATGGAAGCTGGAAAGATTGGTTCTCTTCGGAAGCATTCCCGGTGATGAAGAATCTGTCGTTAAAGCTGTGAAAGCATTTCCCACTCGATTTGCCGGGATGTTTACGATTGATCCTAACTCAAATGTATTGATGGAAAATGCTGTCAGGAGAATGAAAGAAGATAAGTTCAAAGGTATTATGCTCTATCCATCGTTATATCATATAAGCGTCAACGACGAATGGCTTTTCCCTCTCTATAATCTCATCCAGGAATGTAAAGGTATTATCTTTGTTCACTTTGGCAAACTTATAATGCGCACACGCGACTATGCAGGCATAACACCGATTACGAACGATGAATTCTCAAATCCCAAAGATCTTATTACAGTTGCAAAAATGTTCCCCGGTATTAAGTTCATAATTCCAAACTTTGGCGCTGGAAAGCTGGCTGAGACACTCTTGACAGGTCAGGAATGTAAGAACGTCTATGTGGATACTGCAGGTTCAAACTCATGGATAGCAGAGCATCCGGATAAACCTGATATGCGGAAGGTTTTTCGGAAATTTCTGGATATCTTTTCATCAAATCGAATACTTTTCGGATCGGATTCCGGTTTGCTGCCGCGGGGCTACCGCTATGATATCGTCGATAGTCAATTGAAATTGGTACAGGAAATGCGATTGTCTATTGCCGATATTAAAAAGATTTTTTACGAAAACATGTCGGGATTGATCGATAATTACTAGAACAGATATTTTCTTAGAATTATTATCTGTGGGGAAATCTCAAATTTCCCCACAGGTCTTTTTCTTCCTCTATTTATGAAACAGCATACCTGACGGTATTATCTGCTTAGTTATTCCCGGTCCTTCAATACTTGCATCCAGCGCTTTACCTCCGCCTGCCTGGAAAAAAGTTACTGTGATTTCATGAAATCCTGATTTCAGCAAAACGGTACCCGACTGCTCCTGGACGGCATGGCAGCCGTCATTATCAGCTATTACGTTTTTATCAATAGAGATATCCGATCCGTCATCGGAATTGATATAGAAGGTATACAAACCTTCCTTAGGAATCCTTATGTATCCGGCATATTGTACTGCAAAATCTTCTTCAGAATTTTCCGTTGGAATTACAAACTGCTCTATTGTGCCGGAACGTTTTGGAGTAAGTTGACCGAAAGCCGGAAGTTTCTGCCACTTTCCTTCGTAGTAGTCGTATCTGACTCCCGGTTTTGGATCTTTAATTTCCAGAACAGGTTTTAATTCAACCTTCCCTTCCAATTCAAGCATTACGACCGACATCGGCGGCAGGTTTATCGCAAGACTTTTGCCATTCATTTTAAAATCTGAATATTTCTGAGGAACAACAACGTTCGGTTTATCAAACGTGTTATGAGCGTTCATTTCCTTTGACGTTAGAATTTGCCCCGATACCTTTGTTGCTGAATATTTGTGCAGTTCGCATACAATTTTCTGTTGAGATTTCGGATCGATATTGCATAAAGAAATATGAAGTTTTCCCTGTTCATCAATCGAAGCAGATGAATTAACAGCCGACAGCTTTTGATTACCAAAAACATAATCCGGCGATTCAATATTCGTACGAATCCACAAGGCATTTTGATGCACTTTAAACATATCGAATACATGATATGTGGGCGTTACAATCATTTTTCCTTTATCTGTTAGTACAACTGCCTGCAGTACATTTACAGTCTGTGCTAAATTTGCCATCCTGACGCGGTCACAGTGATTATTAAAAATATTCAGATTGCATGCTGCGGTGATTGCATCGCGCATGGTGTTTTGTTGATAGAGGAAACCCGGATTGGTTCCAGGTTCAACGCCATACCACGTACCCCATTCATCAACAATCAGCGCTACCTTCTTTTTGGGGTCATATTTATCCATAATAGCGCTGTGCTTCGCAATATATTCATCAATTGCCAGAGAGCTTTTTATTACGTCAAACCATCCTTTCTCATCGAAATCCGCAGCAATTTTCTTATCATTAAATGCATAATGGTGTAAAGATAATCCCGACATAAAACCGTCGGCATTTTTCATCATCACTTCCGTCCAATTATAATTATTGTCACTCGGGCCGCAGGCAATCTTATAGATTTTGTTATTTCCGTAATCTTTACAGTAGGTTCCGTATCTTCTCACCTGATCGGCATAGAATTCCGGTTTCATGTTGCCGCCGCAGCCCCAGTTTTCATTTCCTAAAGCCCAGTATTTCACTCCCCACGACTTCTCCCTGCCGTTCTTTTTCCTCAGGTCAGTCATCGGACTTACATTATCCGAGTTCATATACTCCACCCATTGCGAAAGCTCCTGAACCGTTCCGCTTCCGACATTTCCGCTGATATATGCTTCGCATCCAAGCTGACTGCATAGTTCCATAAATTCATGCGTACCAAAGCTGTTATCTTCCGTAACGCCGCCCCAATTCGTATTAATCATAGATGGCCGCTTATCGCGCGGGCCTATTCCGTCTTTCCAGTGATATTCATCTGCGAAACATCCACCTGGCCAGCGTAGTACAGGAACTTTTATTTTTTTAAGCGCCTCAACGACATCTTTTCTGATGCCGTTTACATTCGGAATTTTTGAATTCTCCCCGACCCAGTATCCTTCATATATGCACCGTCCGAGATGCTCGGAAAAATGTCCGTAAATGTTCTTATCGATTTTAACTCTCAATTCCGATGCATCAACGACTAATTTACTTTCTTTAACTTGTGCATTTGAGATTAATCCGCAAAATAGGATTGATAAGAAGAGAACGATTGTTTTTTTCATAGTAATCTCGCTATTAAGTTTCATTTATGATTATGTATGAATAACTTTACATATAAACGTTTTG
>Ga0315548_1003911_pt1 | contig 10923 bp, 13 predicted proteins | sample SalMarSW160110MG_2_FD_202540 | JGI IMG/M metagenome (GOLD analysis project Ga0315548, IMG submission 202540) | Salt marsh sediment microbial communities from the Plum Island Ecosystem LTER, Massachusetts, United States - Salt Marsh Sediment SW1601-110 ... | reverse complement strand
ATGGTTTATGCAAATGCGGATATGGCAAGAGCAGGTTCCATCGGAACTTATGTTCAGGTTTTAGATTATGAGAGATTCTGGGAAAAGGAAGGTATTAAGATACATGAGATATATGCGTCAGCCAGCAAGGATAAGAATCGGCCATATTATGAGGCTATCAAGGGGAATCCGGAACCTATACGTGCCGAGGTTGATGTTTTCAATGAGCAGTTCCTTAAGAACATTGAGAATGACCGCAAAGATACCCTTAATTCAAAGAGGGATGCCTGGGGGACAGGAAAAATGTTTTATGCAGGCGAGGCTTTAAATCTGGGATTAATAGACGGGATATTATCACTGGAAGAAACTATTCAAACGATATATGAAGAAATCATTTAAAATAAAATAAAATGTTTATATCAAAGGAAAAATATGAAGAATTAGTCAGTGAAAGAGACAGCTTAAAAGAGCAGAACTCTGCACTGCAGACAGAGAATGAGTCTTTAAAAGGCGAAAACTCGAAGTTAACCTCTGAAAATGAAACACTCAAAAATGATAAGCTGGACATTGAGGATAAGCTTTCAAAGGAAAAAGATCAGCTGAGGGCTGCCAATGAAAAGATAAAAAAGATCGAAGATGAAAATACCGAGCTGAAAAAAGCCCCTGCAGAAACGACATCAAAAATTGTAAGCAGCAAGGAAGCAAGCCGCCCCGGAGATGATAAGGATGAGAATGTCACTTCAGATGACAAGGGCTTCATTGATAACATGAAGGCAGTCAAGGAAGAATATTTAAAATAAAGTTAGAATATTAATCAATAAAAAATAATACAATGGCCACTATAGACATCACTTTATTGACGGAAACAGCGATAAGATACCAGAAAGATCTAAGGTATCTCCCTTATGCAGTACTGGCAGAAAGATTAGGTATCCACGGGATAAATCTTTTGCCTGGAATCCAGAATAAGGATATTATAACCAATTTTCTGCGCAAGCAGGGATTGGCCAAGCCTTATGAAATAGGCCTCGACGTGGATAACTCGGATGTAGGAAAGGCCGAAGAAAGGGTTCTCGAGGTTCTTAAGGCCTATGCAAGTGTTAAGGACAATATAAATAATTACAAAAAAACCGTCGTGGGACCAGATGAGCTCCTGGGAAAGAACCAGGGTAAGCAACATCCCTGGCAGCTTGTCATGCTTATGACAATAGTGAGGACTTTCGGTGAGGACCTGCTGGATGCCTTATTCCCGGGCGAGAGGGATGTGGAAGACCAGACACCACTGGGTTGCTTCGATGGTTTCGATACGCTGATAGATGCAGATATCTCCGAAGGCAATATATCGGAGGCCCTGGGGAATCTCGTCGCAACAGGTGAAATAGCAGCACCCGTAGATAATGAGGATACCAATGCCTATGATATTATGCTGGCATTCTGGAGAAGTGCCCATCCGCGCCTGAGGGAGGTAAATTCATTGTTGCTTGCACCTTATGGACTTGTGGATGCCTATGATAGTGCCTTCTTTAACAAGCATATGTTCAAACCAACCATTGATATTTATGGGAGGACCGAGCTCGAGGGTTCGGCAGGCAAATGCAAGATTGTACGCAGCACAGAGATGGGCTCCGGCCAGAGAATAATCCTTACGGTCCCCGGGAACATGGATTTTGGTATGAATACACTGGGCGATGAGACTTTTGTGCAGGTCCGTACTCCTTATGAGGATCCCAATGAGATACAGTTCTGGATACAGGGAGATTATGGCGGCCGTATCCGCACTGTACACCGCAAGGCATTCCAGATAAACGACGGTTCGCCGGTAGCAAATGCCCTGAGCGGTGATTATTCGTAAAGTATTTTAAACTGAAAAAACTTTAGACATGAAAAAATTCATTATATCTTTCTGGATAACCCTGGGATTGAAACTTGAACATTTGATGTTCAAGATGGGCATATTGAAGTATTTTGATTTTACGGATCTCACATGGAATGACTCACTAGAGAATATGGGAGGATTTACTTCAATAGCCTATTTTGCACCATGGCAGGATATCGAAACATGGCCCACGCTTTCAGACAATCCAATAACGGATGAAGAGCTTGTAACGCTCTCGGGTAATTTTGCAATGAAGGAAAATAAGCATTTTATCCAGGTATATGTAACTCCTGAGACGGCCGAGCTTAATGCAAATAACCAGGGTGAAACCGATGGCCAGTCTTTCCGTAATGAAGGGGAATTTTTATACCCGGGTTCCAAAGCCGAATGCAGGGCTTTTGCCAGGAAGATTAATAACTCACGCGGTGTGGTAATCCTTATCGATGGTGATGGGGACCGTACATGTATAGGTACGGAGATGCTCCCTTGCTTTTTCAAGCCGACACTGAACTATGGAAAAGCAGCGGCCGACCGCAAGGGGCTTGTTGTACAGTTTTTCCAGAATCATTTTGCCCCGGGCCTGATATATAAAGGTTCAATTCCGCTTGATGGATCAGAAATACCCGAACAATCATAAATAATGAAGACAAAACTATTCAGATTAAAAGGTATTAAAGAGCCCGGCAGGGTTGATGTTTATAAGCATGGGCTTGTTGTTCTTTCAGAAGTTGACGACAAAAAGGCCATGCAGCTTTATAAAGAAGGAGTTCCTTACCTGGAGCCGACAAGTGAGGGCCGCAAAAAGCTATTCCCTGGTGAAAAGCCCATCGATATATCAAAAATAGATCTTAAAAAAACAGTAAAAAACAAGTAAACAATAGTCCATTAAACCAGGTCAAATGTTGATTAGAGCCCTTATTGCGGATGATAAGGGCTTTTTTTTAATCAGTTATGGATAAAATAATATTTAATATGGCCGCTATGCCCCAGAGGGTTAAGGCCATGGAAGAAACAATACCGGCAATATTGCCTCAATGCGATGAGCTTAATATTTACCTTAACCTCTGGAAAAAGATACCTGCCTTTCTCTATCACCCCAAAATAAAGCTTTACAGGAGCCAGGACCATCTCGGGGACCTTGGCGACGTCGGCAAATTCTATACATGCAGCAGATGGAAGGGCTATATATTTACCGTTGATGACAAGATACTTTATCCCCCGGATTATGCAAAAAAGATGATAGAAAGCATAGAAAAATATCATCGCCGCGCAGTTATCAGCTGCCATGGCCGGATATTTTATGAAAATCGTCCCTGCAGGTCCTATTACTTTGATATCAAGAATCCGTTTTATTGTATTTACAGTCTTTACAAAGATACATTTGTTCATGAGCTCGGAACGGGAGTAATGGCTTTTCACAGCAATCTTATAAAACCATCGCTTGATATGTTCCCCACAATGAACATGACTGATATATGGTTCTCGGTGGAGCTTCAGAAAAGGAAAATACCCATTCTTTGCATGGCCCATAAAAAAGGGTGGATAAAGGTATCACGCAGGCATGATGATAATTATTCAATTCATATGATGTGTAATACCAGGGATACTTACCAGACAAGTATAATTAATAAAAACAAATGGAATATAAACAAAATAGAAATATGACCGAAAATGATTTCCGCGATGATGGTAGCGGCTATGGCACCCATCTCGAGATGCTGAAAATAATATTCAGGGCCTTTGATATCAACAGCGTTGTAGAATTCGGAATGGGCAATTTTTCGACTCTTTATTTTCTTTTTAAAGGATGCAGTGTTGTGTCCATAGAGATGCAGGATAGTGACTGGTATGATAAGATGAAGGAAAAAATAAATAGTACCAGCTGGTCTCCCTTATATATAAAATCACCTGGTGATATCTATCAAATTAATTATCCGGAGAGGATTGATTTTGCCTTTATTGATGGGCACCAGGATAACAGGCCCGAATGCATAAATCTCATGTTCGGACGCGCACCCCTTATCGCGGCCCATGATTATGAATATCCCGGGTATGGATGGGAGAGAATCGAAAAGCCCACTGATTACCGTCAGCTGATATTTGATAATAATGGACTTAAAACAATACTGTTTGCCAGTAAATTAGTCCTTTAAAATTGTAGCTGCTAAGATAATATTTGCATAAAAAACAAATCATGGCTACAATTATCGAAATCACCAAATGGATTAATAATCCTAAAAGAAAATACCAGGACGGTATTAAGTTATATAACCAGCATAAGATTGATGGCAGGTATGACCGCTTTTTTTCAGAGGTGCCGGATCCTTTGCAGGATGACATACATTTCAGGCTCCTTGTTAAAAAACTGATGAATATAGCGCGTAAGCTCTCAAACAAGGTGCCCGCAAAAGAGAAACATGCAAAAACAGACCTTAAAAAAGCAAAGCCCATAACCGTAACGCCCATAAACCTGGATAAGGTTTCAGCCGGCGCCGACGTCGGCAAGCTGCGCTCTAACAGGCTTTATATCAATAAATGCCTTACGCTTGATTATGGCGATTTATCACAGAAAGATAAGGAAGTATTCTTTGAAAATGAGGGTTATTTCCAGGCCAAGAAGGATAATTATTTTGTTATTTCCGATATGGAAAGACAGAAAAAAAGCATCCAGGCAAAGATGAAAAATGCGGGTACCGATAAAGAAAGAAAAGAGTTGCTTTTATCCTTGGAAAAAGTCGAAGAATATGTAAAACAAAGATGGGCAGTTATAGATGATTGGGATTATAAGGTGAAGGATGCGGATGATATTAAAACACAGATGGCCGTGAAGGAAGCTTTAAAGAGTGCACGCCGCATTGAAAACCTTAAGATCTATATATCAAGGGCAGAGAAGGATCTGAAAACAAAAACTTACAAGGAAAAATCGCGAAAGAATAAGGAAAAAAAGATCGAGTACTGGAAGAAAGAACTTGAAAAGTTAGAAAATGCCAAAAAGTAAAGCATTTGAAAATATCCATGATAGCATTTTTCGCAAAGATCAGAAGCTGGTTGTACTGAACGAAGAAGAAAAGAAGATAAAAATACGCTGGGAGGCTGCCTTTACCAAGTGGCTTGATGAACCGGCACTGACAACAAAGGCTATGGTCAGCTTTCTTATGAGCACATATGGCATATCTAAGCGCATGGCCTATTATGATATAAACAGCGTGCTTCTTCTTCTTGGTAATGTTACAAATGCCAGCAAGGAATGGCACAGGTTTGTGGCGATGGATATGATTAAAAAAGGTTATGCCCTGGTTGAACAGGCCGATGGCAGCCTCGATGTGAAAAGGGGCCTTGCCATGATCAGGGCTGGCGAGGCATTGGGAAAGGTAACAAGGCTTGACAAATCCGATGGCGACCCCATACCGTATGGAGAGATCGTCCCACAGAGCTTTGAACCCACAGGCGATATATCTGTGCTAGGAATTAAACCTATAGACAATCTTAAGGAGCGCCAGGAGAAATTACGCCAGAAATATGGCGCCACAAATATCGAGGATGCCCAGATTATGGAATGATGGCAAAAAAGGTATATTTTAACGACGGACAAAGGTACCTTATGTATATAGGGGCCAATACCGAAACAATTATAGCAGCGAGACGCTTCGGAAAATCCGATGGTATAATCGCTCCCAGGATCCTGAGAAATATACAATATATGCCGCGTAGTGCCGGTGCATTTTACGCGGCCACGTTCCAGCAGGCCCTGACACGTACGATACCTGCGGCGGTCCATGCCCTCAGCCGCTGGGGATATAAGAACGAGGTGCATTACTGGATAGGACGCCGTGCCCCTGAAAAGGCCAACTTTAAAAAACCCTATATCAATCCTTCTTCATATGAGCATATCATCCATTTTTATAATGGCAGCATTATACATATTCTCTCACAGGACGTGAAGTTCAGTGCCAATTCCCTCACGTTAGATTATCTCATGATGGATGAAGGACGCTCGATAAAAAAAGACAAGCTTTTCAGCGAGGCTATGCCTGCATTATCGGGTATAGTAGGGAAGTTCGATAATTGCCCCTGGCATAAGGGTATTACAATGGTCAGTGATATGCCCCAGGGAAAGGAAGAGCAGTGGCTCATTAAACGCAAGGATGATATGGATGAGGAATTAATAAAGGTCATTGAAGGAACTCTTGCTAAAATCATGGAGCTCCGCAAGAAAAAACAGACGACATCTATTAATGATGAGATAAAAAGGCAGGAGAAAGCCCTTAATTTTATGCGGAAAAATGCATCCATATACAGGGAGTTCGATGCCTTAGATAATCTTGAGATACTGGGTGAAGCCTATATAGCAAAAATGAAAAGGGAACTCACGCCAATTATATTCCATACGGCGATAATGAACAGGAAAATAGGAAGGATTGTAAATGGCTTTTATGCCAACCTGGGAATAAAACATTATTATGATGCCTTTAATAATACTTACCTTAATAATCTTCGCACGAATGCCGGTTCTTTCGATCTTGATAACTTTAAAAATCTGAGCTGCCTGCAGGATAGCGATATAAATGCCGATGTGCCGCTTCATATAGCCCTCGATTATAATGCCAACATAAACTGGATAGTGACAGGCCAGCCTCTTGAAAAGGAGCTGAGAACCTTAAAGAGCATGTTTGTCAAAAACCAGGAGAAGCTGCGCGCGCTCCTCACGAACTGGTGCGATTACTATGAATATAATAAGAAGAAAGAGGTTGTCTATTATTTTGATTCAACGGCCCTGGATAAAGCATATGCGGATGAGCAGGCCGAATCATTTCGGGATATAGTTATAAGTACTCTTACAAAAAGAAACTGGACCGTCTATGATGAATATATAGGACAGCCGATGAAACATAATCTTAAGCACCAATATATCGATGATGCGCTGACGGGCCGCAAGTATCTCTTTCCCATGTTTAACCGCTCGAATAATGAATTCCTGCTGCCGGCAATGGAAAATACGGGAATTAGAGTAGGTCGCAATGGCTTTGAAAAAGATAAGTCCGGTGAAAAATATCAGGAGACGGAAGAGGATCTGCTCGAGATGCGCACCGATGGTACCGATGCATGGGACACGTTTTTTATAGGATGTAATTTTTTCCCGGTTATTACCTCCGGAAGGGTAAGTACTGCCAATTTGTACACAAATTAAGTTTATAAGCAATAAACCTGACAAAATGGTAATGATTGGTAAAAGATTATCATGATGAAAATAATATAAGATGCAATTAATCTTACGCGGAAGGCCGCGCCGCCCTGAATCTTTTCTGCAGCTGCAAAATAAAAATTTATGTTATATGATAGGCTTTATGTCCTTTAAAATAGGAAGCCTATTAGCTTAATTAGCTTTTAAAATGGTTTAAAGATGATTCATCTGTCACAGGTAAAAGAAGCCATAGAAAAGGATAAAACATTTTCGATTAAGTTTATCAAAAGTTCAACCGGCGAGATAATTGAAATCAAGGAAGCTACATGCACATCGACATTCCACAAAGGAACGGCCAATATAAAAATTATCTCCTCAGGAGAGATACGTAAAATAAAATTCATATCAATAATTGAATATAATGGCAAAGAAGTCTGCATCTGATAATACAAATGAAATCATACTGGTTGGCACAAACGGAGCGGCTTATCTCCCTGGAATTAAAGCAGTAGTCACTATAAGTGCAAGGCCAAGCAGAGATATGTTCTCAAAGCCTGATAATGCACCCATCAAGATAGCATTCAAGGATAAGACAATAAAAGGAGTTGTGCCCTGGGGAGAGAATAACAACCTGCCACAGCAGATATTGGCCAAGGTACGCAAAAGCGAGACACTCTCGGGAGGATTATATTTTAATTACTTCTGCGGCTATGGTGATGGTGTCATGCCATGTTATTATATATACGATGAAAAAGGGAAAAAGACAACCCTGCCTTATGAGTTCCTGGGAGAGGATCTGCAGAGGAAAATAAAAGAAAGCACCGATGATAATGAAAAGAAAGAATTAAATAAAAGATACAAACTCTGGGAATCGACATTCAAGGAGGTTACCGAGTTTTTCGAGAATAATGATATTGAATTCTATCTCGGTGAGCAATTTATAGATATAAATTTCTTCTATATTGCCTTTGCAGAGATAATATTCAATAAGGAGGATCAACGTAAAATAGTATTATTAACATCCAAGGAAGCAGCATTCAGCCGGCTGGAGGAAATGGATAAGGAGACCGGCCTTATAAACAATCATTTTTATAGCTCTAAATGGGAGGAATCAGCCGGAGTCAAAGAAGAAGATATCGATGTAACTCCTTGTCTTAATCCGCGAAGCACAATACGTGATTTGAAATTAAGAATGGGATTGATTGCGGGCCCGGATGGAAATAAAAAGGATGAAAAGAAATATAAATATATAATACCTATTATACTGCCTTCTCCCGGCAAGTTTTATTATCCTTCCTCACCATGGTATTCCGTATTTGAAAGCGGCTGGTATGATCTGCTTACGAAAATACCGGAGCTTAAAAATGCCCTTGTCGACAACCAGATGACACTTAAATATCATATAGAGCTTGATAAAGATTATTTCCCGGATATATTCCGTGATGAGCATATCGTCGATGAGAAAAAGCAAAAGGAAAGGATAAAAAAGGAATTTGAGAATATTAATGATTTTCTTTCAAACAAAGAAAATACAGGCAAATCAGTTATATCATACGTGCATTATACCCCCGATGGTACTGAAAAAAGGCGCATGAAGATAAATGTGCTTGAGAACCATTTCAAGGGAGGAGAATATATTGAGGATAGTGAGGAGGGGAGCAATATTATGAATTTTGCCATGGGGGTACATCCCTCGCTTATAGGAAGCTCACCGGGGAAAACAAAAACAATAAACGGTACGGAAGCCCGAGAGCTTTATCTTATAAAACAGTCCCTCCAGAAACCTATCCGGGATAGAGTACTGAAGCCGCTTTATATAATTAAATCAATAAATGATTGGGATCCGCGCCTTCATTTTACAATTCCCAATATACAGATAACAACACTTGACGAGGGCCAGGAGATTAAGCAGGTAGCAACTTAAAAATTATCATATGGCACTTTTAAAAACAACAGAGGAAATAAGACAATATCTCAAGGTCGATATATCCGAAAAAGAATCTTCTTTCCTGCCTTACATTCCGGATGCGACGCAGAAATATATAAAACCATATCTTGGCAGCGACCAGCTTACAGAGCTCGATGAATATTATAATGATAGCGAGGTCGAAGAAGATCCGTTGCTTGATAATTTGCTTACGCATGTTCAGCGGGCCCTGGCAAAGTTCACTTTCCTTATGGCCGCGCCCAACCTGGACCTTAACGTCTCAGAGGGAGGATTTACAGTACGCAGCACCCAGAATCAGGCACCGGCATCCAGGGAAAGGGTCGATAGATTCATGCAATCCCTGGAAAGGCAGGCCTGGGATAATATAGAGATGCTCCTGGCCTTTCTCGAGGAGAATAAAGGAGATTATCCTCTATGGGTAGAATCGGATGCATATACGATGGCCATGCGCAATTTTATAAATTCTGCAGGAGAATTTGATAGCCTGGTGCCCATCGACCGCTCACGTCTTGCATTTATGCAACTGCGCCCGATAATGGATAATATTGAGCTCACAGAAATAGAGCCTAATATCAGCATCGAGCTCTGTACTGCTATAAAAGAGCAGATGCTCTCCGGAGAGCTATCCGAGGCAAATGAAAAGATATTGCCTGACATTAAAAGGTCAGTTGCCAACCTGACATTTGGCAATATAAATCTCAGGGATACTACCGGTTCCATGGAGACTCAGTATTCGCATCATATGATATTTAATCAGGAAAAACGTGAAGAATATAAAAGACTCGGTAAATGGTGCCTGGGAGAAGTTATTAAAATTATCGAGGCCTCTCCGGATGATTATCCTGAATATGTGGAATCCGGTTTATATGATCCGGCCAGTACTCCTTATGAAAATACCGAAGATTCAGGGTTATTTGTAGCGGGAGCAACATGAAATGTACACACTCAAGATAAATAATGAAATTATCCGGATTCCTTCTTCCTGGAATGAGCTTACGAGCGAACAGCTGCTCACCGCCATCAGCCTTTCGAAAAAAAATCTATCCCTGGGCGAATATACATCACGCCTGCTGCTTAATATAACCGGGTTGATACCTATAATAAAAAAGGAAAAGATCAACTCCGATGGCTATCTATTTTACTTTCGATATGGCAAGAAAAAATATCTTATAGATGCCACCGATTTTAGCGCCATATCCAGGAAGCTTGGGTTTTTATTTAACCAGGAGAATGATAATTATTATTTCAATTATAATCTTACCCGCAATCTTCTTCCAAAGATCCGGATCTCTTTATTTAAAACCCTGTACGGACCCGCAGATACCCTTACAAATTTCCTTTTCGAGGAGTTCATACATAGCGAGACAAATCTTAACTATTTTGAAAGAACAAAGGATCCCAAATATCTTGACAAGCTTATTGCTGTTATGTATAGGCCAAGGGACAGGAGCATTAAAATAAATGATAAAAATTATCATGGTGATATCCGCGAGTCTTTTAATGATCACCGCATTGAGAAGATATCAGGAATTACCAGGCGTATGGATGATATATATAAAAAGGCAATCCTACTTTTTTATAACGGCTGCCGCAGGTTTATAACCTCAAGGTTCCCAAATACATTCAGTGAGACATCACCTGGCAACGGCGATATATTCATGTCATTTATGAAGCTTGTAAATGCCTTGTCAGAGTCGGATGTGACAAAAAAAGACCAGGTGCGCAAATCATATCTTTATGATGTGCTTATAACAATGGAAGAGCTTGCCATACAGAGAAAAAAACTATTAAAAAAATAAATATATATGGACTTTGATTTTATATCCTATATGAGCCAGGTGGCCACGAAACTTAAAGAGATTCAACATACGCCTCAAAATAGGCGCTTTCACCGCGTATCCTCAATAGCTAATATTGAGGAGTTATTATCAAATATGG
>Ga0315548_1003910_pt1 | contig 10923 bp, 10 predicted proteins | sample SalMarSW160110MG_2_FD_202540 | JGI IMG/M metagenome (GOLD analysis project Ga0315548, IMG submission 202540) | Salt marsh sediment microbial communities from the Plum Island Ecosystem LTER, Massachusetts, United States - Salt Marsh Sediment SW1601-110 ... | reverse complement strand
GACGGATTGGGGCATCGGGAGGGGCAACACGCCTCAACGACAGGATGGCAACGGTCTTGCGCCGACGGCGTGGCGAAGGCGATCAAGATGGTGTTAGGTAATGAAGAATAGCCGAAGGACTTCTCACAGACTGAGACCCGTGCGCGTTCTAAGGTGGCCCCGCCGGCGCTCACCCCGCAAGGAGGAGAAACAGCCTGAGACGCAGGCAAGATACCTTCTATGTGAAGAGGTTGCCGGACTCCTTCGGCTTTCGCCTAAGACCATCTACAACATGGTTTACGAGGGCCGGATTCCCTGCATCAGGCTGAGCAATAAATGTGTGCGTTTTGACCGAGTTGAAATTGAGAAGTGGCTGAAAAGGAAAACCCAGAAGGATCTGACGCTCAGCTGAGATCGATCTTTTCGACCGCGCTCCTCAGATGGTCGGGGGCGAGGTGGGCATAGATCATAGTGGTGGTAATGCTTGAATGTCCGAGGAGCTTTTGAACAGTTGGAAGGTCTACTCCCGCCATCACAAGATGGGAAGCGAAGGTATGGCGGAGCATGTGGATGGTGATGTGTTCGATGCCCGCCCTCTTCGCTGCTCTCTTCAGTTCCTTCAGCATGTTATTGTGCCGGGGTCTTCCATCCTTCGTGCCGAAAACGTACGAACCATTCCCTTTCTTCTTCTGCTTCGTCAGTATCCCAATCAAGTCGTTCTTGATGGGAATGAACCGCTCCTTCTGCCCTTTGGGATGGTATCGCTTTTTCTCCTTGTTGATAATCCGGATCTGTTTGTTTTGCCAATCTATGTCCGACCACTCCAGGTTGACCAATTCGTCCCGACGCATGCCCGTATTGAGGTACGTATAAAAGATCGGTCGGTAAGTGGTAGAAGAACTCTCCAGCAATGCTGAGACTTGCTCTTTCGTCAAAAGCTGGATCGGCTTCCAGGACGGCCCCTTGATCTTCTTCACCGCGGCAACAGGATTTCTTGGAATGAGACCCAGCTGCACTGCCCGATTCAGCATGGTTTTGACGGCGCCGACCTCAATGTTGACAGTGCGAGGAGAAACCTCCTTTAGCCTGTGTGTTTTGTAGTCTTCAATCAGAAGGGGTGTGATTTCCGAGACCTTTTTGATACCTGTTTTATTGATGAAGGTCTGAAGGGCAAGCTCTTCTCTTTCAACGGTTCGAGGAGCATTGTTGCTGCGCGATACTTGAAGAGTCTTCCCCATCAGCTCGGAGAAGCTAATCGCCGATGAACTTCCTGCGCCTGGGAGTGAGTAACCGAGAAGCATCTTCGCCCGGAGTTCAGTCGCGAACCTTTCGGCATAGCCCTTGGTCACTTTGCCGATGCGCACGCGGGTACGTCGTCGCCGTACCGTGAAGTCAGTCCAATATGCTTCGCCTCGCTTGCGAACAAAAGAGCCCATGACAAAGTCCTTGCTGAAATGGTGGAGCGCGTGTTAAACTAACAAATGGTTGATACCTCAGGACACAATGGAATGTCAAGAAATATTGTCACAATGCGTCACAAGAGTGGGGATTGGCAGCAGAAGCAAGAACGACTTATTGGCTTAATATCCGCTCTTGCAAATACTTAGATATTGCGGTGAGTGTAGCTCAGTTGGTTAGAGCGCTGGACTGTGGCTCCAGTTGTCGTGGGTTCGAATCCCATCACTCACCCCATTCTTTCCCCTTGTGACAACGTTACTTAGTTCCACACGTCCTTCCCATAATTCTTGCTCCCATTTTGTATCCACACGTGGTGATGCCTCACCTACGGGTGGGACAGGGGGACATTGGGGCAAGAGACTTGCGAAAGCATCAACATCCCCCGGGACGCGGGACGCCAGGTCGGGCTGTGCCCTTCAAGTCCAAAAGAACAGCCCTCCCTCTCATTCTTCTCTCTGCGCCCCTGCGCCTTTGCGTTACTCCTCTCTTCCCTTTCCTGACAGCCCGCTTCAGCCGGGCTTCTCGACCACAGACTTCATCCGAAATATGCCATGCGAACACAGCCGCCCCCGAATCCCCTTTCTTATTGACAAATGGCAGCCAATATGCCATAATCATGCCAGAATAGAGAGCAATGCGAGGCCGGATACACCCCTCGCAACGAACCAACCATGCCTCCGCAGTCCCTGCGTTCTCTGCCGCTACGTACATGGATTCGCAAATCGGGTGAAGTATGAATGGTGTCGTGAAAGGAGCTATTTTGACGGGATAATCACGCCATCGGCGTGAACGGGATTGTTCCAGAGACGTGAACCATCCAGTAAGTCACAGGCCGGCGGGCTTGAAGACCTTGGCGCTCTTGGCGTCTTGGCGAGAGAAAATGGAAAACGGGAGGCTTCTCGCAGAGACGCAAAGCTCGCTAAGAAGAAAGCGGATGTAAAGTCAGGGACCGAGCTGGGGCTGACAAACGCTGCATGCAACCCGTCCATTGCGTATTGCAGATTGCGGATTGCGGAATCCGAAATCCCAGGCATCCTGTTATCCCGTTAAAAAAGGATACGTCACCGAACTTATGAACCGGAGCACTAACGTTCGCTCTTTGACATCCTGGACCAAGCGCTGCAATCCCAGGGGCATTCCAGTACCCCCTCTCGTCGAGAAACTACTGGAAAATACTGGAATTTCAAGCCGTTTTGGGGATTAAAGACCCATAGCGCTTCCGGCTCTCTCGCAGCGACTTGCGCTCGAAAAAAAGGCTTTATTTGTGCATAAAAGCGCCATACACGGCCGCTGTAAGGATTCCTTGCGCTGTTTATTGTAACGCTGGCGTCTCGCCGGCAGTCCCGAGGGCGTCTCGTCCTCGGCCAGTTTCCGGCGGATACCCCGCCAAGGCCGGCGGGGCCAAGAAGGCAGGGCGAGGACAACGCAAAGGCCCACAGGCGCAGAAACGAAGACCACAATGACTCCGTCCTCCCCTGTCGTGGCATGGCCAGCTTGAGCTCTATCACAGCGGCTTGGCAAAAAGGATTCTTTGCGCTGTTTATTGTAACGCTGGCGTCTCGTACTCGATTGCCAGGCGGAGTTCAGTGCTTGGTTTTATGTAACGCTGGCGTCTCGCCGGCAGTCCCGAGGGCGTCTCGCCCTCGGCCAGAGCACAATGCCCCTGACCGCGCGAAATGCGGCGCAAGACGCCGGCCTTCGGGGCAGTCTGGGCGCACTCTGGGGTTAGACCAGCACTCCCCGTAGCTGAGGCATTACATCCGGGAAATATTGTGCAGAGACTTTTTCACATGAGTGCAGTACAATCTGCCCGCTAAGCACATGCGTTCGCAAAGACCGTAACGTACAGTGGTATAGTGCTGTGGGGAAAGAGATCCCCGACAGGATAACCCCGCCTTCGGCCGGGGATGGTCCAAGGAATGGGAGGAATCCCATAAATTGCAAGGCAACGCCCCGTGCTGCGGGCTCAAAAACCAGGAAGAACAAGGAACTGGCACGCAGGTTGTCGCAGAGTTTCCCCCCCGCCGTGCCCGGGGTCGAAGGAGGTACGGTCATCATGGAGCTGATGATCCGTCAGGCAGGATGTTGTTCCTCGTGAGATGCACCTTGTCCATTGCAGATTGCCGAATGCGGAATCCGAAATCCGCAATCCGCAATCCGCAATCCCCGGCATCCTGTTATCCCGTCGCAAAAATACGTCTCCCAATTCATCAACCAGAGCATTTATGGTGGTCCGTGAGGCGTGCTGAGGGCACAGAATCATGCGGATTGACATCTTGACCCTTTTCCCGGAGATGTTTCGCGGGCCCTTTGACGAAAGCATCGTCAACAGAGCTAAGGAAAAACGTCTCATTGAGATTTACATTCACGACATAAGAGACTATACTCACGACCGACATCGCAAAGTGGATGACCGCCCTTTCGGCGGGGGCCCCGGCATGGTTTTCAAGCCGGAGCCTGTCTTTGAGTGCGTCGAGAAAATCGGGGCGGAGGATTGCCCTCTCATCTACATGACGCCTCAAGGCGAGCCGTTCACTCAGAAGAAAGCGCAGAAGCTTTCCCGCCGCGAGAGGTTGGTGCTCCTGTGCGGTCATTACGAGGAAATTGACGAGAGAATCCGAACTGCTCTGGTCGGCGAAGAGATTTCCATCGGCGACTACGTGCTGAGCAGCGGGGAAGTCCCCGCGATGGTCGTCGTGGATTGTGTTGTCAGATTGATTCCCGGCGTGCTGGGAGATTCCCAGTCGGCTGAAGAAGAGTCCTTCGCCAACGGGCTTTTGGATTATCCCCACTACACCCGGCCGGCGGAGTTCAGGGGAATGAAGGTCCCCGAGGTTCTTCTGTCTGGGAATCATCAGGAAATTCGCAAGTGGAGAAAACAGATGGCTCTGGAGCGGACGAAAAAGGTCCGGCCTGACTTGCTGCAAGGAGAAAAGGATGCACCAGCGTAGATTGTTAGAAAAAGAACAGATGAAGGAGAAGATACCTTCCTTCTCAGTCGGAGACACTCTCAAGGTCCAGACTAAGGTTGTCGAGGGAGAGCGCAGCAGAACGCAGTCATTCACCGGCGTCCTCATCGCGAGGAAGGGCGCCGGTCTTTCGGAGAGAATCACACTCCGCAAAGTCGTTACGGGCGAGGGCGTTGAGAAGGTTTTCCCCATCCACTCCCCCTCCGTGGACAAGATTACTGTCGAGAGATACGGCAGGGCCCGGAGGGCAAAGCTCTACTACCTTCGTGAGAAGGTGGGGAGAAAAGCCCGCGTCAAGGAAAGACGCCGCCCTGGGTCGTAGATGGGTGTCTGTGCATTTCCGGGCCGGGGGGAGAATCCCCCGCTGTCGCTCGCTCGTGGTAGGAGCGTCTCGCCCGTGAAAGATAATGGGCAAGATGCCCATGCCACCTGGACAAGTCTCCGCGAGACAGCCGGCACAAGATGCCGGGGGTACAACCTGTACGTCGCTGCGGCCCGTACGGTACGGTTTCATGAGGAAGACACCGAATCGGTCTTCGTCCCGCCCTTCAATTGCCCCAGTCGCCGTTTCGCTTCTTCCACGAGCAAGGTGAAGGCTACCTCGCCGCCGAAATCGCGGACAAGGATTTCAAACTGCCGCCGGGCATCGTCCGTCCTGCTCAGTTTATCAAAGGCAATGCCGCTCTGCAAAAGCGCCCGAGCGGCCCACGGACGCACAAGCGGGTCCTCCGCGTCGTAGAAATTGATGATTCTGAGGTAGGTTCCCAGCGACCTCCTCGCATTCCCCGATTCAAGCCACAGGTTTCCGATGGCAAGTTGTGCGCGGAGGCTGTCCGCTGGTTTCGACGAGAACCTCACGATCTCCTCGAAATCTCCCAGCGCTTTTTGGAGCTCCCCTGCTTTTTTCCACGCCGAGCCCGCCTCGAACAGCACGTCGAAATGTTGTTTTGTAGGCGGCTTAATCGCCGCAAGCGACTCGAAGGCTTGCGCGGCAGCGGCTGGTTCCCCGAGACGAAGATTCAGCTTCCCCAGTTCCCAGAAAGCCGTTCTGAGAATCCTTCTGGCTTCCGCTCTTATCTCCTCGAGGCGTCGAAGACAAGCCACCGCCGTTTCCCGTGTTGGCTTGGGCAGGCTGACGACTTCGCCTGTCGCTTCCGGCGCCTTCCCCGGAGCGTGAATCGCGATGATGTCGGAACAATAGTGCACCGCCTTGGCGTACTCTTTTTTCCCTATCATCTCCGTCGCGTTGGATGCCGCCGCCGTCATCGCGTCGTGAAGCTTCTGCTGTCGCTCAATGAGGAGCGAGTACGGCAGCCTCGCTCCCGCCGTCTGTCCTTCCTTTTCCATAATCCTCGACACCTGCGCGAATGCGGCGGGCGGTAGCTCTGCCCCTGCCGGGGACGCGAAAGCTTGTGTGACGCGAGCCATTGCGTCGTCGGGGCGACCGAGCTTGAGATAGCTCCGCACCAGAGTCACCAGTGCCGTTTCCAGGTCAGGGCATTTCTCAGGCTCATCGGAATAGCCTCTGAGGATCTGTATGCTCTTCTCATACTCCCCTTGCTCGAAATGGAGCCTCGCCAGGCGAAGCCTTGCTGCCTCAACCTTGTTGCTGGAGGGGTACTGCAAGATGAAGAGCTCCAGTTCCGAGATCGCCCCCGGAACATCGCCCACCTTCTCCCTGAGGAGCCCCCGCGAATAGGCGGCATTCTCGAACACACCCTTACTGGCTTCCATCGCTTCTTTAGAAAGCCCGGGGAAGCTCTCCGGCTGCAATCTGGAATACTCGACCAATGCGCCCTGGTATTCGGACATCTTCGCGCTCAGCACCGCCATTTCCTCCGTGGCAAACACCGCCTCAACACTCGATGGATAGTCCCTTCGGCATTGTTCGAACAAGGAGGCGGCCTTCCTATGGTCTTTCGTCTCCACGTAACACCGCCCCAGCGGAAGCAGAATCTCCGGCCGAAGTGAGGATTGAGGAAACCGCAAAAGAAGTTCCTCGTACACGGCAATCGCTCTGGCATACATCTTCCGGCTGCGATAGGATTCACCGACTTTAGCCAGGGCTTCCTCTGCCTGGGAGGTGACGGTGTTGTCGGCGTACCTTTTCAAAGCCGCAATCGCCTCGAGTTCTCTGGAGTTTTTCGCTACCGGGTCGTTCGCCTCCCCCGCCAGTTCACGATAACATGCCGCCTCGGCCCATGCGGCTTCCGCACGCATCCGCATTTGAGACGACCGCCGGCTCAGATACCCCAGGATTGCCAGCGCCTCCCGATAATATCCGAGCCGTTCATAGCACGCTGCCCAGTCATAGAGGACCTGATCCCTGAACGAAGCAGTTGCCATTTTTGGATAGCTTTTGTACAACCGCTCGAATTCCGCAGCCGCCTCCGAGAACTCTCCCGCTTCCATGAAACTCCGCCCCGTGGCGTGGGAGATTTCCGCCCCCTCGCCCGTTGAGCGGTCAACGTTTGGCCCCAAAAGTTTTCCGAGCCTCGCCAGCCCATCCCCTCGAAACCGACATTCGGGATGTTTGCTGAGAAGCCTGAACCATTTTATCGCCCCCGCAGTGTCACCCAGTTCGGAACTGCAAAGCCCGAGCAGGTAATACGCCTCCGGCAGCTTCGACGCTTTCTGCATGAAGTCGCGGTCAAGCCGTGCGAAAAGTCCCTCGCCGATTTGTTTTCCCAGATAATTCCGACATTCGTTCAGATTCCCTTGTTTGTACAGACACCAAGCCAAGCCGATTGCCGCGTCGTCCTCAAGCGCATTGTCCCCGAAGAAGGCGACTCGCCTGTATGCCCTGATTGCATCGGAAAGCTTCTCAGCGTTTGTTTGCCCCACACGGTAAAGCGTCTCGCCGACCATGAACTGAGCCCGGACGGACTGATACCGGTCCGCCAGCGACTGATAGGCCCCGGCGGCTTGTTCCCACTTTCCCAGCCTGCTCGCGCAATACGCCGCCCGCGAAAGAGCCGTGGCCACCCCGCCTTTGGCGGGGCTCTGCCGAGTGCACAACTCCGCACACCGTAAATAAGCGGTTAACGCCTCGCCGTAAGCTTTCCGGGCTTCCGCCGAAAGGGCTTCTTCGCCGGTTGGGGTCCCAGCCGAGATAGCCTCCTCCGCCTTCTGAAAGTGGATTTCGCCGAGGAGATAAAAGGAAGTATCGTAAAACTGCGACTGCGACTCGGAATATTCCACTTGATATTTCTGAAGGGCAGCGAGAGCCGCCGCCCTTTGCTCTTTCCCCGACTGGAAAAGCGATTGTGCCGTGTAGAAAACGGCAGCTTCCCGCCGGGCGTCTTCGGGGAACTGCTCGGCGAACTTCGCGAACTGCCCCGCCGCAAGGTCGAAGAAGCCCTGTTGGTACAGTCCCTGGGCGAAAAGGTACTGCTTGTCTGCGGGGGAGCGCACAACCGTTTGGGCCTGCCCCCAGGCGAGCGACGACATCAACGCAAAGGCGGCGATTGTGGAAAAACAGTATCGCATTTCTTTTGGTGCAACTCCTCGATGAGGCGCTTGGTGGTGTGATTCATAGATTTAGCAACGTATTCTTCTGACACCATAACACGATAGATGGGATTGCTTGAATCTTCCTATCTTGTCAGAGAACCTCCTTTCACGGGGCGCTGTAGGTGACGGTATTTGCGAGCGAATCTGTTTCGCCAAGTTGCTCCCTCGCCTCCTGGCGGCTCTTTTGATTGTTGCATTCGGCTGTGGCGTCGTCAAGTACTTCCGGTCCGGGGGCCGGGGTGGCGTCTCCGTGGCGAAATTTGGATGAATCCTTTGATCGAGAAGCCCGGCTGAAGCCGGCTCCCGCGGGAGGAATCGCGAATCCGATACCACCGACTAAAGCCGGTGGCTAAGTGCTCCGACTTATAAGTTCGGTGACGTATTTGCTCTAACAGGATAACAAGATGGACATGATTCTTGGAATCCTGTCTATCCTTAGCTAAAGGTTCTTGGCTTTTCGCTTTACCTCAACTTCTCACGTACTTGCTTACCGGCGGCAACGAGCTTGTTAACGAGTTGCGTCTCCTGAGCCGCCACAACAGCCTCCGTCACACACCTCTGCTCGACGATGACCATATCTCTTTCGACCCAGCCATGACTGACCAGGAAGGTCTCGAACCACTTCTCCGGCGATTCCTTGCGGTTCGTGCTCCTTCACCCAGCGGCCCGCCGGCTCCCGATTTCCTGGATGCTTTGCGTCTCCGGAACAATCCCGTTCACGCCGATGGCGTGATTATCCCGTCAAAATAGCTCCTTTCACGACACCATTATACGCCACCGTATTTGCGGATCCATGTACTGAGGTCGGTGCCCGCTGAAGGCAGACGGAAAGGAAAGCGTGGCCTTCTCCGTTGTGCGATAGAGCGAAAGACTGGACATATCCACCTCGTCAGCGTGAAGCGGGACACGTTCAAAACCAGGCGTCGGAGCACGCCACAGAAACGCCACCACGCCCACACGATGGACGGGATTTACACGCTCAGGGCTATGGTGCTATCTTGTCGGAGAAGAAATATGTCTTATTAGAGCCTTTCTGCGCTTACTATAATCCCGCATATCCGGTTATGACGTGAAAAAAAGAATATGTCGCCGAATTGATGAATGGGGACAGATAGCAAAAAGGAGGGACAGGCATGAGCCGACTGGGAAGAGATTTACATGCTAAATCGCACTGCTCGCGTCGCTGTTTTCTCGGGATGGCAGGGACGGCGGGATTGGGAATGATGGGCGTGAATGATGCCGCATCGGGGAAGGCTGCCGAGGTTCCACGGAAGGGGTCCGCGAGCAGGAAACGCAGAACTTCTCGCGTCGTCCGTATCGCCGCGGTCCAACTTCGCAATCACGTCGAAGGCAAAAAGCCCGACGAGATCAAAGCGTTCCATCGCCGGAACATCGAGCGCTCGATTGGGGAAGCAGCTCGGAAAGGAGCGGACATCGCCTGTTTCTGCGAAGTCGCGGCCACGCAGGGGATTCGAGCCGCACATGACGACCACGGTGTCTGGGAGGATGCCACGCAGGGACCGACCGCGAAATGGGCTGCGGCTCTCGCCCGCCGCCACGGCATCCATCTGATCCTACCTATGAAGGGCTATCACGAAGGAGGGCTCCGTAACGTGGCGGTCCTCTTCGATGATTCCGGGGCCGTGGTCGGGGTTTACTGTAAGGTTCATCTGACGTGGGGGGAACGCCAATCCGGCGCCGTCCCCGGAAACTCTTTCCCGGTCTTCGAGTTCCCATTCGGAAAGGTCGGTGTCATCATCTGCCACGACATGAGCTTTCCGGAGTCCGTGCGATGCCTCATGCTCAGCGGAGCGGAGGTCGTCTTCTGGCCGACGATGTGGAGCGGATGGGGAGATGAGTTATCCTACACGGTTATCAGGAGCCGCGCGATTGACAACGGTGTTTATCTGGTGCACGTCGGGCTTGCCCCGCCTCCGGGGAAGTTTTGGCGGCCGGGGATGAATATGGCACGCTCAGGCGTCATTGACCCCTACGGCAATCACCTGTCGAATGCCGGGTTCGAGGAGGGAATCGCTATCGCCGAGGTGAATCTTGACCGGAAAAGAATCGCGCCTTCGTTCACGGCCGGCCCGGACGACGATTTCCTCGCGTGGGTGCTCGCCGACCGCCGTCCGGACACGTATGGAATTATCGCAGACCCCGCTCGGCGAGGCAAGCCGCCAATGTAGAAAGGTGTGGCTGTATTCGTATGGCTGAATTCGGATGAATCCTCTGACCGAGAAGCCCGGCTTTAGCCCCGCCTTGGCGGGGCTAAAGCCCGGCAAAGCAGCACTTCCGGTTGTGGGATGGAGCCAGTGATTCAATAAAGGTAGGCCTCATGCGCCCCGCGGGGGAGCCATAAGCCAGGGTGCCATGGCATGCCACGTAACGGCAGCCACACTCTTCCCACCAGTAACTGGGGCGTTGCGAATTTGCCCGTTTGCTATTTGAGAGCCTTCGGAGTTTCCGGGACAGCAGTTTCCTTGAGCGCCTGGGCGATTCGGTAGGCGATTCGATGCGACATGTTTATGTCCGGCAGAACGCCCGCCGATTTGCGGGCTTTGACCTGAATCCTGACGGTGGATGCCGTCAGGCGTTCGACGGTGATTGTGACCTTCGATTTCGGAACGAAGGCGCGAATTGTGCCCGCTTCCTTGTCCTTGGTCTCGATGGCTCCGGCTTTGTCGGCAACCTTCACGGAAGCATTCCAAACCTCGTCGTAGCTCCGGTCGAATTCCGTTTGGACGGTGTCCTCGCCGATCGCCATCCCCCCTACCACGCCTCCTCCGACGAGCGCCACGGGCACAAGAAAGCATCCCGACAAAATGCACATGACCCAGACGCTGACTACCAGTGCGATTATTCTCCGCATTTTCCTTTGTCCCGTTTTATGTTGTTTTCGTTTGCCCGGTTCGGTGTATCAGTATAACAAGCGAACCGATTCAAGAGATTGGCTCTTTCATCGGGAGCCCGGCGACAGGAAAGCAGCTTTTTGTCCTCGGGA
>Ga0315548_1003907_pt1 | contig 10925 bp, 7 predicted proteins | sample SalMarSW160110MG_2_FD_202540 | JGI IMG/M metagenome (GOLD analysis project Ga0315548, IMG submission 202540) | Salt marsh sediment microbial communities from the Plum Island Ecosystem LTER, Massachusetts, United States - Salt Marsh Sediment SW1601-110 ... | reverse complement strand
CCGCTGGCCGAGTGGTGCGGCATTCGCACAGGACGGATTGCCAATAAAGCCTTGTTTTTGCCTAAAAGACCCGTTGACGAATATATACGAGTGGTCTCAAGCGATTGTTCCAGAGTCAAAGGCGGCAGTATGGTCGCCAATCTTTGCGCCAGCATCGTCTTTCCAGCCCCCGGTGGACCTATCATCATGATGTTATGACCTCCTGCGGCGGCAACAGTCAATGCCCGCTTGACAGACTCCTGTCCCTTTACATCTGCAAAATCGACGTCGTAATTTGCCTCCACGTTAAAAAGGTCGTCAACATCAACGCTCGTCGGTTCCAAGGGTAACTGGCCAGAGAGGTAACCGGCCACCTGAGCAAGAGAACCGACTCCGAAGACTTCAATATCAGTAACAACGGCAGCTTCTCTGGCATTTTCGAGGGGAACAATCATTCGGTGAAAGCCGTTCGCCGCTGCGGTCATAGCCATACTTAATACACCGTTAACAGGTCTTACTCTGCCATCTAAAGCTAATTCGCCCAGAATAATCATGTCGTGAATATCCGAGCTCAGAAAAGTATCCTGTCCGATGAGCATCCCCAGGGCGATAGGCAGATCGAAAGCGGGACCAACCTTCTTCACATCGGCCGGAGCCAGATTTATCAATGACTGGGTCTTGGGATGCCTGAAGCCGCTATTGATAATAGCACTTCTTACTCTCTCGATGCTTTCCTTAACAGCCGCATCGGGTAGGCCGACTATGATGGATTTTTCAAATCCACACCGACCGACATCTACTTCAACCTCACAAATTACCCCCTCGATACCTTCCAGTGTTACACTGTGCAGTCTGGCTAACATTCTTTCTCCCTGCGCAAATTCAACCCTCTCTTATCCTGTCCGTTTCGCTTTTACAAACAGAAATCTATATGTTTCCGCCTCTTTGCGATGATTCGATCCATCCGCTTTTATTGTTGGATTAATATTATCTTTCCAAAATATCCGCTTACGATATAATAACACCTTAATTACAAATAGTCAAATCCAACATGTTATGGCGAAAATCAGGAGTAAAAAGATATGCCAACAGTAAAAGATGTAATTGTCAAGAAACCTTCCGAAAAAGAATCTGCCACCTGCCAGTCCTGGCCGACATGGACGTGCGAACCCAGCACATTCGACTGGATTTATACGGAAAAGGAAACATGCCTCTTGATAGAAGGCAAAGTAACGGTAACAGACGGCAAAGATTCGGTAAGTTTCGGCCCCGGCGATCTTGTCGTCTTCCCGGAGGGCCTCGAATGTAACTGGAATGTTCAGGAGGCCGTGAAAAAATACTATAACTTCGGCTAAAAATAATAAGACCCTAATTTTACCACACGGGATAGAGCTAAAAGCTCAATATTTCACATGCTTTGGAATAGCCGTTTTCGCAAGTATCCAAACTAATTTTAACTACACGAAAATACGAGATAATGCTTGACGAGAGGGCTTTTTGGCGGCAAAATGCAATTCCTTGCCTAATGCAATTGGTGGATATAAAACCATAATGTTCGCCTCGTGAAATGAGTGGGCTCTTCGCTCTATTTCATGGGGTAAAGGAGAGCAACAATGCACAAATTCTTATCAACACTATTTATCTCGACGATTCTTCTTCTTTTGCCCTCCTGTGTGTTACTGTCCCAGTCTGCCGCTGAAACTCAGTCGATAGCAACTATTACCGTTGACGCCGGGGAGCACACTCGAATTGACACACCCGTATCGGTAACGCTTGATGGAATCCCATTGGGTTTCCCGGATGAAAAATTCCATTTGGTTGAGGTCGGCAACGCCAAAAAGAATCCTATTCCGGTTCAATTCGAGCAAGGCAGTCCACCTAAATTGTGGTTCATTCTTTCCGGCAAAACCGAAGCCGGAAGTAAAAGAGCTTATGAACTCTACGCAGGTGACGATGGAACAAACATTGTAAATATAGAAACAAAGAAAGACCATAAACGACTTGTTGTACAACGCGAAGAGGACAGAATCCTTAGTTATCAACATGCTGTTATGCCGGCTCCAGTGAATATAGGGAAAGTGCCGGAAGAACATAGATCATTGTTAGAGCGCAGCGGATTTATTTATCCGATTTGGTCGCCCAGGGGTAATATAGTGACTGAAATACACCCCAAAGACCACATCCATCATTTTGGAATATGGATGCCCTGGACGCATACAAAATACGAAGGCAATCTGGTTGATTTCTGGAATATTGACGATGGCACAGGAACGGTTCGATTTTCAAAATTTATTTCTACAACTCAAGGGCCTGTCTATGGCGGTTTTCAGGTCGAACAGGACCATGTCGCCTTAAAAACCTCGACCGGTGAAAAGGTGATACTTAAAGAGGTCTGGGATATTCGAGCCTATAATATAGGCGGACCTGAGAAAGACTACTGGCTGTGGGATTTCAAGTCCACGCAGCGAAACATCACGGATATTCCCCTTCATCAGGACAAGTGGCACTATGGCGGATTCGCATACCGCGGCGCCCGGCAGTGGAGTGGGCCAACATCTGCTTATCTGACCAGCGAGGGTAAGACTCGCGCTGATGCAAATGGGACACGGGTCCGATGGTGTGATATGTCCGGCAGTATCGATGGGCAATGGGAAGGTGTGGCGATAATGAGCAATCCGAATAACTTCCAACATCCTGAGCCTATTCGTATCATACCTGATGATGATTATGTGTATTTCGTATATTGCCCTTCGGTGGTGGGCGAATGGGAAATGAAGCCGGGTGAGGATCATATATTCCGCTATCGACTTTATGTGCATGAGGGAAAGGCAAACAACGAGGACAACGAACGGGTATGGAATGATTACGCAGAGCCTCCTCAGGCTGAAATCAAACTCGCCAGAACCAACAGCACTATTGTACTTTTCGACGGCAGTGACTTTTCACACTGGACAAGCGAAGATAAAAAAAACATCGGATGGAAGATTGAAAACGGAGCTATGAAAGTCGTACCCGGAACCGGCAGCATTATGACTAAAGGCAACTTTGGAGATTTTAAGATGCACCTGGAATTCAAGCTGCCTCAATTAGAGACCCAGGTCAACGGCCAGGACCGCGCCAACAGTGGTGTTTATATTCAACGCCGGTATGAAGTACAGATACTTGATTCATACGGATTGGAACCTCAAGACCAAGATTGCGGTGCAATTTATAAGTATAAAGCGCCGAATAAAAACGCCTGCGCAAAGCCGAACGAATGGCAAAGCTATGATATTATTTTTCGGACCGCCCGGTACGATAGCAACGAGCCGGGTGCTACGAAAATCAATAATGCGGTCATAACAGTATGGCAAAACGGGGTGCAGATTCACAAGGACGTCGAGATTCCCGACAAAACGGGCGCCGGCAAACCCGAGGGGCCCGAACCGGCGCCTATTCTGCTGCAGGACCATAGTAACCAGGTGTGGTTCCGCAATATCTGGATCGAACCGCTTTAAGGAGAGAAAGCTGAAGATAAGGTATAGAGCCCGGTCGGTGTTTATTTCAAAGGAGGTGACATATGATTAAGTATCGACACGTTCTTATGTCGGCTCTGATTGTTATGTTCCTGCTGATGCATTCTGCCGAAACGATGCAAGCAAGCGAGCCGAACTGGCCGCAGTTTCGCGGGCCCGGTGGTCTTGGAATTGCCCCGGACAATCAAACCTATCCGGTTGAGCTGGATTTCTCGCGTAACCTTCTCTGGAAGACAGAGGTTCCGAAAGGACACTCGTCGCCGTGTATATGGGGAAGTCACATTTTCATTACAGCTCGTTCCGGTAAGAGCCTTGAGACAATTTGTATCGATCGTAAAAACGGCGAAATCAAGTGGCGTAAATCAGTAGAACCCGAGACGATGGAAAAAATCGACAACTCTAACAGCCATGCTACTCCGACACCTGTGTGCGATGGAAAAAGAGTGTACATTTACTTCGGCTCGTTCGGTCTTTTAGCCTATGACCTCGACGGCAATGAGGTATGGAAGAAACCTCTTCCTATACCTGAGATCAAATACGGCACAGCGGCATCGCCGATACTGGCGAGTAACATGGTTGTGATTAACTGCGATCCCCCCGAGGGTGCGTATATACTTGCCGTAAATCGAGACACGGGGGAAACGATATGGAGGCAAGATCGTCAAGTGGAAAGAGAAGGTTGGTCGACCCCCGTGTTGTGGAAACATGGAAATGAAGAGGAACTGATTGTACTCGGTGGTCACAAGTTGATCTCTTATGACCTCAAAGACGGCCGCAAACGCTGGTGGTTGTACAATCTGCCAAAGGGGGCCGCTCCCACTCCGGTTTATGCAGAAGATACACTTTTTGCAACAGCTACCGCGGCTATTACAGGTGATCCTGTAAATCCCATAGAATTGCCGGATTTCAAGGAACTACTCGAGAGCTATGACAGCAATGGGGATGGCCGGCTGTTGCAGGCAGAGATTCCTGATGATCTGGCATTCATATATCGCATGGGGCCTCAACATACAGGAGTCAAGAACCGTTTCTCACAATTTGACACTGACCAGGACGGCGCTATCGGCGAAGAGGAGTGGCGCGAATTAGCGAAACAAATAACGATGATTCAGCCCCGTCAGATGGATGTTCTTATTGCCATCCGCAGTGGAGGCAAAGAAGATCTGAGCGAGTCGCACGTGCAGTGGAGAACGAATGAAGGGATCGGTCAGGTCGCATCGCCTCTCGTATACGGCGGACGAGTGTACATAATTAAGCATGGTGGTATTGTCACGTGTTTCGATACAAAAGCAGGAGATAAAGTATACAGCGATAAACTTGGACCAAGAGTATACTACTTTGCCTCACCGGTTGCGGGTGACGATAAAATATACTTCTGTTCACTAAATGGTGTTGTAATCGTCGTGCAAGCAGGAGACATCTTCAAGGTTTTGTCACGGAACAGAATCGAAGAGCGTATCTATGCTACTCCGGCATTGGTAGATGGAAATATTTATCTGCGTACCGACAAATGCATGTACGCCTTTGGTGAATGATTTTCTATATACTATGCTAATGCGTTCTTTTGACGAACAAGAGTAGTAGCCTGAGAATTGTAATAACGTAAACTTATACTGAGTAAAATTGAAAATCCTGAATTTGTTTAGAAATTTCATGCTTAAAGGAGAAGGTTGTATTTCCCCGGAAAAATTGCATTGCTTACCTAATTTCGCAAGTTATAATGTAAAATTATCAGCGTACTCAGAAAGAAGGGGTACTTTTTTGTGAGCTTAAGTTGCCTTAAAAATAGAAGTTATATTGATTTTGCATGATTTAAAATTCCCGTGAGTGCTATTTTTTCAGAAGTTGTCGATTCGTTTTCTTAAAAATACCAAGCATAATTTTAGAATAAGGAGAATAACAAATGGCAAGACCTGTGACATTATTTACCGGACAATGGGCGGATTTGCCCCTTGAAGAATTGGCAAAGAAAGCATCGAGCTGGGGATTTGACGGGTTGGAACTGGCCTGCTGGGGAGACCACTTCGAAGTGGACAAAGCGCTTTCCGGTAAAAAATACTGTAAAGAGAAAAAGGAGATGCTCAAGGACTACGGACTTAAGGTGTGGGCGATTTCTTCTCACCTTGTCGGGCAGGCGACTTGTGACAACATCGACCAGCGGCACAAGGCGATTCTTCCGGGGAATATATGGGGAAACGGTGACCCGGAAGAAGTTCGCAAACGAGCTGCTAAAGAGATGATTCGAACGGCCAAGGCGGCAAAGGAAATGGGTGTTAAGATTGTCTGTGGTTTTACAGGCAGCTCTATATGGCATCTTCTTTATTCATTTCCGCCGACGACGCCTTCTATGATCGAAGCCGGTTTCCAGGATTTCGCGAAAAGATGGACTCCGATTCTCGATGCGTTCAAAGCCGAAGGCGTGAGGTTTGCACTTGAAGTTCACCCGACTGAGATAGCTTTCGATATTGCCTCGGCCGAACGTGCACTCAAGGCGGTCAAGAATCACAAATCATTCGGTTTTAACTATGATCCGAGCCATCTCGGATACCAGGGCGTCGATTATGTCAAGTTCATCCGTACTTTCGGTGACCGCATTTATCATGCTCACATGAAAGATGCGTGGTGGGGCCACGGCGACGGCACTGTAGGAGTTTTCGGCGGTCACACCGAGTTCGCAGACCCGCGCAGATACTGGGATTTCAGATCCATCGGACACGGTGACATCAACTTCGAGGAAATCATCGTTGCGTTAAATGACATAGGATATCAGGGCCCGCTTTCCATCGAATGGGAAGACAGCCGAATGGACCGTGAACACGGTGCTCAGGAAGCCTGTGAGTTTATAAAGAAGGCGGACTTCAAATCCTCGCAGGTAGCTTTTGATGCCGCATTTGATAAATAACGGATATACTTAAAAATGACTCTATATAAATACATTTTTGGGGTGTTGTCATATTCTATGAAGAACACAGAAGATAGAAAGGAACATAAACGATGCGAAAGTCAAAGAACATCGGTATCATACTGCTTTTGGTCTTGTGCACAACGTTGGCAGCGAAAGCCTCAAGGGAGGATGATACACCATTGAAAGCGCTTATTGTAAACGGCCAGATAAATATGTGGCATGATTGGCGGGTAAGTAGCCCTATCATAAAGCAGATATTAGAGCAAACCGGATTGTTCAATGTTGGTGTTGCCACGAGCCCTCCGAGGGGCGGAAATATGGAGGATTTCAAGCCTGATTTTAGCAGCTATGACGTCGTTATACTTGACTATGATGGCGAAGACTGGTCCGAGCAGACAAAAACAGCTTTTGTTGAATATGTGAAAAACGGCGGAGGTGTTGTTGTTTTCCACTCTTCGGACAACGCTTTCCCCAAATGGGTGGAATTCAATGAAATAATCGGTCTTGGTGGATGGGGCGGAAGAAATGAAAAGGCAGGACCTTATGTTCGTTGGCGGGAAGGTAAGATTGTTCTTGATACGAAACCCGGCATAGCCGGCTCTCATCCACCGGCTCACGACTACCAGGTCATAATACGTAACAAAAACCATCCAATCACAAAAGGTCTGCCTGAAAAATGGATGCATGCTCACGATGAGCTTTATAGTGAACTTCGGGGACCGGCTAAGAATTTGACAGTTTTAGCCACAGCCTATGCAGATCCCAACTTGCGTGGTGGTACAGGCGAACATGAACCTGTGCTGTTCACAATAAATTATGACAAAGGAAGGGTCTTTCACACCACTTTCGGTCATGCAAAGCTGCCTCCGGTTCCCTCAATGGAATGCGTTGGTTTCATCACCACATTCCAAAGAGGCGCTGAATGGGCGGCAACCGGCAAGGTGACACAGAAAGTCCCCGAGGACTTTCCCACCGAGACCGAGGTGCGCAGGTGGAAAAACTATAAAAATCCGAAAAATAATGTAACTTCAGAAAAGGAATCATAAATTACGACACCAACTGAATTACTAGATCAGGACAATACGTATGATTGGGGCCAAAATAAAGTGGCACTGACTGAAGTCGCCAAGTCTATAACAAAAAACCATGGGGACAAGGTCGTGTGTTCTATTGTTCGCTCGGTCACGACCACGCCGTCACGTGGACCGCGCCTGTGTTGGAGCATTACCTGCGGGGCATTCAATTCGCATTAGGCGATTTAAAGGTTGATACCAAACCGAAATCAAAAACCGAAAACTAAAGGGTAGTTTTAATAATAGAATCATCAAAGATAACTTGTATGTCCTCAAATATTAGAGAGGTAAAATGAAAGATCAGAAAAAAACAAAGCAGACAAACATTACCCGTCGTGATTTTATAAGGGGTACGGCGGCGGCCGCAGCTTTTACGATTATTCCCCGGAGCGTACTGGGAGGTCCCGGCAATACAGCCCCCAGCGATAAGCTCAATATCGCCGGTGTTGGCATCGGGGGTATGGGCAAGGAAAATATCAAGGCTTGTGAGAGTGAAAACATCGTAGCGTTGTGCGATGTTGACTGGAACTACGCTGCCGACGTCTTTAAGCAGTATCCGAACGCCAAAAAATATAAAGACTTCCGGAAGATGCTCGACGAGCAGAAGGACATTGACGCAGTAGTCGTTGCCACCCCGGACCATGCCCATGCTGTGGTGGCGATGGCGGCAATGCAGCGAGGCAAGCATGTATACGTCCAAAAACCTTTAACGCGGACGGTTTATGAAGCACGTATGTTGACCGAAGCTGCACGCAAGAACAAGGTAGCCACACAAATGGGCAATCAGGGACACTCCGGTGAAGGAATCCGACTGATATGTGAATGGATATGGAACGGTGCCATAGGCAATGTAAGAGAAGTGCACTGCTGGACTGATCGTCCCGTCTGGCCACAGGGTATTGATCGCCCCAAAGATACGCCGCCCGTCCCCGAGACATTAGATTGGGACCAATGGATCGGCCCGGCCCCGTATAGACCTTACAATCCGGCTTATCATCCATTCAATTGGCGGGCCTGGCTTGACTTCGGGGCAGGCGCACTGGGGGATATGGGCTGTCATGTTATGGACCCACCCTTCTGGGCCCTTAAATTGAAATATCCCGTGAGTGTGGAAGCAAGTCATTCCTATGACGTTCGCGAGATGTGGAAACGAGTTGACAATACAGAATCTTATCCCAGAGCTTCCATAGTGCATTATCAATTCCCCGCTCGTGAAGGTATGCCACCTGTGAAGTTACACTGGTACGATGGTGGAATATTACCGGAACAGCCGGAGAATCTCGAACCCGGCCGGAACATAAGTAAACTGGGCAGCGACGGCAGCGGAACATTATTTATGGGTGACAAAGGTGTATTAGTTTGCGGTTGTTACGGCGGCAGTCCTCGATTGATACCCGAATCGAAGATGAAGGAATTCGAGCAGCCGTCAAAGACTCTGCCGAGGATAGACGGCGGGGAAGACGGCCACGAACGTGACTGGATCCGAGCTTGTAAAGGCGGTAAACCTGCCAGCTCTAACTTCGATTATTCCGGCCCGCTAACTGAAACGGTTGTAATGGGTAATCTCGCTATGCTTAATCCCGGTAAGAAGTTAATCTGGGACGGCGAAAAGATGAAAGTTACCAATGATGAGCAGGCAAATACATACGTTAACGTACCTTATCGTGATGGATGGTCTCTGTAGTAACCGAACCGACCTCACATCGAAAATCGAACCGGTTGACTTCAAGGCCGGAATTATTGGTTAAAGGTAAACAATGAAGAACGAAAAAGAAGTACAAAAACCCTTCGGCAGTAAGAAAAAAACCACAGGATTGTCCCGTAGAGAGTTTGTCGGAACGGCTGTGAGCCTGGCGGCATTTACTTTTGTTCCGAGTCATGTGCTCGGATGGGCAGGGCGGGACTCGGCCAATAACAAGCTGAATATCGCCTGCATCGGCGTTGGTGGCATGGGGGCAGCCAATATTAACCAATGCAGCACCGAAAACATTGTCGCGCTTTGTGACGTTGACGACAAGCAGGCGGCGGAGACTTACCGAAAATATCCCAAAGTAAATAAATACAAAGATTTCCGTATCATGCTGGACAAAGAGGACAAAAATATCGATGCGGTGATCGTAGCGACGCCCGACCATACACATGCCGTAGTGGCCATGGAGTGCATCAGACGCGGCAAGCACATCTACCTGCAAAAGCCGTTGGCTCATTCGATTTATGATGTTCGTGCGCTGACCGAAGCGGCACAAAAAGCTAAAATCCAGACGCAGATGGGCAACCAGGGCCATTCGTCTAATGAGATTCGTATGCTCCACGAGTGGATCCAGGATGGTGCTATCGGCCATGTACGACAGGTATATGCCTGGACCGACCGGCCGGTGGGCGGCAATCCATGGTCGGACTTCCCCATGATGAAAAGACCGACAGAAAAACCACCCGTTCCCGAGACACTGGATTGGGACCTGTGGTTAGGTCCGGCACAGCATCGACCATATCATCCGATATACTGCCCCACAACATGGCGTGGTTTTTGGGATTTCGGCACCGGCCCATTGGGGGACATGGGTTGTCACATTATCGACCCTTCGTTTTGGGTATTGAAACTGTCTCACCCAACTCGGGTGGAAGCGACCACAACCCACTACGACCCCGAGGTGGCGGCCGAGACTTATCCGCGGGCCTCGATCATTCGATACGAGTTTCCCGCACGAGGTGAAATGCCGCCGGTAAAACTGACGTGGTTTGACGGACGGCTGCTTCCGCCAAGGCCAAAGGACCTGGAAGCCGGTCGCAAACTGGGGATTCAGGGAGCCTTGCTTGTCGGAGATAAGGGCACTATCATGCACGGCTCGCACGGAGCCAAGGCCCTGAGAATTATTCCCGAAGAAAAAATGCAGGCATACGAGCAGCCTGTAGAAACTCTGCAGAGAGTGCCGGGTGGCATGAGCGGTCATGAGCAGGACTGGATAAGGGCCTGCAAAGACGGCAAACCCGCCAGCTCGACTTTCGACTATGGCGGACCGTTGACGGAAATGATCCTGCTGGGCGTGTTAGCTATGCGGTTCAAAGACACACTGCTTGAATGGGACCCTGAGAAAATGAGAATCACAAATAATGAGCAGGCAAATGAGTACATAAATCCACCCTATCGCGATAGATGGACGCTCTAATTGCCGGATTCTATGAACGGGGCAAATATCGAGTTTTTTCAAGATTTTTTATGCTATTTTATCTCCAAATAACGTCTTAATGAAAAGGAGAACAGAAGTGTTCAAAGAAAGAAAGTTCGTTTTTAACGGGCTGGTGACTGTTTTTTGCTTATGCTGTATATTCCGGGCAAACACTGAAGCCGGCGGCCGGGAAAACTGGAAGCTGGGGATGCAGGCTTATTCATTCAATCGCTTTACATTTTACGAGGCGGTGGACAAAACCAAATCGCTCGGCCTGCACTATATC
>Ga0315548_1003901_pt1 | contig 10935 bp, 9 predicted proteins | sample SalMarSW160110MG_2_FD_202540 | JGI IMG/M metagenome (GOLD analysis project Ga0315548, IMG submission 202540) | Salt marsh sediment microbial communities from the Plum Island Ecosystem LTER, Massachusetts, United States - Salt Marsh Sediment SW1601-110 ... | reverse complement strand
AATTCTGTGTATGCATTGTTTCCCTTAACTTCTTTTATCTTAAAAAACAATTTTACATGGTTTTTAGTGAAATCACCTGTGAGATCTCTCAATGTGATCTCTATCACTCTGCCAAGTATCTGTTCAGGCTCTGTAGCGGGTATATCCGCTATTTTTTGATTTCCAAATATCTGTGGAGCATAAACACTATACCATTTCTTCAATTTCCATGGATCTTTTTTTCTTACAGGTCTTTTTGCCATATTTCTCACTCCTTCATTATTTCAGAAGATTTAATGCAGACAAGCATATCATCAATCACATTTTTAAAGGTACCCATATTCTCTGATTTTATTAGAGTTATAAATTCGTTCTTGTTATTATAACTTTCTATCAGAGTGGCTTTTAAAGGTTTCTCATTGTCTACATTTACAGCTTCTGCTGTTGATGCAGCGGTTTCCTCATCTTCGTAATTGATTATAATCTCTCCTTCTATCAAAAACCTTTTCTTAAACTGTTTCTTTATTTCAAAATCCACTTTCTCCATGAATTCTTCGATCTCCCCATTGTAAACAGCTCCAGAAGCGATATCGTGACCTCCTCCTTCTCCTTTTCTATCCACTGCCATTTTTAAAGCTTCTCCTAAATGTAATCCTTGAGATACAAGTTTTTTAGTTCCTCTAGCAGATATTTTTAGATTATTTCTTTTTGATATAACAATCACAGGCTTATCGTTAAAAACTTTAATCAAAAGTGTAGAAAGTGGACCAGTTAAACTTCTTTTCATATCGGAAACTATGAAATATACAGATCTTTTCTTATTTTCTTCGATTATTTTGTCTTTGTTTTCCAGAAAGTGCTTTAAAGCTGTATTCAATTCCTCGTCATATTTTTTGAATATTTTTTTAGCCTTTTTTATAGCTTCTTTGTTCTGAATACAGACTTGAAGCCCTAAATCTGCTTTGTTTAGCGTTCCGCAGGCGTTTACTAAGGAAGAGAAGTACTCTCCATCTCTGAGATCGTCCTCAATATTTTCAATGAAAATATTTTTTCCATATTTCTCAAAGACCCCCTTTCCTTCTTTGATTATCTCTAAGTTTAAGTTCTGGAATGGATCGTTTTGTTTGTCGCCTATCGCGCCGACGATCGCCAAATAACTGTATTTCTTTATCTCGGGGTAAAGATTTTTGCAGAAGAAGTAAGCAGCTCCAGCACCAGAAAGATCGTATGCGCCGTTGTATCCAAAAAGGTGGGGGTTAAGAATATTCTCTTTACAATTTTTTACAGGATGATGATCCAGAATAATATAATACCTGAATTTTTCAGAGATTTCTCTACAGAAACTACTTCCGAGATCAGAAAACACGACTAAATTATCGCCTACTTCATTTTTTAGTTCGTCTAAAGTTTTTAAGTATATCTGAGATATTATTTTTGTCTCCACTTTCTTAAAACGGGTTAGTGTAAGGTACAGTAAGGCACATGCAGTAATCCCATCCGTATCCTTATGAGACACTATATATATCTTATCGAATCTGGAGAGATTATTTAAAAAAAAAGAGGCAATTTCGGCTGCTTTCTTCTGAATATTCTCCAATAAATCACCTTACAATGAGCACAGCCTGCTCTGGATCGTATCTCCAATCTTCTGGAAGTTTTTTTGTTCTTCTATAATATTTTACAAGCCTCCTTATCTTAGACTCTGTCAGTTCCAGACCTCTTTTGGAATGATAATCTTTTTTGTTTTCTTCTAGATGTTTTCTTATCTTAACAGCTTTTTTTATCAAATTTAAAAGGTCTTCAGGATATTTAGGTTTCATGCCATTCTCTTCCAGGATATCTGTCACCTTTTTACCAGTGACGAGCTCTACATTGGGAATTCCATGCTGATCCCTCAATGTTATACCTATAAGGCCTGGAGAAACTCCTTTCTTCCCTAATTTGACAACTAATGCCTCTATCTCCTCTTTATTGTATTCCAGCCATGTGGGAGGAAACATTTTTGGAGGATGCTTTGATCCTGACTTTCCTTTCTTTCTTGAGTGCATTCTTGCCATTTTTTCACCTCTGTTTTAAATACTGAATGAAACTTTTTAAGGCTTTTCCTCTGTGAGAATACTGATTCTTTTCTTCAGTTTTCATTTCTCCAAATGTTTTCTCGCTGCCATGAGGAATGAATATTGGATCGTATCCAAATCCACGATCACCTTTAGTTTCGTTAGCTATCATCCCTTCACATTTCCCTTTAAAAATTTTTGCTTTGCCATCATAGAATCCTACCACCGTCCTAAAAACAGCATTTCTATTCTCAGTTTTTTCCATGAGCTTTAAAATACCCTCGTTTCCTATTGTGGTGAATACAAATTTAGAGTAAACTCCTGGAAAATTGTTCAGACTTTTTATAAATAAACCAGAATCTTCCATAAAAAAGATATCTAATCTATCCTTCAAGTATTTTATCCCATATCTAACCACTTCTTCTAAAGAAGAGGTCTGTATCTCTGGGTATCCTGGATTTTTCTGGATTAGCTTAAATTCCAATGGATTTATAAGATTTTCTGCTTCCCTGAACTTGTTTTCATTGCTTGTTATAAAGACTATCTCTTCTGACATATCTCCCCCTCTTTTCTATCTCATTTATCCTCTTTAGAATCTCCTTCTTTTTTTCGTTTCCGACAATATATGCATATCCTTCCATCACAGTTTCAAAATCCTCCAAAAAATATTTGTAATGTGTAGATTGTAGAGCTTCTTTTAATAGGTGCATATCTACTCCCTGCTTTTCTATCTCCCTGGAAAACTCTCCAAGCCCAAAATCTATAAGATATATCTCGTTAAATTTATAGATCATATTGGAGGTAGTCAGATCTCCGTGAATAATGCCATTTTTATGCAATTTTCCGACCATGTTTCCTATTTTGAAGCATATATCCTCTCTTTTTTCAGAATTAATCTTTTCAAGAAGTTCTTTTACCCTATCCCCCTCTATGTATTCCATAACAATATAGCATTCATCAGGATCTATCTCGAAGAGGGTAGGAGTTCTCACATACTTTTTGGCCTCATGCATAAGTCTTGATTCCAAGATAGTTCTGTATCTTCGCAGATGGAGATCTATTTCTTTGATGCGATATCCTTTCTTGATTCTTTTTTTGATTACAATTTCTATCTTCAGATCTTTGCTGGGAAAATAGAGATCTTTAAAATCCTTCATCTCGAGAATAGCTTCTGCACCCCTTCCTATGATAACCATGTGACCTCCACCTCATCCGTTCTCCATTTTTGTTTTACTACCGTATCTTCGAGCTTCATTCTTTTTCCACTCTTATACTCTATCAAACCATGATACGCAATCATAGCTCCGTTGTCTCTGCACAGATCAAATGGCGGCACATAAAATTTATTTTCTCTTTCGTCGCACATTATTTCACACATTTCTCTGAGTCTCGGTGAAGCAGCTATACCTCCTGTTAAAAGCAACTCTTTTTTTCCTGTATGTGCTAAAGCTCTTTCTGAAGCCTCCACTACCGTAGAAAAGGCAGTTTCCATAAGCGAAAACGCAATATCTTCCTTTTTCTCTTTTTCTATATATTTCAATGCCTCTGTCAATACACCAGTAAAAGAAAAATCCATCCCCTTTATTGTATAAGGAAGGTGTAGATATTTCTTTCCGTGCGCAACTAGAATGTCTATCTCTTTTCCGCACGGGAACTTTAACTCCAATGTCCTTCCAAAGATATCCTGCATATTCCCTATACCTATATCCAGCGTTTCTCCAAAAATTCTGTATCTTTTGGCAACGTATGCTATTATCTGGGTGTTTCCTCCAGAGACGTACAATGTTACCGGATCCTTCGCCTCTGTTGCAAACTTTCCTATCTCTATATGACTGACACAGTGATTGACTCCTATAATCGGTATTTTAAGTCTTAAAGAAAGAGTTCTCGCTGCTGTGGCCCCTATTCTCAAACATGGTCCTATTCCCGGTCCCTGCGAAAAACTGATCACATCTAAATCTTCTAATGAAACATTACTCTTTTTTAATGCAGAGTCAAGAACGTTTTTCAGGACATTGGCATGATGATCCGCCGCTTTTCTTGGATGTATTCCTTTTCCAGAATAAACAGAAGATTCATTAGCCAGAACTTCTTTCTCGTTCACAATACCAACACCAAGTGTGTGCGCAGTGCTTTCTATTCCTAAGGAGATCATTAATTTTAGTGTCTCTCTAAGTTTAAATATGATATCATAGACTACAGTATTACATTATTGGCGCCGTGATAGGAATCGTTATTCTGATAGCTATAGGGATGAAAAAAAAGTAGAAAAAAAAAGATTAAAACAGAAATTATCTTTGAGAATTTCTGCGGAAGAAGTTGCCCAGAGCAACTTCTGTTTTAAAGTCCAGCTAAAACTCCTTCTAAAATCTTCAATGCTTTTAAAAGTTCGTTATTGGCGTATATAGAGTTACCTGTTGTGTTTGCATTGTTTATATGTGCCTGTGCTTCGTCTAATAATGCTTGAATGTCTTCTGGTACTTCATCTGGCAACGCGCCTTCTATATCACCAAGAAGTGTATTCACCTGCGAAAGATGGTGATTTGAAACTGCTGAAAAAGCTGCGACACCTGCCGGAAAAGATGGAGGTATTACTTTTATCGCCCCCACTGAATTCACCACTAACAAAGAGACTAAAAGCACTGTTGCCATTATCAAACTTCTTATCTTTCTCATTCGATCACCTGCTATAGCTTCTATAATACTATATATAAAGTTTTTGGTTGAAAACAACAAAAGCCCCGGGAGGGATTTGAACCCTCGACCAACTGATTACAAGTCAGTCGCTCTTCCAGGCTGAGCCACCGAGGCACAGTTATTTTTTGTACTCTCAATTTTTAAATCTTACCATTCGTGAAAGAAAGTATTATGTGTACTTCCTGGCAATCGATAGAGAGAAATGAACGATTTTTTTCATCTTTTCACCTCTTTTCTACATTTCTAGACATATTTTTTTATAAATAGTTATGTTAATGCTCCTTATGCTTTTATTTTTCCTTATACATTAAATACTACCTCCCAAAGAGTAATTTATATAAAGCCCGATTCATATTTATTTTTGTATGGTTTATATAAAGAAAATAGAGATGAAAGGTTTTAAATCATATGGGGATGCCAAGGTAACTGTGCCTCTATCCGAAGGTTTCACCTGTATTATTGGTCCGAATGGATCGGGAAAAAGCAACATGGCTGATGCCCTATTATTTGTTCTGGGAAGACTTTCTGCCAAGTCGATGAGGGCTGAAGTTTTTTCAGATCTTATATACACTGGTAAGAATACCAAATATGCTGAAATATCACTTTATTTTGATAACTCAGATAAAAAATTTCCGATAGATAGAAATGAAGCTGTAATTACGAGAATGGTTTTTAAAGACGGCAGGAGCGTCTATAAAGTCAATAAGAAGAAAGAAACGAGAAGTTATGTTTTAGATCTATTATCAGAAGTAGGTGTTACTCCCGATGGATATAACATAGTCCACCAGGGAGAGATAATGAATTTCATAAATATGACCTCCATCGAGAGGAGAGAAATAATAGAAGAGATCTCGGGGATTGCAGAGTTTGAAGAGAAAAAAGAGAGGGGATTGAGGGAGTTAGAAAGAACGGAAGAAAATTTAGCAAGGGTAAGCTTGATCATAGATGAAGTAAGAAAACAGATGGACAGGCTTGAAAATGAAAAAAACGATGCCCTGAGGTATAACTTTCTTAAATCTGAGATCCAGAAACTCAAGGGTATCTTTCTTCACAGCAAATTAGAAAAATATAACAAAGATCTGGGATACATAGAGAATAATATTATTGAATGTAAAAAAGAAACTGAAAAAATGAGTTCGGAACTTAGATCTTATGTTGAATCTATTGAAAATTGTGAAAGAGAGTTAGAAGGATTAGAAGGAGAATTGGAGAAAAAAAATTTGGAATATCTAGAGATTAATAGGGGAAATGAAGATTTGAAAAGAAAATTTTCTAAATTGGAGCAAAACATAAAACATGGAGAAGAAAATTTTGAAAAAAACAGATCAGAGATAGAGAGTTTGGAGAAAGAGAAAGAGAATACTTTAAACGATATAAATAAAATTAACGAAGATTTAGAGAATATTGAGAAAGAAAAACTATCTCTGCAAGAAAAAATAGAGTTTCTTAAAAAAGAAACAACGAAATTAGAAAAAAAGATTGAAGAAAAGACAGATTTTTTGAAAAAAGATTATGATAAGCTTATTGAAGAGTTGGAACTCAAAAAGGAAACTTTTTACAAAAATAAAAATGAACTCAGTGCTTTAGAAAACAAAAGATCATTTCTAAGTGAGAGATTGACACAAAATAAAAAGAGTTATGAGGAAAAAAGATTGGAATATGCCAAGAATAAATCTGATCTTGAAAATTATGAATCTAACTTAGCTGATCTGGAAAAAAGTATATCAAAATATGAATCAGAAATAGAGAAAATAGAAAATAGAATACATGTTATAGATGGAGAGTTGTGGAAGAAAAAAGAGGAGTTTTTAAGAGTAAGATCTGTTCTAAAAGCAAAGAAATCTTTTGATCTGGAAAGGGACAAACCTTTTAAGAAAATTGTAAAATCGGGTATAAAAGGGATCTATGGGAGAGTAAAGGATCTTGGAAAGGTGAAAAAAGAGTATGGTATTGCTTTGGAAGTAGCTGGAGGAAGAAGACTCAATTACATAGTTGTAGATACAGACGATACAGCTGAGGAGTGCGTAAAATATCTCAAAAGACAAAAAATAGGAAGAGCTACCTTCATACCTTTAAACAAGATCAAAACGAAAAGCATGAAAGATGTAGAAAAGAAAGAAGGATTTGTAGATTATGCTATAAATCTTGTAGAGTTTGATGAGGAGTTAAGAGCTGTTTTTGAGTACGTATTTGGAGATACTATAATCATAAAGGATATAGATATTGCCAGGAACTTTGAGTCTTTCAGAAGAGTTACTCTGGATGGAGATCTTATTGAAAGGACGGGTATAATAACTGGCGGATTCTATAAACCGAAGGGGGGATTTTTAGATAAGGAAGAAGAAGAGAAATTGGTATCTATAGAAAAGGAGATAAAAAAATTAAACTCAGAGAAGTACACACTTGAAGAAAAATTGAGAAGCCTTAAGAAAGAACTGCAGGTTTCTGTAGGAGATAAAATAGGGACAGAAACTAAGATAGAAACTCTCAAAAAGATTCTTGAGAAGAGTGTAAAGGAATCAGAAATCTCAGAGTTGGAGAGTAAGATAAACTCGGATGATGCGATCTTAAAAGAAATCGAATCTAAAATTTCTATAGTAAATAAGGAATTTTTGGAAGTGGAAGGGTTATTGAAAGATCTTGAGAGTAAAAAAGAATCGCTGCATTCAGGGTTGATGGAAAAATCGGGAGAAGATATAAAAAAGCTGGATGAACTTAAAGAAGAGCTTAAAACTATGGAATCGGAGTATCAGAGAATGGATAAAGATTATGTTTCTAAAAAATCGACAGTAAAAGTTTTGAACCCGAATTACTCAAAAATTTTGGAAAAAATAGAGGAAAATACTGATTATTCTAAAAAAATAGAGTTGAAGATAGAAGAATACAGAGTATCTTTGAAAGAAGTCCAGGACGATCTTGACAGGATTAAAAATAATGTAAAATCAAAGATAGAAGAGTTAGAAGAGATAAAAAACAGGAAATCAGAAAATAAAGAAAAGATAAATGGCATAAGAAAAGAAAAAGAAGAATGTGAGAAAAACATAATGAATTTGCAGACTAAAATAAGCTTATTGGAACAAAAAAAGCAGGATCTTAAAAATGAGATAGAGGAAATCTCAGAAGAAGCAGAGTTTTATGAAAAAACTGAGATAATAAACGATATTAAGGGAATAGATTTTAGAATAAAGAGGATGGAACGGGAGAAAGAGAGCCTGGAGCCTATAAATATGATGGCCATAGAAGAATACGAAACTACTGAAGAAAGGTATCTCACTCTAAAAACAAAGTATGAAAAGATATTAAAAGAAAAGGAAGCTGTCTTGAAGTTTATAGACAAAGTGGAAAATAGAAAGAAGGAGGTTTTCATGGATACATTTAACAAGATAGCAGAAAACTTTTCCAGTATCTTTTTTGAACTCTCCGGGGGAGAGGGTGATCTTCTTTTGGAAAATGAGATGGAACCTTTTGATGGAGGGATAGATGTCGAGGCAAAACCTCAGGGTAAAGAAATAAAAAGAGCGGCTGCAATGTCGGGAGGGGAAAAAGCGTTAACAGCTTTAGCTTTCGTTTTTGCCATCCAAAAGTACAAAACAGCTCCATTTTATCTATTTGATGAGATAGACGCACATTTAGACGATGAGAATGTAAGAAAAGTAGCAGAAATGATAAAAAGAGCTTCAAAAGACTCTCAGTTTATAATCATAACTCTCAGGGATGCGATGATGGCTTCCGCGGATAGGCTTTTTGGTGTCTCTATGAAAGATGGAATCTCCAGGATAGTTACGGTAGAACTTCAGGATACCACAAAATATGAAGGAAAAAAGTTTGAAGTTATCGAAGAAGCCTAAATATTGAATTTTTTCTGCGACATGGATATACCTATGAAGAGACTCAACATTCCCGAGGCAAGCATTATCCCTGCTACTGGTAACATTATGACCCCTTCTAACACTTTTCCCTGCATTAAGAACATCAGGAAAATCACACCTGTAAATATCCACAGTGCTCCTACTACATAAGACAATATATTGAAGATCTTTGTTTTTCTCTTCGAGCTACCCTGCATTCCTATAACTATCATTGGTATTCCAGTAACTATAAGGAATATACTGAAAAGCATCCCAACGGTATCTGCCATCAGGAAGTCATTGATTGACGCTAAGAAAGATATCTCCAAAGGTGACAAAAACTTTAGTACACCCAGGAAAAGCCAGATTATTCCCAGAACATAAGGTAATACACTGCCTCCAAGCTTTCTCTTCTCTTTTATAAAACCTGTATCAATTCCAAGCTCTTCAGCTTCGGTCAGGATATCTTCCAGTGATGTTTCTTCAGGGATCTCTTCTTTTTTTATTTTTTCTCCTAGGAGATCTACACCTCTTATTTTTCTTGTGATATCAATTTCTGGCAGTGTTTCTTCAGTAAATTCTTCAGGTATGGGCTCTTTTATTTTTTCCAAAGGTCTTTCTAAACTTATTTTTTCTTTTTTAAGACCAGTTTGCAGAGTTTCCAGTTTTTTGACAGTCTCTCTTAAAAGCTCTGTATTCTCCTTCATCATCTCCGCGACCCCGGTAAGACTTCTGGCAACTTCCTGCATTGCTATATCTGTCTCATCCTCTCTCTCTTCAGTTAGTGCTTCTATCAATTTATCAAGTTTGTTAGTTCCTTTTTCCTCTTCCTCTACAGCGGCGGTACTCAAAACCTCTATCAGTTTATCAAGTCGCTCAACCAAGTCTCTACTACCTCCGCCATACCTCATTGAACTTGCCATATCATCGAGCTGCTGTCTCAACTTGGCAATTTCAATCTCAATGTCCTTACTTGTTGCCATTATATCCCTCAATAATTATTTCCTTTTAATCTCTATTGTTAAGCTATTTAAAAAACTTTTCTATATATCTCCTATTTTTATCCTTTTTATCAAGATCATAAAATAATCAAGACCCCCAGAAAAGATAAAATCACTCCTAAAATTATCCTCATGCTTATCTTCTCATTCGTGAGAATAACGGCCAATATAATTGCAAAGATTGGTGCTGTTCCGTTTAAAGGAGCTGCTCTTGAAACATCTATATACTTCAAAGCCTCCAAAAATAATAAGATTCCAACTCCGAGATCCAAAATCCCTCCAATAGCAACTAGAATCCAGCTTTTATTTATCTTCAGAAACTCAATTTTTTCATATTTCATAGTATAAATAAGAAGGAAAAAAGCAAATATGCCCATTCTTACAGTTGAAAAGACTAAAGGGCTTACACTGCTCATTGCAAGTTTCATGGCAGTCATAGAAGCTCCCCAGAAGAAAGATGCGCCTAGAGCAAATAATACTCCTCTTTTTATGTCGAGATCAAAATTCTTTTCGGAGATTAAAAAGATAGCTGCTATTATCAGTATAGATCCAAAAATTACTTTGAAACTTACTATTTCTCCTAGAAACAGAGTTGCCAGAAATATAGTAAAAATAGGATACGTATTAGATATTGGATAAGCTCTGGCAATTCCTACAGCTCTCAAACTGAACATGTAAAGAAGATCACCTATTACAAGTCCAAAAAGTGTGGCCAAGATGATATATAGAAGATCCCTTGCAGTAAGTTCAAAAATTTCTTCGAAATTACCAGTAATCATCATAACTCCGAAAAGAAAAAATAAGGCTACTATCGGACGGATCGTGTTTACGGTAGTAGGCTTCATTTCTTTTAAACCTGCTTTATAAAAAACAGATGAAAATGCCCATATCATTGCAGATAGTATCGTGAGGAGTTCGCCTAACATCACAGTTCATTGATTCTGCAAAATTTAAAGGTTTTTATTAACCTCAGAAAACTTTTTATTAATCAAGAATAGATAAAAAATATGGAAGTAGGTATAGTAGGAAAGCCGAATGTGGGGAAATCCACTTTTTTTAACGCATGCACCTTGGGACATGCGGAGATCGCAAGTTACCCATTTACAACAATAGATTCGAACATAGGAGTAGCATATGTTACATCCCAGTGCCCCTGCAAAGAGTTAAATATTACCTGCAATCCCCAGAACTCTAAATGCATTGACGGCATCAGACTGATCCCTGTGAAGATCATAGACGTTGCGGGATTAGTTCCCGGAGCCTCTGAGGGGAGGGGACTTGGAAATAAGTTCTTAGATGATATAAGTAGAGCAAAGGCTCTTATACACGTTGTAGACGCTGCTGGAACTACTG
>Ga0315548_1003898_pt1 | contig 10942 bp, 12 predicted proteins | sample SalMarSW160110MG_2_FD_202540 | JGI IMG/M metagenome (GOLD analysis project Ga0315548, IMG submission 202540) | Salt marsh sediment microbial communities from the Plum Island Ecosystem LTER, Massachusetts, United States - Salt Marsh Sediment SW1601-110 ... | reverse complement strand
ACTCATTTATACGTCCCCACTCAATACAAGTAGCATATACTTTTTGCATAGTCGCTTCTGAGGGGTTAATTCCTGTTACTTCTTGCAGTTTAGATAAATACTCAAAATTTGCTTTGAGAAAAGTTAGTTGCCCTTTGATAAGAGTAATATACCCTTCTTGGACAACCTCTTCTAATGGCTCAATTCCTGTTGCTTCTCGCAGTTCTTTTACTTCCTTAAACCCCCTATGGACAATCAAAGAACTATATGCCTCTTGAATGCTCTCTTTTAATGGCTTGATTCCTGTTGCTTCTTGAATATCTTTTAGAATTTTTACCCAGCCATTTATATTTCTCCAATGAGCTCCTTCTCTGAAAAGTTTAGAATATCCTTCTCGAACAGCTTCTCTTGATAAATTGGGTTCAATTCCTGTTATTTTTTTTAATTCTAATAAATAATAAACACGAAAATTCCTAGCAAATCTATCATATTTTTCTTGAACAAGATCTTCTGGTGGTTCAGTCCCAGTCATTTTCTTTAATAGTTTTAAATCGTCTCCATATAGCCCATTAATACAGCGAGCATATGCCTCTCGAACAAGAGTAGACACTTTTAGGCGTTTATCTTTTGATAGTTTAAGTCCTGTTTCTTTTTGCCATTTTTGAAGTACTGCTTCAAGTTCTTCTTTCCTAAATCCTACTGATTCAGATTCTTTCAATAAGTTTCCTAAATCCATTTTCTATTTACTCCAGCAGAGTAACTACTTATTCTCTTATAAATCCTCGTTGTAGCAATCTACCACAACATTTATATATACTCAAGATTTCTTTTAATCATGGAACCAGAAGAATTAATCAACATTGGATTGACAAAAAACCAGGCACTAACTTATTTGGAAATATTAAAACATCCAGCACAATCAGCTGGAAAAATTGCAAAAAACCTTTCTATTGACAGATCTTTTACATATGGTATCCTCAGTTCTTTAATTGATAAAGGATTAGTCAGTTATGTTACAAAGGAAAATTCAAGATTATACCACGCAACTGATCCTGAAAATCTGCTTAAAGATATTGAAGAAAAGAAAAATAAAATTAAGGAAATAGTCGAAAAATTAAATAATATTAAAGATAAAACCAGTTCTGAAGAATCAGTATTAGTCTATGAGGGGAAAGCAGGATTAAAAGCATTTGCCAGAGATATCTTAGAGTCTAATAATATTCTAACTTTCGGAGGCGGAGGAGATCTCAAGATTTTTGAAGCTTTAAAATATGAATCTCCTCACTATTTAAAAGAAATAAATAAAAAAAAGATTATAGGCAAGTTAATTACATCTCCTAAAAACAAAAAAGCCCTTGAAAAAGCATATGAAAATTCTAAAATAAAAATAAAAACATTTGAAGGGATGGATAGCAGGATTAGTTTTTCTGTCTATAAAAATAAATTGTCAATATATTCTGCAGAAGAAAAACCCTTTGCAATCATTATTGAAAATGAGGATATTTCAAAAGCATTCAAAAATTATTTTAACAGAGCTTGGAATTTTGCGAAATAATTTTATTTTACTCCATTCCTTTTCCTGACATTCTTGAACCTTGGGCACCGGGCATTTGTCCGCCTAATTCCATTGGAACCTGGGAAAATGATGCTCCAAAAGTTTGATAATTAACATTTGGAAAAATTGCTCCCATCCCGGAATAATACCCTTGCTGTAATCCTACAGCCTGATTCCAGTAAGGAGTCATGTGCATAGAATAAATTGGGGAACCCATTGCTTCTAAAACATATGAAAAAGGGGAGCCAAAATTAGCAGCAAAAGCACCTGCTTCAATAATTTTCCTTCCTTTAAAGCCTTTTTTTTCCAACATTTCCAAAATTTCTTTATTTGGAACATCTCCCATTCCAGGGGGAAGGTGGCTGTCTGAATAACCAAAATTATCTGCCAGGTGAACATGCTTTACATGTTTTGCAATTTGTTCAGCTTCTTTTATCAAATCTTTGTCCTTGAATCCGCTTTTTTTTGCTATGTTCAAATGTCCGAGGTCAAAAGTCATTCCAATCATCCTGTCTGCCTGTTCTTTTGCAACTGATTCAGAATATCCTTTCTCAACTGCTTTTTCAACAAACTTTTTCTTTGAATTCATAATCAGCCTGTCCATTTCTTTTCCATAAGCAAATGCCATACCAGGATAGAGATTTTCAATACTAATTGTCGGAGCCTTGGTTCCAAATTTGTCATAAGCATTAAATGCAACATTCGCGAAAGTTTTTGCAGAATGCTCAACAGCAAAATCTTCTATAGGAACGTATAAGCTGGGATGAACATGCTTTAGATTTAGAATCAATCCCTGAATTGCTTTAGATTCCTGAACAGGGTCGAATGATTTCGGCAAATTTTTTTTAAATTGCTCTGATGCTTCTTCTAAGAATCTTTTTTCTTTATCTGAACCATATTTGTACGCCTTGTGAAATAATCCATTTAAATATTGCTGGGTATTTTCTAAATACGTCTGAGCGTTTTCAACATGCCCCCATGCTTTTTGCATTTCAGGAAATTTATCTAATATTCCTGGACCATTTTCATTTAACTCTTTCATCACATGTTGAACTTGTATTGCATTTTCAGACAAAATTCTGTCTGCTCCTTCTTTGTAAAAAACAACTTGTGAAAGAGAATTGTCCCATTGAGTATTATTTAATGCTTCTAATTCTCTTTCAGGAGAGTAAACTTCTCCTTTCGAGAGTGGAGTTCGTTGGAAATATTTTTCTTTATTCTGGAATATTTCTTCTTTGGTTATCTCTCCTCTTTGGATTTTTTCTTCAACTTCTGGTTTTAGAGTTTCCATTTTCGGATAATATTTTATTTCTTCCTCCATTGGGGACATTTTTCCTGTCTCCTGGTCTATTACAATTAATCTTTCTGTCTTTTTTCCTTCAGGAGTCATTTTATATTCTTTTCCTGGAATTCCTGCAGAATGTATTGTTATTGGCATCCCTCCTTTATTGTCAATCTCATACGATTTTTCAACGACGCTGTTCAGCTGTCTCTCTGCAAGCTCTCTGTTCGTTTCATTCCATCCCTGTTCGGTTATTCCAGAAGGTTCTATTAATGGTGCATGAACAGAAATCTTAGCACCAGTTAATTCAGCTTGGCGGCCAATTTCTTTGAAGTGTTGTTTAGGAATTTGTTCAAAAATTTTTGGATCTAAAACTCCAACTTCTATAGGAATTATTCCCTGATTTAATAATTGGTTAACCTGCTGAATTTGATTCGCAGTATCTGGTTTTGTCGGAGCTCCGAGTTCTCCTGCTGCAGCGTGATATCCTATAAAAAGATTTCCATAAGAAGGATTCAGAGAAGAATACCCCCCCTGGTAAATGTCGCTGATAGTGTACCCCTTTTTTTCCATGTCTACTTTAATGAAGATTTATTTATAAAACTTCTTTTTATTTTGTTTAATTGCATTTATCTAAATTTTCCTTCCTTTATATTTTCTTTCTCTCTCAAAAGGAAGTTCGTTATTTTCTTCTAATCTTCCTGCTTTAATATAAAGTTCCTCTTCAGGATTTTCTGTTCCTGATTGCCTTAAAGTTTGAAGTTCAGGATTAATCTGAAAAGTTTGTCCTGTCTCTGGGCGTAAATTTGCCCTCGCTGTATCTACTTTTATTGTTGCAGATGGTCTGATTAAAAAATTTGTCTCCCCTATTTTAATTTCTTCTTCTCTACCAGAGGAATATTTTTGCTCGTATGGAACTGTTGTGTACTCTGCTCCGCCTTCTTTTTTTTCAGTGTCTGTTGAAATTGGAAAAATGTTCTGTTCTAAATTTGCTGATTCCTGTGATTCTGCAATTTTTTCTAAAACAAGAGCAGTTGATTTAGTGGAAGGCTGAATAAATTCTCTGAATGAAGTCTCATCAATTAGTTTTCCTGTTGAATTTTCACCAGAAACTTTTTCAGCGATTTCTTCAAATTCATCTTCTTTTATTTCTTCTTCTAATTCAGACTCGTCGCGAGTTTCTTCCTCTTTTTGTTCTTCAGAAATTTTTTCTTTTTTGGGCATAATTTATAATAGATAAAGAAGTATATAATCTTATCGACATGTTCCAAAAGTTAAGTAAATTAATTTATTTAATCCTGTTTCTGTAGTACAAAAACCCAAGAATTCCTGCAATGCAAATAAAAATTCCTATGCCTGAAGTCGTGCTAGGGATATTGCTGATTGCATAACCTGTCAAAAGTTTTGTTTGTGACAAGACCAATGTTACAAGAGCAACTGATAAGAAAACTAATACTCCAGTCGTTACTTGTTTTTCTAATTTAAAACTTTTGGTTTCTGCTTCTTTCTTTCCAAATAAATGTTTATAAATCTCCTCTGACGTTTCTCCACGTTCACTAGCAATGGGTTCTTCAGCAAGAACTTCCGAAATTCTGCGCGCAGATTCATTCAATGCGGGGTAACTAATTTCAAAATGATGATCAGGACTTATGAAGCGATAACCTTGTTTTAAATCCTTTACTACAGCACGATACCTTTCCAGTTTTTCATTAAGAGAATTTACGTCCCCTCCCATATATTATTTAATTTTTTCTACTTTAAAAATTTTATTGTATAGACATATTAGGTATAACTTGCCATGTCGTGGGCTTTTTTGTATCTGTCAAACAAGTCGAAAGCGCTCTGTTTTGCAGTGTTTGCCGCAAGAGCTCTTAAGTGGGTCTTCTCAATCCAGTTATCTGGTTTTATTTGAATATCTTTTTCTGTTGTCTTTGTTTCTGTTTTTTTCTCTGTTTTATTGTAATGCCCAATTAAAGCTAAAAAAGGATTTGATTCATCTTTTGGTTTTTCCTGTTTCCCTGTTTCTTTTTCCTGTTCCTCTAAAAATGAATTAATTTCTTTCTGCAATTCCCCCAAACTTTCTGTTGTTGTCCCTTCAATTAATCTTAAAGCATCCTCAACATCAGAATCTTCAAGTTTTTTGTCTATTCCTTTGAGCTCGTCGTCGTTTAATGCATAAGCTCTGAAAGTCACTTCTGCTTTTCCTCCGAAGACATAATCTCCTCTCTGCATTATTCTTTGAGGAATTCCCCTGAATTTAAAATCAACCAGAACGCAACTGTAAAAATCTCTTTTGACTCTAAGGTTTTGAAAATCAGAAGGCAAATCCCCTTCAAGAGCAGAATTTTTTATATCTATTTTGGTTTTGCCCAGTAATGTCAGTTCAAGCATAATTGTGTTGAATAATTTTACCAAAGCAGGTTCTCTCCTGCCTTCTTTCATTTCAAGCTGCTGTGCTGCTTTTAGGTAAGGTCTTGCCCAACGGGAATAAAGTTTCAAACTGCTTACCTGACTTTTCAAATAAGCTCTTTCCATTCCATATCTCTTTCTTAATTCTTTTTCAGATTCTTTTAACCAAATATTAAACTCCTGAATTCTCGGTCTTAAAATTCTTTTTACCCTGTCATTTAAATCAATTTTATCCACGTTTTTTTCATCTTTAACAACCAAGAATGCATCAATTAATGTTTGGAATCCTGCCTGACCAAGAGCCATTGCTTTTATAGCTGAATTTCCTTTTTGGATATCCACTTTGTCCATCCAAATTTGCTTCAGGGAAAGGTTTGCTGCCTCTGATTTGCTTTTATCGCTGGAGTTTAAATCAACATAACTCTGCAGTCTTATTTTAAACTCTTTTAAATCATAAACAATATTAAGAACGCTCCTCAAAACAGTATTTATATCTGCTAAAATTTTTGTTCCCTGCTGTTGCATTATTGTCGCTCTTTGTCCGAGTTCTGAAAAGTGCCCTGAACCAGGGGAAGATGTAAAATTATCGACGAGCTTTTCTGAACTGAACCCCATGTCCTCCATTAAATCAACAATAAAAAAATAAATCGGCTCTAAAGTTTCCGAGGAGGAATCATATGTTAGTGTATGCTCTTTTTCTGGCCCGCCTTTTTTTTTGTAATATGCGCTCACCTCCTGAATTATTTCAGGAATTGTTTTCATTTCTCCCATGTTTTAATAAACAGTTTTGTCTTTAAAAAATCTTTGATTGAACCTTATTTTGTAAAAATTTATTTCTTGCTCAACAAATAGATCCACCGGAGCAGGCCAATCTTAAAGTTTTAAGAACAACAAATTATAAAAACATTGTTTGCTTTTATTGAACATGGGATTTTTAGGATTTGGCAAAAAGAAAGGAGTTCTTGATTTAACTGAAAGATATAAAAAACAGCAGGAGAAAATCTCCCAGATTCAAAATGATGAGTCTGCTTCTCAGAACGCTTTCAGTTTCCTTGGGAATTTGGCTTCAAATTCAAATACAGAATCAGAAGATTACGTGGATGTTTCTGGTTCAGAAGAAAAAAAGAAAAAGTTCGCAAAAAGACTGGTAGAAATGACAACCAAGATAGAAGACCTTTCAAATCAGATTTATCATCTGCAGCAAAGAATTGAAGTTTTGGAGAAGAAGATTGATGTTAATAGATTTTGATTAAATTTATTAATGATGTTTTCTGTTTTTAGGTATGAAAGACTTACAAAAAAAAGCCCGCGCCTATGCATTAAAAAATGCTCTTTTGTATAAAGGCAAGGCTCAGCAGGGAGCAGTGATTTCTGGCTTGTTTAATGAAGGGTTAAAAAAAGAAGATGTTAAAAAATATATCAAAGAGATTTCTAAAATTGTGAAGGAAGTTAATAAGATTTCTATTGAAAAGCAAAAAAAAGAATTTGAAAAATTAAAAAGAGAAGTTAGTGAGAGAAAAGTCCGCGAGGGTTTGCCTGAACTTCCGGGCGCAAAGAAAGGAAAAGTTATTATGAGGTTTGCACCTTCTGCTTCAGGACCTTTCCACATTGGACATGCCATGACAGCGTGCATCTCCTTTGATTATGTGAAAAAGTACGGAGGAGATTTTTATGTCAGAATTGAAGACACAAATCCAGAGAACATTTATCCTTTAGCATACAAAATGATTAAAGAAGAATCAAAATGGCTGTTCGACGGAATTGCTAGGATTCAGATTCAATCTGACAACATGGAAACTTATTATAAGTATGCACTAAAATTAATCAAAAAAGGTTATGCTTATGTTTGTACTTGCTCTGGCGATAAATTTAGAAAGTATGTAAAGAACAAGAAGGATTGTCCTTGCAGAAAATTAACTGGAAAGCAAAATGAAACTCGTTGGAATAGAATGTTAAAGACAGGCAAAAGTAAGAAAGATTTTTTCGAAGAAGGAGAGGCTGTTTTGAGATTTAAAACTTCTGAAGTAGTTTATGGGATGGCACACAAAAATCCTGCAATGAGGGATTTTCCCCTGGCGAGGATAAATGAGACACCACATCCTTTGCAAAAGAAAAAATACCGCGTCTGGCCCCTGATGAATCTCGCTGTCCCTGTAGATGATATTGAAACAAAAATGACGCACGTTATACGGGCAAAAGACCACAGGGATAATGCAGAAAGGCAAAAAATGATTTACAAAGTTTTAGGAAAAAAATTTCCCTGGGTTGGTTTTTTAGGGAGGTACAAATTCAAAGACCTTGAGCTGTCTTCTACAAAAATGAGAAAAGCAATTGAAGAAAAAAAATATTCCGGGTGGGATGACCCAAGATTACCGACGATAGCATCATTAAAAAAAAGAGGCTATAAACCACAGGCATTTTGGAAATTTGCCGAGAAAGTTGGATTGTCAGAAACAGATAAAGTAATCAGCAAAGAGGAATATTTTAAATTGCTGGACAGTTTTAATAGAAATATTTAAAAACTCTTTTTAATTATAAAATATAAAGAGGTTAATATGAAATATAAAAAAGGTTTATCGATGATTGTAACTTCATTGATAATTATATTGCTGGTTATTGTTGCTATTGGAATTCTGTATGTTGCATACATGAATTTTGTCAGAACCGGGGTAGGAAGCGTTGACATTGGAACAAAATGCCTTAATGTTGATGTGAGAGCGAGCATGGTTGAATGCAGCGGTGACCCTGCTTTCTGTAATGTAACATTGACAAGGACAGCTACAGGAGAAGAAATTGCTGGAGTGAAATTAGTTTTCGAAGATGCAAGTGGTAGTGCCAGCAGTGTAATGAATGCTACAGGAAACATTCCAGTATTAGGAACTGTGAAAAAAACAGACTTTGACACTGGATTAACATCTCCCAACAAAGTTAAAGTTACAGTTTATTTCGAAGACGAATCAGGCAAAGAACAGATTTGTTCAACAACAAATATCAAAGAGTTCTAGGAATTTCAAATTTCTTTTTTATTGTTTATATGGACTAAAGTTGTAAACTTCTACAATTATTAAAAAATTTTAATTTTTAACTTTATTGATAGTTAAATTTAAAAAGTTCTTTTTTTTATTCTCAATATGGCAATTAAAATCTGTGATTATCGGCATTGTTAGAAAAGATTTTAATAGCTTGGCTTCTAAGTTAAATTATGGTGGATGTAGTATATTGGTAGTACGTGCGACTGTGGCTCGCGAGAAGAGGGTTCGATTCCCTCCTTTCACCCTTTTTGAAAATTTGAGAGGAGAAAATGAAAATAACAATAAGAAATGCTAGGAAACAAGACGCAAAAAAAATTAGCTTTTTAAGAAGAGATACTCTAAAAAGAATTTCCTCACAAGAATATTCCTCTGAAATTTTTGATTATCTTCTTGATTGGGCTTCTCTTAAAAGAACTTTAGAAGATATGAAAAATAGGAAGATTTTTTGTGCATGGAAAGGAAACAAATTAATCGGAACAGCGGATTTAGAGGTAGGAAGAAAAAGAATTGGTGGATTTTTTGTCAAAGCTGATTTAATAGGAAAAGGAATTGGTTCTAAACTATTAGAGTTCGTTGAAGAATATGCAATGAAGAAAGGAATCAAAAAATTAAACCTTAATCCTTCACCATATGCATTTAATTTTTATAAAAAAAGAGGCTATAAAGTTATTGGAGAAAAAAATTGGGAGATTAAAAGTTGCAAAGAAAAATTAAAGATTATGGGAAAAAAATTAAAATGACACCCAACTCAAACCCAATAAAAGGATTTCGTGATTACGACGGAGAAGAAGCTCGTAAGAGAGCTGAAATTAAAAAGTTAGTTGATAGTTTTGAGGAAATGGATGTAATAAGCGACACATTTTCAAAAGATTATTATCAAAGAATTCTTAAAAAAGGGATACTTTTGGTTGCTGTAAAAGAAGATAAAATTATTGGTGTTTGTTTCGGAACTTATAACATTAAAGAAAAATGGGCAGACCTTTTAGGAATAGTTGTTAGGCAAAAGATTAGAAATCAGGGTATCGGAACTTTACTTATCAAAAAATTTGAGAGTATTGTTAAGGATAAAAAATTAAAAACAATTGATTTGTATGCGGACAAAAAACAAATAAAGTTATTTAATAAATTAAAATATGAACAAGGGAGGACCTATGTTGCTTTTCGTAAAAAATTTTAAAGAACCAAACACTTATGTCTTGGTTACTCCTCCCCCCCTTTTTGAAGAAAGGAGGATGAAATGAAAATTAAGCTAAGAAAATTAGGGATTAGAGATTTATTCGATTTTATAAAAACAATAAAAAATCCTGAGGTTGAAAACAAATTACAATATAATGTTCTAGGATATATCTTGAAAGGACTAAAGGAGATTTTAATAAGAAAAGACACTTACAAATTTGCAATTCTTGTCGATAATAAATTTGTTGGAGCAATTGTTTTAGAAAAGCCTGATAAAAATAAAGATTCTTATGAGATAGGTTATATCGTAGCAAGAGAATATTGGAACCAGAACATAGCTACCAAAGCAGTTAAAAAAATTTGTAAATTTGGTTTTACTAAATTAAAAATCAAAAAAATTTTTGGAACTACTGACAAAAGAAACCCTTCTTCAGGAAGAGTTCTTGAAAAAGCCGGATTTAAATTGACCAAAGGAAATAAAAAGAAAAAAGAATTAGTATGGGAGAAGAAAAAATGACAACACAACCAGTTCGCGGATTTCGTGATTACGACGGAGAAGAAGCTTGTAAGAGAGCTGAAATTAAAAAAATCTTAGTTGAAACTTTTGAAAAATATGGGTTTGAGCCAGCAGAGACTCCGATAATTGAGGAGGAGAAGTTTGTTAAAAGCAATAATTCTCAGGACGAAGTTATTTCTGATATTTACAAGTTAAAGGATAAGGGGAAGAGAAAACTTGCTTTGAGATATGAATTTACATTTCAGTTAAAGAGACTGATGCAGAATAAGAAACTGCCTTTTAAGAGATACCAGATTGGAGAAGTTTTTAGAGATGAACCTGTTTCAGCGAATAGATTTAGACAATTTATCCAATGTGATGTTGATACAGTCGGTTCGACGATTAAGGATGAAGCTGAGATTTTGGCTTTGACAAAAGATGTTTTTGATAAATTGGGAATTCAGTCAGAAATTTTTGTTGGAAATAGAAAAATATTCAATGGAATTGCAGAAATACTTTTTGGGTTGAAAGATAAGGAATCAATAAATGAATTAATTAAATATTTTGATAAATTAGATAAGCAAAAACCTTCTGAAATAATAAAAGAAATAGAACAGAATAAAAATAAGAAATCTTTTTTAAAGAAAGTGCAAATTGCTCAATTTAAATCTATTTTCTTACCTTTGTTAAATACGTTAAGGAATAATGATTTGAATGGATTAAGAGATTATTATTTAGGAATTTTAAAAAACAGGAACCAAGAAAAGGATTATGACTTTTCATTATTCAAACAAGGTTATGATGAGGTTACCAAATTAATTAATTTTTGTCAAAACTATAAAGTAAACTTACAATTTAATGGGGCCCTTGTAAGAGGTTTATCTTACTATACCGGAAGTGTCTTTGAAATAAAATGCAAGGGTATCAAAGAAACAATTTGTGCAGGGGGAAGTTATTTGGTTAATGAGAAGCAGGCGACAGGAATTAGTTTTGGATTGGACAGGATTTCACAG
>Ga0315548_1003894_pt1 | contig 10951 bp, 20 predicted proteins | sample SalMarSW160110MG_2_FD_202540 | JGI IMG/M metagenome (GOLD analysis project Ga0315548, IMG submission 202540) | Salt marsh sediment microbial communities from the Plum Island Ecosystem LTER, Massachusetts, United States - Salt Marsh Sediment SW1601-110 ... | reverse complement strand
GGGAGGTCAACACTCCCCAGAGTCATAACACGAGAGACCGAAGCCAAGGCGGAGGCGAACAAAACGCTTTGAGCAACGGAAAATAGAAAAATAAATATCGTTGCGAAATGCATTTTGCGAGAGGGAGGTCAACACTCCCCAGAGTCATAAAAAAATTTAATATTTCAAGCAACAAAACTTTATAAACCTTCAATAAAAATTAAATATATGAAATGTATAAGTTGTGGAAAAGAATGCATTGAAAAAGTAAAGTTCCCTTGTCCGATTTGCGGGGAGGAACTCACAAGATGCGAAAAGTGCAGAAATTTGTCAATAGAATTTAAATGCAACAAATGTGAATATAGGGGTCCTTGATGGGAAAATCTGCAGTTCAGTATAAATTAATGCCTAAAAGTTTAGATGTTGATTTAGAGAAGATAAAAAAAGAAGCAAAGGCAGAAATTGAAAAAATGGGTGGTGTGTATGATTCTTGCACAGAAGAACTAATCGCATTCGGACTAAAGGCACTTATTGTTTCATTTGCATATCCTGAAGATAAAGAAATTGATGAAGTAGGTAACAATCTTGAAAAAATTAATGGCATCTCTTCTGCAGAAATGATAGATTACAGAAGGGCTATAGGTTAATACAAACTCTCTTGTTGCTTGGCTTAATTAAAATAATCAAAACTTTATGCTCATAGAAAAATTTCTTTTATCCGACCAACGAGAAAATCAACAAAATATTTCGCACTTTGCATAACAGAGAATAAAAGGTTCACCCAAATTTTTCTTATTGATCTGGGGTTCCTAATCCTTCGGATAATTTGTAGGCTTCGCCGAAAAGGTTTTAAATTGCATATTCTTCAATTTTTTAATATGAACAAAAAACAAAAAGAAAAATTTAAAGAAATAATTGAAGAAGGAAAATGGAATTATGTTGCTAAATATGGATTAAGATGGGGAGCAATTATGTTCTTCTTTTTTATCCTTTGGAATAAGTTCATTATGGAATATGAAATAGATGATTTTTATATAATCTTAAATTTTATAATTTGGGGAATAGGTGGTTTAATTATTGGTTTGTGGGGATGGAAAAATATTAATAAGAAAGTAAAAGAAAAATGAATTTAAATCTTGGAATTTTAGGATTGATTCTTGATATTATTGGAGTTTTTATTATTACTTTTACTGAAATTGTAAATCCTCGTTATGGAAAAATTTATGGTCGGCCACTTAAAAAAACATATTGGTGGAATGGTTGGAGACCATTTTATAAAAATACTCAAACACTGAAATGGAAAATGAAGCTAAACCATTTTTTGGTTTAATATTAATTCTTGTTGGATTCACATTGCAAATATTATTTTATATATCTAATTAAATCTTCTTTTAAAAAAAGAATCAAAATAGGAACTCCCAATTTTCTTTTTTAGAAAAAAAGAAACAAAAAAGTGGATAATCTCTCTTATTTATTAGTCATCCTCTCCTCCCATCTTGAAAGAAAAATTAAAACTCATAAGGTCACTTTTTGCTCCACTCGTGCCTCACTTTGTTCGGAACATCGCTTAATCTCGCGTTATATTCAATAAATCTGTAGCCCACAAAATAATACAATAAATTTATATATTATAATAAACTAAATTAATATTATGAACACATCACAAATCTACATCACCATATCTATTGTAGTCTTGGCTATTATTGCCTTGCTTGTGTTTTTTTTAAACAAAAATAGAAAAAAGAAAAAACTCACTCCATTAACCAGTCTTGCTTTCGGATTTGTTTTAGCAGGAATTTTTTCCTTTAGTATTTTTGGAGAGAATAAATTAATAGGTTATAGTTTATTTGGTATCGCGATAATTCTCGGAGTAATAGATATTATTATGAAATTAAAGAAAAAATAAGGCTCCAGATTTACTTTGATTTCTTTGCCTTCGCCGAACATTACACTAAAATCCAATCCTCACTTCGTTTGGTCAAGCAACAGCAGATTTACAAGAAATATCACTCGAAAAAAAGTTTTTTATTTAGAAAGGGTTGATTTAATAAAATCATTTATTTAAGATACTACCAGTTAGTTCATCGCTTTTCTTTCCAGTAATTTTTTGTATCCTTTCAAAACAATTTCTCCAAGATCTTTAGTTCCTTTTATTATTGGATGGGCTACTGCACCAATTGCTCCTCCAGTTACCATCCCACCATATATTCCAATTAAATTTACAGGTCCAACAACCAATCCCATTACAACTAAATCTAATGCACCTCTACCTATTGTATTTGTAAAATGCAAAGCATCATTAATGGAGCTACCTAATTCATAACCTCCCTAGAATGTTGCTACAGTTGCTCCTACACCGCCTGCAATTGCTCCAACTATAGCACCAGTTATAGCACCAGTGAATGCTTCGTCACCCATGTTTGAATGATATTTATACTCCATTTTATCTTCTCAATAATTTTATATAATAATGAAAAATATAATTCCTTTATAAATCTTCCTGTTATTTTGTTATTATAAAGTAAAAACTAATTAAGCCGACCCTTTATTCTTTTAATTAAAAGCACTTTGTGCTCATAGAAAAACTTTTTCTCTGCGTCATACCTTGAAGCACTTTAAGAATAAGATGACATTACTTTTTTTGTATAATCTTTGCCCTTTGCTTTAATGGTAACATTGCAAGTATAATATCTTGCAAATGTCTTTCCTGGTTTATAAGCTACTTTTATTAAAACATTATCTATGTCGCTTAGTTCAATCTTTAATTTTTTCATTTCACTTAAAAACCAATCTTTGTAATCTTGGATTACTCTTTTAACTTTTTCAGAACTAAGCTCCTTTGGAGAGATATTTTCTTTCAATAAATTAATTTCAAACAATTTTGTTTTTTCAACAGGCAAAAGTTCTATATATTTTAAAAATTCAATATTAGTAACACTAACAAAACTATCTGCTAAATTATTTGCTACTCCCAATAATTAATTTAATTTTCCTGTAGATTAAGTTAAAATGTCATACTTTTTAATATTTTCTATAACGCACTTCGTGCCGACCAGAAATTAACCCAAATATCAATCCAGCTCTCAAAAATTTCTCAGCTCGTCATTTCATTTTAGAGGATAAATTTTTGGAGGAATTGCCACTTCTCTTAATCTCTTTACTTTAGTTAAATTTATAATTAGAAAGAATTTTATTTTATAATGGCTCTTACAAAAGAACAAACAGAAAAAATTAAAGAACATTTATTAAAACAACTTTCTAATTTTCCAGAAGATAAGAAGGAGCAAATTAAAGAACAAGTTAAGTCCATGACTTCAGAGCAAGTTGAAAACTTAATAGAACAAAATAATCTCGTTCATCTTGGGGCAAAAGGCCGTTGTCTCTTTTGCACAATTGTAGAAGGAGAAACACCATCATTTAAAATTGCAGAAGATGAACAGAATATTGCTATCCTTGAAATCACCCCGCTAAGCAAAGGTCATACTCTAATTGTCCCAAAAAAACATTTAGATACACTTTCTTCTTCTACAGAAGAACTCGGAAAATTAATGGCTTTAAGAATAAAAGAAAAGTTTAACCCGAAGGAAATACAAATTAACCAAAAAAACATTATGGGACATCAGATACTAGAAGTAATCCCAATATATGGAGATGAGACAGAAAGAAAATCTGCAAATTCTATAGAATTAAAAGAAATACAGCAAGAAATAAAAAAACCAATAAAAGAACAAAAAATTGAAGAAATAAAAGAAGCTCCTAAGGAAGCGGAAAAAGAAATCTTTAAAGCAAAGCCAAGAATCCCAAAATAAAATTAACTAAAAAATGATATCCCCTTATAAAAAAATAAAATACAAAAGCTATCAAAAACACTGGAACAAAAGGTATGCCCTCCTTTATCTTAACTCTTTTCTTTTTACTTAATAATTTTATATCTTCTTTACTCAAACCCTCCCAGTGATATTTAATAATCCTATTCCCAATTTTTTCGTCTTTTGCAAGCCAATCCCCTTCTCGCAATTCTTTTCCTGAAACAACTCTTACCATTGAAATATTTTCCAAACTTCTTGCAAAAACGTAAAGAAAAGGGAAGATTATAATTAATAAAGAAAATAATACAAAGATTAATGAAAAATTTACAATAAGTAAAAAAAATCCTATGGCAATAAATAAGATAAACAGATTTTTGAATTTATTAAAATTTTTTCTTATATCTTTATTTATATACTGAAAATTTTTAGAATATAAAACCAAAGAATAAATTATACCATAAACAGAGCCAGAGATCATCAAAAGCAAAATAAAAGTCCATATACTCATTATACTTTCAATAAAATTGCTCTCAACAAAAAATACACTCATTGCAAATAAGAGGCAGGCATCCCCTCCTCCAAAAATTCTGCTGTAATAAAATAAATTCATAATCAAAAACATTATTGCCAAGATAAATCCTGCAAGAAAAATTATTGAGGGATTATTTTCAAAAATCGCCTTATAAAAAATATAAGAAAAACTTGCTAACAAAAGAAACAAATTAAGCCAATTGTCTACTTCTCTTCTTTTCAAATCCTGAAAGACAGCTATAATAATTCCTATTAAAAATAACCAAAAAAGAAAATTCGCTTCAATCATTTTTTTTCTCCAATTAAATGTTTTGATAATATTGAGACCATCTGAATAAAAATAGAGGCAGAGATGCCAAAAATTGACAAAGACATCTGAAAAATACCAAAACAAGAAGTATTGACAATATTAATCGTGATAAATAATAATATTAAAAAATTTATGAAGTTACCCACCAATGATAAAATCTCAAAATCCATTTTATTTTACCGAAATAATTATTCCATAAAAAAGCACTGCAATTGCAATAATCCCTATAATCCAGGCTAAATAATACAACCACAACAGTAACCTCTTTTTATTTTTTGCCTTCATAAAAAAAATAATACTTACTTGTATTTAAAGTTAATTATAAGACTCTTTATATATAATCATTTTCTCTTCCTCTTTTTCTTTTCTGTCTCTTTAATATCATGTGTTCTAAACTTCCCGCCCCTCTTGTAACCTCTTGCTATTCTCTTTCGCTTTAAATCTTTCTTAGTCTTTCTTTTGTCAACTCCTCCATAATTCATCATATAATAACTCCTTTATTTTTAATAACATATAACTCGTAAATCTTGTCGTCGTTAGCCTTCTCATGAGTATAATAATGTTCTTGAAAAACCTTTGCACGATTAGTATCATAAACAACATAATGTTGTTGGGGGATCAATCCAAGAATTTTATCACAATCCCACCATATTCTTAAAATGACAACTGAATCTTCTGAAGATTTGCGCGCAGCAGTCTCTAAAGTTGCATCTTTCCCTTTTATTAGTTCAACCTCAAAACCAAAATTCTCAGAAATTTCCTTAATTTCTTTCGGCCAAGTTATATGAGTAATAGCATTAGTAAATATATAAAAAAAGCTCCTAACAAAACCTCCTTGCTTTTGCGCAATAATATCCCTTATATCAACATTTTTTCCTAAAAAAAAGAAAGCTTCATGCAACGCTGCAGCACCACAAGGAGCCTCATAATGCTTACCATATAAATTAAAAAGTTCTCCTTTCTTATAAAACTCAAGTCCTTTTGGATTAGATGTATCATAGAAATTATAAGTTCTCCTCCAAGGCAAATCGTCAAAAATATCTTTAATAATAAAATTAGGATTTTCAAGCTTTTCGGCATACACCCCCTTCCAGAACTCCAAACCAGCATCATGAACCACCTCTTCCTCAAAATTTTCTTCTTCAGAAACTTTTTCTGAAATTTCTTCAGAGTTATCTAAGAAAGAATCTTTTTTCAAAAGAAAACTATACTCAGAGTACATTCTCTTAAAATAAGGTGAATTAATCTCTCCTTCATTATCACGAAGGTATTTTGCAAAACTATTCAAATCAGCCTCAATAGGAATATAAATTTGATTTTTCTCAATATTCACAACATTCTTTTCTTGATCATAAGAAATAAGTTTTAATCTAACATCAAAATATCCATCTTCATTAACATCAACAAGTCTCTCTTCTCCAACTTCAAGATAAACATAAAAAACATTACTTGAAATCTCAAATAAAACACCCTCGTCTGAAAAACAGATTATAGATAATATATGTTCTTCTTTAAGGTTGTCTGCCCCCAAATAAAAGAAAAAATCCTCGCCAACTTTTATCTCAGAAATCCCAAAATAGTTTGAAGCAAGAACTTCTTCTATTTTATCGTAAGAAGAGATATCCTCAATTCTACCTTTAAGAAGAAATCCATTACCAAAAGAATTCTCATAAATAATCAAATAAGCTCCTTCCATGATGTCTAAAGTATAACCCCCGAAGAAATCAAAAGAAAAATCAACAGGAAAATTTATTTTATTACTCCCCTCACTCTTCAGATAAATTCTCTTCTCTAATTTAGATCTATTAAAAATAATCTTATTTTCTTTCTTATCAAAATTAACCAAATAGATACTGTCAATAAAATTAGCTTCATTCCCTCTGGCTTCTTTCTCACGAACAAAATCTTTCAAAAGAAACTCTTTCATATCTTCTCTCGCATAAATCTTACTTAAGAAAGTTTCTCTAAACTTTTCAGAAAATCTTTCACCCTCAAATTCATTTAACCCACCTAATTCTTTCAATGATTCTAATACAATCTCTTTTTCTTTCAACTCAAAAATTTCTAATTCATCTCTAACTTCAAAAACATTTTCTGGAGAAACAAGAGAATTAGGAGCATTACCTTGTTGAATAAAATAAAGCAAAACTACCAGCGCACACATAAATCCCGTCATCACCACTAGATAAATCTCAAAAATTTGTGCTTTTTTATTTTTCATCTTTTCCCCCAACCTTTTCCTGATTAGTTATAAATCTTGTTCTTACAAGAAATAAATAATAATTCTGCATATAGCTTCTTAAATTTCCCAGCCCAATTTCAGAAGAACCATAAACTTTTAATCCTGCTCCTGATTCATCAATTTTCCGAACAATGCCTGAACCAATAATAAAAAAGAGTAGTAATATAATAATCACAACTGTAGCGACCCATAATGCAATTGTCTTGCCCAACATTGCTTTAGAATTCCGCATTGACTAAAATCTCTACTTTCATATTTAATTCTTTATTATTTATTGAATCAAAAAAAAGATAGTCCTCTTTAAAATATCCTGGAACATATTTTTTTACTGACTCTATTTTTTTCTCTTGTTTTTCAAAAAGTTCTTTAACCCATAAGGCACCTGAATCTCCCTGTGAAAGAATGTGAACTTGTTTTCCTGAATCGTTCGTAAATGTAACTCTAACAAAAAATCTATTTGTTTCATAGTCATCATAACCACAAAAAGCCAAGAGACGATTTTTTTCAATTGAATAAATGTCAGAATTGGTTAGTGTGAGACAGTCCACAACTTGCCGTGCCATAATAACTGCTTCGGTATCTCTAACATTTATATAATGAGAGTAAAAAACAGAGGATATACCTAAAATCACAAGTGCAATAAACATAACCATAATCAGACGATAAATCATAAGAATCCCTTCACCTATCGCCCCTCTTTTTCCAGCTCCTTTTATCATTTTATTCTTATTATAAATTTATCTTGAGATTCTTCAACACTGATAGAATATTTTGAAAAATAAGGACAGCCCTTGAAAGAGACAAGCCCTTCAATGCCAATAAAAACTTTTCCTTCTTTTAACTCTACACTTTGGACAATTCCATTAAGATTTTTTTTTGGAATCTCAAAACTCATTCCTAGAACAGCAGAATCAATCAAAAGAGCGGTTTGTTTTTCAAGAACCTGTTGCCGAACCCCCCTCGCATTAATCTTCTCCGAAGTCGCCATAAAAAAAACCGCAAAAATCAACCCAACTAAAATAATATGAATTATTACCTCGTGCATAAGTTCTGCTCTCTTAGAAAATTTTCCCCCTTTCATATTTAAACTTAATAATCTATGTTAATAAAATTATCTAAGCAGGGATTGTGATGAATTCTGTGCAACCTATTTTATCAATATCTTCTGGGCGGATAATATAAATAATTTTATATCTTTCTTCATCCTTTACATCTACTATTTCCAGTTTCCTCCAATCAATCCCCCATCCCAGAAAACTTACAACTTTATTACCTTTAATCACTTTGTAAACCAATAATAAATCTTCTTCATAATATGGGGAAAACATAAGGGAATCTTTTTCATAGAATGGTTTATAGAAAACAAAATTATGCTCCTTTTCCTCTGCAAAATAGAATAATGGAATATAAGAATTATATGTTTTGTCAGAATTTTTCATTTTGGTTCGGAGATAGTATGATTCAAATCCTTGTAGTGAAAGAGCTTTATCTTCTCTCCAAACTCTTGTGACATCTTTTTTTGCCTTATCACTATAATGAATTCTTGCAAAAACCATACAATAATTTGTTTGATCAACCCACTTTCTAGGAACAATATCATATTCCCCTTCTCCAAAAAGATACCACCCAGCTGCAATAGTATCTGCAATTTTTCCGTATACAACTTTTGGTTCAGCAGTATCAATAGTTATAACCTCTGTTTTGCATTTTAATGGGAAAGCATCTTTCAAGTCTGTTATGTCTTTGAAATTAGGTGCAATAGACCTCAAATAAATACTCTGCCGGCACGCCTGCCAATCAAGTTCATCTTCTGTAAAATACTCATGAAAAATAAAATAAAGAGAAAGTGAAAGAACTATCAACCCAAGTATCAAAGAAATGATTATATAATATTTTTCTGAACCTCTCTTTTTTGAGCCTGCGAGAAAAACGTAAGAATTTTTAATCCGTCTCTTTTTTGAGCCATGCAAAAAAAACATGGGATTTTGCAAAAAATTTCTTTTTTCCATAAGAAAGCTATATAAATAAGATTAATAAAATTATCTAAATAAATCCTTTCACAATAGAAACAATTGATAAACTCACAGCGATTACTAAAGCAATGTAGATAATCCATTTTATCATCTCTTCAGAAGTTATGTGCCCTTGCTTTTTCATTCCACCAAATTGAACCGATAAAAATTCTCATTCTTTAATTTAATTATATCTACTTTGTCTCCTTGCTTAAGAGAGAACTGCGTGAAATCTTCGGTTTCTCCCAATTTCACAGGATACTTTAGATTCTCACAAAAATTACAGACATTTTCTTTTTTTGAATAACAAAGACATATATGGTCCTCGTTTCTACTCATAGAAAAAAATTCTCTTCCATTATCATTATAAGAAATACTATCTTTAAAATAAATTAAGTAATATTCTACACCTTCTTCAGATTGCCACATAGAGAAAGTTCCTGTTCCTCCCTTGTCTGCCATTCCAACAGCCTCGATAAAAGAATCAAAATAAGACTCTGAAGTTTTTTCTTCTTTATTAAAAATAGGGGAAATGAGATTATATAAAAGAATAAAAAGAATTACTATCCCTGCAGCAGCAAGAACAATTTCTAAAATCTCGTTCGTCGTGAGCTCACCTTTTTTGTTTCTTAACATCTTACTTTCAAATAGTCATAGACAAGATTTAATTTTTTTATTTCTTCCCAGATACCATTTGAGATGGTTATGATAAAATTATAATCATTATAATTTTCTACCTCTTTATCTTCTTCAGAGTAAAAATAAAACTTATTGTCTTCGTAGTAAATTCCTTTTTTATCCTCTAAAATTTCTATATAAATTAAAGGTAAATAATGAACCCCTTGAGAATATCTTTTGCCAAGAGAGAAAACATAAAATTCCCCATCAATTGATATCCCTTTCTCTTCTCCAATTAATTTATTTATTTCTTCTTTATAGAATAAATAATTTGAGTTCCATTCCTCAACTTTCTTCTTTAACCATTCAGAAAATCTTTCTTCATCCACATGGGCTTTATTTTTTGAATTCCCTATAGTATTTGTAAACGGAATTTTGTAGTTATCTTCATCTTCACCAATATATCCCCATGTAACTTTGTAGTCCCCAATATAATATCTATAAATTTCCCTTATACCTGTTTCTAAATCCTTAGAAGAAGAAAATCTTTCTTTGGAACCAGAAGATCTTCCATAATCAACTTCCCATTTTTCTCCGTTCCAATCAAAAATAGGACTACCCCATTCTTCTAATACTTTAAACCTTAATAACCTTTCTTCATCAAAACCTAAAACAGAATTTAATTTATCTTTATTTATCTCTTCTTCTCTGAATATTTCATAAAGAACCCTTTTTTTTAGTTCAGAATAAATTTTTCTATTTAGTGTTGTTTTTTCAATATCTATAATCATATTACTCTCATCAAACCACGACGACCCAGTAAAAGAATATATCCCTCCCTCCTTAAACTTAAACTTATTAGAATTAAAATAATCCAAGGGTTTATTTAAACTTATATTACATTCAGTTTTGCAAAATGTAGCAAGCCCCTGCCCGACTCCGTCAATATCTACATTCTCATAAATACAATCCACATCAGAAGGCTCATCAATCCCCCTCAATTTATTCAGCAATATCAAAACTTCATCAAATTTCCCTCCTGTCTTTTCAATCAATGGATTAAGCCCTCCAGTAGTAATCCCCCAGACAACTAAAACAATAACAATAATTAGCAAGACTATTGACAAAAGTTTTCCAACAGTCCAATCAACAGAACCTTCCTTTTGCATTATCGCCCAAACCTCATTAAATTTCTTATTGAAGCAAGAATTTCCCCACCCTTCCCACTAAACAAAAAAATAACCCCAAAAGTAAGAATAACTAAAACAATAACAACAATAACAATTTTCCCAAGCTCTCCAATTCCATCACCTGCCATACTTTCTAAATAAAAAACAAGTTAATAAAGATTTTGGAGGTTAACTTATTAACTAACTCTTTTAGGAGAAGTTCCAAGACAAGAAATTCTTGCGCACTCACTTACTATTCCTGTTTCATTTTTTGATTGACT
>Ga0315548_1003892_pt1 | contig 10952 bp, 9 predicted proteins | sample SalMarSW160110MG_2_FD_202540 | JGI IMG/M metagenome (GOLD analysis project Ga0315548, IMG submission 202540) | Salt marsh sediment microbial communities from the Plum Island Ecosystem LTER, Massachusetts, United States - Salt Marsh Sediment SW1601-110 ... | reverse complement strand
ATTCAATTTTGCTTGTTCCTTCTTTTTTTACATAAATAACATGGTCAACGAAACTTTCCATTTTTGGCTCGTGACTAACTAAAATTATCTGTTTAGTATTCAACTGCCCAAAAATCTCTCGCATTTTATCAAGTTGCTCTGACGCAAAACCTTCAGTTGGTTCGTCAAGGATTATGAAATCTTTTGTCTTAATTTTTGAAAGAAGGGAATTTAAAACCTGATTAAGTGCAAGACGATATGCGAGAGCTACTGCTGTCCTTTCCCCGCCAGATAAAAACTCATAATTTATTTCATAATCTTGGTTAGTAATCATTGGAGTAAATTCTTCGTCAAGACTGACTAATAGAGAAGATGGCGCTAGAATTGAAAACCATTCACCAAAAATGGAAGAAAATTCTTTTCTAAGTTTTACCATAACATTTTTTTCTGTCAGGGTTATCATCAAAAGAAACTTTTCTTCAAGCCAATCCTGCAGACTTCTCAAGTAAATAACCTGCTCTCTAAATTTTTCTTTTTTTTCTACTTCTACTGAAAGTTCTTCAATTTTAATTTTTAGAATTTCAAGTTCTTTATTTTTTGTTGCTATTAAAATTTCTTTTTCGCGGGCAAGATTATCATTCTTTTCAAATTCTCCCCTTGCACTATCAAACAGTTTAAGAGATTGAGAATAATTAGCAAGTTTAATCTTTGAGGCATCAATTTGTTCTTTTAATTGCTGAATCTCATTCAAGGTTCTGTCAAGAACAAAAGTGTCGCTTTTTATTTTTGTTTTAATCTCTTTCTGGTGTTCAAATCTAATTTTATTCTGCTGAAGTTCGTTCCTGTCTTTTTCATAATCTTGTATTAATTTTTTTTCTGCTTCTATTTCTTTTATAAAAGATTGTTTTTCAATTATTTTTTGCTCAAGTTCGCGATTAATATCTTCAATATCAAACCGGGTCCTCTTAGAAATTTTATTTTTATGTTCATCAGTAACTACTTGAAAACAAGTTGGACAATTTTCTAAAGAAGTAATTTTTTCAGTAAGGGAAAGTAATTCATCTTTTCTTGAATTAAGAATAGAAATCTGAGAATTTAATCTAATAAAAACTGAATTTTTATCTTCTAATATTTTTCTGTGTTTATTCAAAAGGGCTGTTGTTTCAATAAGTCTAATTTCTGAAAAATCTATATCTTCACTAACCTGTTTTTGCATAAGTAAAATTTCTTTTTCCATTCTTGACTCAAATTCTTTTTTACCAAGAACTAACGCTTCAAGGTGAGAAATTTTAGAATCCAGTTCTTTTTTTTCTTCAATATTTTTTTGATAGAGACCTAACTTAGATTCTGATTCTTTCATCCTTTCTATTAAATTTTTGTATTCTATATTAAAATTATTTATCTCTCGGGCAACTGAAATCTTTTTATCATTTTCAAAATTTAATTTTTCTTTCAGCAAATTTAATTCTGACGATAAAACTTCTTTTACTTTAACCATTTCTTTAATTTTTTGAAGGAATATCTGGGAATTTTCTTTTATTCTTTTATAGCGGTCAATCCCAAAAATATGCCTTAGAGTGTCAAGTCTTATTTCAGGTCTTTCCTGAATTATGGATTTCATTTCTTCCTGAGGGGTATAAACTGTAAACTTATACAGAAGATTTGATTTTTTGACAAATTCTTTAGGATAATTGAGAATGCTCAGCACCTTGTCTTTCATTTCTGAAGTTGAGAGTTCTTCCCTTAAAGAATTAATAGTAAGAATATTTGACTCCTGTGTTATGCTCCTGTTTTTGCTTTTTTTTATAGTGCGCTCTAAAGTTATTATTTTTCCATCAATATCTACCTCAAGAAAAGCGTATGCAGAATTTTCTCCTTGCCTTAATAAAGAATTGCCTTTCTGTCCTGGCTGAAGACCGAATAAAGCAAATTGCAACCCTAAAAGAATTGAAGTTTTACCAGAACCAATATCCCCTGCCAGAAGCACAGAGCCCTTTGGAAATTCTATTGTCACGTCCTTATAACTTCTTACATTTTCAAGATGCAATTTTTTAATTATCATAAATCCAATAAACTAAACAAATTTTTTAATTCAGAAAATAATCTCTCTTCAAAAACATTAGATTTCTCGTCTTCTTTTTTCTCAAAAGATAATACTTCCACTAATCGGGGGGTATACTTATTAAAATACCCCGGATTTTTCGAGGAGTATTCTTCAATAATTTTTTTCTCTATATCCTCTATATTTTCATTAACTGAAGAAATTTCAAATTCTGAATCCTGTGTTTTAATAGAAAATATGTTTCTCAAAAAAGAGTAAGCATTCTTTTTCTTTGCAAATTCTTCTATTTCATTAAAATTAATATCTCCTACTTTTCCTTCGGTTAAAGTTCCGTGAATCTTAAGAAGAACAATTTTGTCATTTAAATTTAGTTTGTCCATTTCAGAAATTATTCTTTGTGTTGCAGTAAAGCCGTTTTTAATTTCAACGTTAATATAAGCTACTTCTTTAAGAGAAACCTTTATACTCTGTGTTTTTATTTTTCCATTAATTACTTCAACAATTTGAAAACTGCCACATTTTAAATCCACTAATTCCTGAAAATTATTTGGAAAAGTAGGTCCTGGATAAACGAAAACAGAATTTTTATCTTTACATTCAAAAATCTGGTGAATATGCCCCATAGCATAATAATCAGCAAGAGGAAAGTTTTGTTTTTCTATATAATCTATGGGTAAATTTCCTACGACATCTTTAATTGTTGTATGCACCATAAAAATTACAAAAGGATGAACAGAATCAAAATACACTTTTTTAACAAGGTCAATTTCTAAACCTGATTTTTTTCCAGGATAACCATAAATTGCTATGTCCTCATAAAAGGAAGGAGTAAGTTTTATTCTTCCATCTTCTTGCAATTCCCAATTTTCTACATTCATACAAAATCCTGCTCTTTCCAAAACATCAAGAAAAGTTTTTCCTGAGGAAGAAAAATCATGGCTCCCGGCAATTAAATAAACAGGAATTTCTGCCTCCTTTATTTTTTTAAATTCTGAAAAAGTTTCTTTAAGAATCTCAATTGAAGGATATGCTGAATCAAAAAGGTCTCCGGAGATTAAAATAAAATTTACCTTTTCTTCAATGCACCTCTCGATTACTTTATGGAAAGATTTAAAATTCAAACCTTGAAGTTCTTCTTGCCTCCACCCACCGAGATGACAGTCTGCTAAATGAGCAAATTTTACCATATTCCTATTTTTCTAAATCTTGTTAGCGTATATAAAGATAATTGTGATATATCTATATTATTTAAATTCCAAAATCTTCAGCTCTTCCATAAAAATCTTTTTTTGTGCAACAGTTTTAGGTTTAAATTTTTTTAAATTTTTCATAGGAGTCAACGAAGATATCAAAAGAAATATTTTCCCATTCCTTTTAAGATGTTTTTTTGCCTGCTTAACAAACCTAACTGAAATTTCGTCCCCATTTTTTCCTCCTGTTGTGGCGAGTTGTGACTCTTTTGATTCTCTTATATCTTCTGGGAGATAAGGGGCATTAAAATTAATCAAATCAAATTTTCCTTTTACTTTGTCAAATAAGTTGGATTCTTTTGTATTAAATTTATTTTTTAAAACTCCTACTGCTTCTGGATTTATATCAACTGCCAAAATATTTTTTTTATCAAGAAATTTCAGCGCAGTCTCAGACAAAATCCCGCTCCCTGCACCCATATCAAGATAAAGTATCTTTTTGTCATTTATCTTTTTAAAATAATCTTTCAGAAAATCTGCAAAAAAATAAGAGTCTTCTGAAGGAGAATAAATTTCATTCATCTTATCAATTTAATTAAGAAATCTCTGAAAAGAAAAATTAAAACTCCTGCGGTTAATAACAGGGCGATAATCACAATTAATATAACTTTAAATTTAAAGGATTTCTTGGGTTTATTTGATATTTCTTCTGAAAATTGTTGAGGGGGTTTTACTCTATGAAAAAGACTCATATTTGTTTGAATTGTATTATTTACTTTTTCTATTTTATATCCTGCATTAAAAAGTGACATTCTTATATCTTCCAATGATTCCCCTCTTTCAAGACCGTTTTTTATAGCTCCTGTCAAATCTAAATTTTCTTCATTTGTCATAGTTTTAACATCTCTCCATCCTGCATTAAATGGCATTGCTTTTTTAACTTATATCCTAGTTCTTTAGCGAGATTTGCCATTGGTCTTGTCTTGTCTAATCCTCCATGAGAAGGAATTATGTTTTGAGGGGAGATTATCTGCAGAATATCTCTCAAATCTTCTTTTCCTGGATGCCCAGAGACATGAGCATCTCTAAATATTCTTGGCATATTTTTTTGAAGATGTGATTCCATCTTTGCAAATTGATTCTTATTAACTTCTGTAGGAATAACACTTGAAGAAAAAATTATATTGTCGTTTTTGTTGATTCTAAAAGGAAGCTGGTTTCTGGACAATCTTTCAAGAATTGAGCCGGGCTCTCCTTGGTGTCCTGTGCATACTATAAGATAATCTTTTCTTTTTCTTTCGACATTTTGAAGTGTTTTTTCTACCTGTCTGCGATACTTAGAAATTTTAATACCCTTAAAAAAAGGAGCTAAACCTACACTCCTCGCTGCATTCACATATTTGTCAAGACTTCTACCAAGGAAAACTACTTCTCTATTTAATTGTTTACCAAAATCAACTATACTTTTTAATCTTGCTATATGAGAAGAAAATGTTGTGGCAATCATCCCAGAGTTTCTGTTTTGAACTGTAAGAAAAACTTCCTGTAATAACGACCTTGCAATTTTCTCTGAAGGAGTTTTTCTCTCTGAGCCTGAATAAAGAGAATCCACTATTAGAGCAAGGACACCTTCTTTGGATAATTCTCTAAGTCTCTTGTAATTAGGTTTCGCTCCAACAACTGGGGTATCGTCAAGTTTAAAATCATTTGCGTAGATTATTGAACCTTTAGGTGTTTGAATCGCAATCATTACTGTCTGGAGAGTTGAGTGAGTTATGTTTATGAAATCAACTCTGTATTTTCTGTTTTTGCCCTGAACATAAAATGTAGTGTTTGGTTTTATTGCATAAATTTTATTTTTTAATACAATGTCGTTGTCAGATAGTAAAGAGTTAAGAACTTCTACTGTAAATGGCGTCGCGAAAATTGGCGCGTTGTATTTGTCAGACATAAAAGGAACTGCACCGACGTGGTCAAGATGAGCGTGTCCAATAAATTGGGCTCGGACTTTATATCTTAAATTATTTATTATAGAATCGTCAGGAACTGCACCGACAGAACGAAGCCGTTTTTCAGTTATAATTTTATCTTTTTCCTGCATAGAAACAATCGCAGGCAAAAAAAATCCCTCGTCAAAAATAAACGCATCTTCTTTCAATTCAACAACAACCATATTTTTTCCTACTTCAGAAAAACCGCCAACTGTATAAATTTTTATCATTTTAATAAACTTTACAACATAGCAATATTTTTAACCTTTAAATATCTTAACTTTTAATGAACAAAAAAGGTTTGGTTGGATTGGTCATTGTTATAGGAATCTTAGTTATTGGAGGATTCTTTTTATTTATAAGAGAATATGAAAAGGGCTGTCCACAAATTTCAAATCCTGCTTCAGATTATTGTATTTCTCAAGGGCACAAATTAGAAATCCGCGACGAAGAAAATGGACAGGTTGGCTATTGTGTTTCTTTGAACGGACAAGAATGTGAGGAATGGGATTTTTATAGAAGAAATTGCTCGCTTGAAAAAGAAAAGTGCGTTCCTACAGAATGCTGTCACGCCTCCTCCTGCGTCTTAGAAAGTGAAGCTATTAACTGCGAAATGGTTTTCTGCACAATGGAATGTCGCGGGGGAACAATGGATTGTGGAGCTGGATACTGCGATTTCATTGACGGAAAATGCGAGGTTGTCTGGAATGAATGAGAAGTTTTTTATTTTTACATTTTTAGTGCTTGGAATTTATTTTGGGAGTTTTGTTTTTGGAAATAAAATTAATGATTTTAATTTAGGAGTTAAAGTAGATAATAAAATTTACGAAAGGTTTGATGCAGGAGAAGAAAAAGTAAGAGTAATTGTTCAATTAAAAGACGAAGTAAAAGTTAAAGAAAAAAATGGATTGTTCAGTGTCCAAAATCGCGAGGTTAAAGTCAATCGTGCTGAAATCATTGGACAGATCGGTGAAGAAAAAATTAGGTATATTTTCTCGTCAAGTAATTCTTTTTCTGCCGAGTTAACAGAAAAGGAAATTAAAGAACTTAAAAGAAAAGGAGAAGTTGAGAAAGTTTACTATGACTACTCTGTCAGAGCATTTTTGCAAGATTCTGTCGGAATAATTAATGCGACCCCTACATGGGATTTAGCTCTTGATGGGATAAATCTCACAGGAGCAGGACAAACCATATGTATAATTGACACTGGAGTAGATTTCACTCATTCTGATTTGGGTGGTTGCGAAAAAATTTATTCTAATGTTTCTAGTGAAGTTGATGTTTCAATAACTTCTCCAAATTATCCTGAAAATTATCCAGATTACTCTGGAGATTGTTATTTTGAAAAAGTAAAAAAAGAAAACAATGATAAGATACAATTATTTTTTTCTGATATAAATATCTCTTCTGGAGATCTCCTCTTTCTAACTAACAGGCAAGATACTTATTTTTGGTGGTATACTAATGAAAGTTATGAGAATATCTGGAGTCCGATTATCCCAGAAAATTATGTTGGGTTATTTTTGTGCACTAATTCTTCTGATGGTAGAGGGTATAATATAACAAAAGTAAAAATGTATAATATTACTTCTGAATGTAATAAAGTCATAGGGGGTCATGATTTTGCTTATGGGACAAATAATCTGATGGACTTTTACGGGCACGGAACTCATGTTGCAGGAATTGCTTCTGCGAAAGGAAACATAAATGGAATTGCTCCTGACTCTAAAATTGTTTCTATTAAATCATTAAATGATTTTGGCAGTGGTTATTCTTCTGATGTCATAGCAGGAATTGAATGGTGTACAGATAATGCAAAAGAACATAATATTTCAATTATTAGTATGAGTTTAGGAGAAGGACAATATAATGGTTATTGTGACTCTGAAAATTCTTTTACAGCATCAATCAATAATGCAATTTCACAAAATATTTCTGTTGTAATTTCTACAGGGAATACTGGTCCAGAATATTTAAATCCACTTTTAGGAATAGCCTCTCCTTCCTGTATAACAAATTCCACAAGAGTAACCGCAACAAACAAAAATGATACTTATGCTTCATATGCCTTTAGAAATTCAAACTTTTCAGATATCTTATCTGCTCCCGGAACAAGCATAAATTCAACATGTCTTTTAGATGATCAGGATTATCAAGACGGATACTGTATAAAACAAGGAACCTCAATGTCCACCCCTCATGTCGCTGGAGCAATCGCAATTATCAACCAACTACTTGCACTAACTAATAGAACAATGACGCCAAAAGAAATAGAAAGTGTTTTAAATCTAACAGGTAAAAAAATAAATGATACAGAAGGAACAAATTTAAATTACTCTCGCATTGATATATACCACGCAATTCTTTATTTAGATAATATTGAACCAGAGGTATACTTTGTTTCTCCACCCAATAATGAAGTTAATCTATCAAGAAATAAAACATTTATTTGCAACACGACTGACTGGCAACTTAAAAATGTCACGCTAAAAATATGGAATTCAATAGGAGGATTATACTTTAATGAAACAAAAAACATTTCAGGGATTTCAAACGAAACCTCATTTAACATAACAAATATTTCTTTTGGAAATTATGAATGGAATTGTTTTGTTTATGACGAACAAGACAATATGGGTTATTATCCCTTAAATTTCAGTTTCTTTGTTGGAGGAATTTTAGTAAATCTTTCTTCTCCAGAAAACGACACGTATACCAATGTAAACGAAACAAATTTCACTTGTCAGGCATTCTCTGATGAAAATTATAATCTTACAAATATAACTTTTTATTTGTGGAACTCTACTGGATTTCTAATAAACAACCAAACAGAAAATATTTCAGGCACAAATAATCAAACGACATTTACATTCATGTTTGGAGATGAAGGAAATCACACTTGGAATTGTGTAGCATTTAACAATATAGGCAACTCTTCGTCAGGAGAATATAACTACACAATTTTTTTTGATATTACAGCTCCAGAGATTTCTGGTTTATCAGTAAATGGAATTTCAAGTTCGTCCGCCATAATCTCATGGGAAACAAACGAGCCAGCAAATTCTTCATCAAATTATGGAGGTGGTTCATCTGAATCCAGCACAACACATTCTATAACTCTTTCTGGACTGTCCTCTTCTACTAAATACAATTTCAATATAACTTCGTGCGACAGAGCTGGAAATTGTGTAAGCGAAGAAGGAAGTTTTACAACTTTAGCTTCTGTGAAAAGAAGTTCAGGTGGTGGAAGTGTCTCTACTATAAGTTCTATAGTTGAATTAAAAGAAGATGAACCAGTAAACAAAAGTCTTGCAGTCGGCGATAAATTCACATTTAAAATTAATAAAAACCAGTACACACTAAAAATCCTGGAGATAAGAGAAGACAAAGTAAGAATTTCAATTGAGAGCCCCCTTATTTATTTAATTTTAGATATAGGAGAAGAAGAAAAATTAAACTTAAGTTCAGGAGGATATTATGATTTATTAATAAGATTAGAAAGTATAGATTCTGGAAAGGTAAAGATTATACTTAAGAAGATTAATGAAAAAACTAAATCTGAAGAAGAATTAGAAAAAGAACCTGAAATTTCTGTAAAAGAAACAGATAAAAAAGATTTTTATTCTGATTTAAATTTTCTTAAAAAAATAATATTCTTCTTCATTATATTAGCAATAACAATCATCCTAATCAAATGCAAAGGAATTAAAAGAGAAAAAAAGTAATAAAGAAAATGAAAAAAGAAAAGAAATTAAAAATAAAGCCGTCTCAAAAAGATAATAGGAGATATTTTATTTTGAATTCTGGAGAGGAGAATAAAGTTAAAAAAGTTATATTAGATTATCTTGGGGTTCTTGGTTTTGCGAAAGCAAATTATATGAATATTAAAACAAAGGAGAAAAAGATTGTTGGAAGTTGTCTTCGCGAATCGCTTGAAGATGTTAGGGCGGCGTTCGCACTTTCAGGAATTTCAATTGAAAGAGTTAGCGGAACAATAAAAGGATTATCTAAGTAATTTTTCAAAACATAAAGTATCAGGTACATAAAAATTTTCAACAGGATGATAACCAAGAGAAATAGCAAGTTTTTGATAAGTAGTATTCCATCCAGCTGTCTGCATTGTTGCCTTTCTTAGTTTATGACCTCTCTTTAACAATTCCCCTTGAGCGAATTTTAATGCTTCCTCACAAACTTCCCTAGCCAACCCTTTTTTACTTCTTAAAATAATACCTCTCCAAGAAGGAGCTATTTCAATTTCTTCATTAATTGTTGAAGCACTAAAATCCGCGCTCATTCTAATACTCTCTGAAATAACAGACACATATCCTTCTAAACAAACTCCCGAATCCTGCGTTATTCTGTATTTTAGTGTATAATCTTTTTCCATGTAATCTTTAATAAATGACACTTTTTTAATCTTTCGGAAATTAAAACCACTATAGAAAATCTTAAAAAGGAGACTAAACAAACAATTAGATAAATTCTTAATATGGAAGACATACAACACCAGCAGATGGGCTATGATAGAGCCACAACAATGTTTGCTCCAGACGGGCGTATACTTCAGGTTGAGTATGCAGAAAAAATAGTTAGGTTCGGTTCTTCTTCAATAGGAGTTGTCTGCAAAAATGGAGTAATAATTATTTCTAATAGAAGACAGAAGGATAAGTTAATCGTTGAAGAATCAGCAAACAAAATTAATGAAATTGATGAACATATCATTGTTGTTTCTTCAGGAATCATGTCAGACGCAAAAGTTCTTATTGAAAAAGCAAGGGTCCTCGCACAACAGCACAGAGTAACTTATGACTCTCCAGTAAGCACAGAATCAATTGTGCAGGATATTGCAGATATAAAACAACAATTTACTCAATATAGCGGAGCAAGACCCTTCGGCGTATCAATGATATTTGCAGGAGTGGACAATAACAAACCTTCACTATTCGCAACAGATGTAACAGGAAATTATCTAAAATACAGAGCAACCTCAATAGGTGAAAACGATGACAAAATAAAAGAAAAACTAAAAGAAAAATACAGGACAGACATGACTACAAAAGAAGCCCTTAAAATGACAATGGGAATTTTCAAGGAAATTCAGGGAGAAGAATATAACATAGATAGATTTGATGCTGGAATTCTCGAGAAAGGAAAAATTGTAAAAATTTCAGGAAAAGAGATTGAAAAATATTAATCACTCTTATTTTTTCTAAATAATTGATTTTTAGTGCAACAAGGAGAGCGTAGTGGGGAAAAATTCAAGAAAGATTGCTAAAAAATTAGGATTGCCTCATTTTGTTACAGCTAAAAAGTTTTATGAAAGTTTTGGAAAATAATCTAAGTAACAATTCTTTGATTATATTCTGTTTGTAACATGTTTTCTATTGTGCTCCAGCTTTGTTTTTTTAAACCAAATAACCATTTCTTTCTCGGAATTTTTTAATGATTTATGGAAAATTGTCATAGAGATAAAACTTATTCAAAGGTTAAAAGCTTTTTGTTCTGATTATAATTTAAGTTATTTATTAATGCTTAAGAATAAAAATTTCTCTTTATTTTTTTTATTAAAAACCCAAATTTTTTTAGAGAAGGGAATCTCCCACCTTTAAATTGAATTTTCTTTCCTGCATAACCTGTAAAATCAAAAGCATCACCTTTTGCAGTCATCCCATTTCCTGCGTTATCTTTAAAATTATAAGCATTACCTTTTACATTCATTCTCTCTCCTGC
>Ga0315548_1003879_pt1 | contig 10967 bp, 12 predicted proteins | sample SalMarSW160110MG_2_FD_202540 | JGI IMG/M metagenome (GOLD analysis project Ga0315548, IMG submission 202540) | Salt marsh sediment microbial communities from the Plum Island Ecosystem LTER, Massachusetts, United States - Salt Marsh Sediment SW1601-110 ... | reverse complement strand
TAACCCTACTCTACCTTTACCGCTGTTCCATAAGCTACCATCTCGGCAGCGCCGGACATTACCATCGAGGTTACGAATCTGGTACATATTATAGCGTTGGCCCCCATCTTCTCGGCCTGGTCAATCATTCTCCCCAGGGCTTCCTCTCGAGCTTGCGCCAGCATCACGGTGTAATCCTTCACTTCACCGCCAACGACATTCCGCAAGCCAGCCATAACATCCCGCCCTATATGTCTGGCTCTAATGGTGCTTCCTTTAACCAGTCCCAGAGTTTCCGTTACCTTTTTGCCCTCTATTTGCTCTGTGGTAACTACAATCAATTTTCTACCCCCTTAAACTTTTTTCGGTCTTCCTTCGATGTTTTAATTCTCTCCCGCAGCAGTGATATCAGGAGGAGAGTAAGCCCTATAACTACGGAAGTAATACCAATTTTAACTGCGGTGGGCAGTTCGGGGAAGGCAAGGTCAAAGAGCCAGTAGAATCCCCAGCCTACCAAAATCCCCAGCCCGATTCCCAGTAAAGTCCCACCTATTTTCCGCATTTCTCCTCCTTACATTATTTAGGCTGTTTAATTTTGTTTTCCCGTTCGATTTTGGGCATTTTGGAGAGTCTTCGCCCCCAAATTTTTGTAGTTGCCTGATTTATCAGGCACTATCGCCCAATGAATTGGGCAACTACATTTTTAATCGCCTTTCTCCTCCTTACATTATATATATTAACCGGATTGGTCTTTAAATCGATTGGTGATGGGCAACCTCCTGTCCCTGCCAAAGTCCCTGGGGGTTATCTTTATACCAGGGGCAGCCTGCCGGCGCTTATATTCATTCCTGTCCACCAGGTGAGCTGCTCTCGTGACAATCCTGGGGTCAAAACCCATGGCTGCGATTTCGTCAACTGACAAATCATCTTCCACGTACGCTTTCAGAATGGGGTCCAATAATTCATACGGCGGTAAGGTATCCGTATCCTTCTGGTCAGGTCTCAGCTCAGCGGATGGCGCTTTGGTTAAAACGCCGGAAGGAATTACCTCCTTTCCCGCCCGGTGGTTCTTGTATTTGGCTAATTCAATGACCGTTGTTTTAGGCACATCCTTGAGTGGAATAAACCCTCCAGCCATATCTCCGTAGAGAGTAGCATAGCCTGTAGCTGTCTCGCTCTTGTTGCTGCAGGCAAGCACTAACCAGCCAAACTTGTTGGACAAGGCAAAAAGAATGTTGCCTCTAATCCTTGCCTGAATATTCTCTTCGGTTACATCAGGCTGGGTATCTTTGAAAGGTTCCGCCAGCGTTTCCAGATATGAGCTAAAGGCTTTCTCAATGGGTATCACTTTAAACTCTATCCCCAGGTTCCTGGCTAATGTTTCGGCGTCTGATGTGCTGCCTGTCGATGAATAACGAGAGGGCATGGAAACGCCCACAACCTTGTCAGCCCCCAGGGCATCCACGGATATAGCAGCTACCAGAGATGAATCGACTCCACCGGATAGACCAATGACTACCTTTTCAAAGCCATTCTTGTGGACGTAATCTCTGGTGCCCAGGACAAGTGCCTGATATATCTCGCCAGGCTCATCCAGTTTTTCCACCTGCCTTGGTGGCAAAGGCGGCCTGGTAATTGTGCGATAGTCATGTGATACTTCTATCTTGGTAGCCTGTTCCAATTCCTTTTTAACCCACGGTGCCTCTTTCCTCCGTCGGGGGTCATGCAGCTGTGAGCGAAATACCGATTCCACATCCAGGTCGGCTACTACAAGGTCTTCTTCAAATTGTCTTCCCCGGGCGATGATTTCGCCTTTCTGGTCGATAATCAGGCTATTACCGTCAAAGACCAGCTCATCTTGCCCCCCAACCAGATTATTATAGGCAACAATGGCTACATTATCGGCTGCTCTGGTAGCGAGCATCCTCTCTCTGAAGTCTCCTTTACCGGCATGATATGGTGAAGCGCCTATATTGACTAATAATCTGGCCCCGCTGTAGGCCTGCACTGCTGCCGGTCCGGTTTCATACCACATATCTTCACAGATAGTTATGCCTATGCCAATGCCGTAAATGATAAAGACGGGGCTTTCCGTTCCTGCCTGGAAATACCTGTTTTCATCGAATACGCCATAGTTAGGCAGATAAATTTTATGGTAAACGCCGGCCAGTTTATTGTTGTAAATCACTGCGGCGGTGTTGTATATATCGCTGTCGCTGTCAACGAAGCCCACTACCACTGCTATATCTGAGGTATACCTTACTATCTCTTTGAGGCATTCCTGGTTCTGCTTGATAAACTGCGGCTTGAGCAGCAAATCTTCAGGAGGGTAGCCGGTTATAGCTAATTCCGGGAAAGTTAATAAGTCGACTCCGAGAGCTTTCGCCTCATCGATGTAGTGCAGTATTTTCTTTGTGTTACCGCTCAAATCACCCACGGTGGAATTGATTTGAGCCATTCCGAGTCTCAATGTCTGTGTTTTCATCTCCTTGAATCAATCAGTATCTTACTGTAGATTGGCTAAAAATTCACCAATAGCCTGATTAACTGCCCGGGGCTTTTCAGCGAAGACCAGATGACCTCCTTCATCAACTATGACCAGTTTAGCCCCGTTAATCTTGCTGGCCAGGTAAGAGCTGTATTTGGGCGGAGTCATAATATCTTTACTGCCGCAGATTATCAGGGTAGGGACTTTGATTTGTTCTACTTCATCCATGATGTCAAATTTGTCGCAGCAAAGCATATCGTTAAGCTGCACTTTTGCCCCGTTTTCCTTTATCCTTTCCAGTATTGGCTCCTTTGCTTCGGCAAGGATATCTTTGTAGAGAGGTTTAACAAGATCGTTAAACCACTTCTCAGGGTTGACGATGCCGCCCCCGATCATGGAAAGAAGAGCCGGGTCTACCCTCAGTCTGGCACCGGTGCCGATAAGGATAAGTGCCGTTGTGTTTTCAGGATACTTGATAGCATGCATCTGGGAAATAGCGCTGCCCATAGAATGTCCTGCCAGGATAGCTGGTTCATATTTGTTGCTCAAGATATAATCATTCAGCCATTCAACGTATTGTTCAATGCTAGGGCAGGGTTCTCCCTGGGGGTGTCCGGGCAGGTCTACGGCTTTAGCCTGTGGGAAAGCTTCTATCTGATAATGCCATACCGGGCTGCTGTCTCCGGAGCCATGGATGAAAATCAAGGTGTTCATTATGATTGTCGCTTATTTTAAGCTTGCACAGCGATAAAAGTCTACCTGGTAGAGGTCAGCAGTCAGCGGTCAGCCAATGACTGAAGGCTGATAGCTACCAACGGAAAAGCAAAACTCAAAAGTCAAAGGGCAAAAATGAGGAAGCTTTTTACATTTTAATTTGTCATTTTGACTTTTTATCTTTGATTTTTGATATTGTTCGGGGTTTCCCTGCAAGGGGCTGAGTTGACCATTTCTGGCGAGTGGTGTTAAATAATATCACGGCAGCGTAGCTCAGTGGTAGAGCAGAGGACTCATAAGCCTTTGGTCGTGGGTTCAAATCCCTCCGCTGCCACTTTGTTTGAGGTTGATTGGGGGTATAATTGGATTAAGAGGCAATTACGATGACAACTGCATCGAATGAATAGTTCAGCCAGGTGGAGTTGGACAAGGTAAGCAGAGGGATATAACTAAAGGAGCAGCCATGAAGGCAGAAGAAAAACTTAAGAAGGAACTTCACGATGTAGCAGTAGAGATAGATAAGGCTGAGAGGAAATTGAAGGCCCTGCGAAGACGTCCTGCGGAGGTCTCAAAGGGCAGAACAAGATTCAGCTTCATCACAGGTAAGGAGCAGAAGGTTGAAGCTGCGGAAGTTGCAAAGGAATTGGATGCGCTGAAGCGTCGGGAACAGGAGATTCGGGATAAATTGCACTCGCGCAGCCAGTAACTTGAAGTGTTGTTCTGCTTACCGATGCTTATAGCAATAGTTTCAGACTTCTCCCAGGTCTTTGGTCGGGGGTTCAAATCCCTGCGCTGCCACTTGGTTTTTGGCTTTCACTCCTTCTAAATCCTCTGGTAAAATACGTTGACAAAACAAAAACAGAGAGCTTGGGATGAACTTCCAACGAGGTTTTAGGGAAGCCGTAACAGGTATCATAGCAGCTATCATAATCAACGCTCTATTAGCTGGGTTCGCTGAAGAGGGACTTATACCGTCATATCTAGTTATTTTGTTTACGATCGTGGGTTTTTTTGGGAGCGGTCGCGTTGTTCATGTCTCTCACAGCCGCGGGTTTTATCTTTACGTTAGACTGGATAGTCGGTGCGTGGATTCTTAAAGACCTTCTCGGGCCTATTGACTTCGTCGTCTACCTTGTAGTGCCTATTGCTGCTTTGGTAATAGGGGCAGTCTTGTTCTTCAAAAGGCAAAAGACTTAGCCGTAGAGCAGAAACGTTCGAGAGAAGTAGCCCCCAGACATTTTTGTATTTGAATTGGCAACTATATTCCGATTGACCCTCTCCTATTTCCGAAGTATCATCTCGCATCCCGAAGAGAGTAAACCTAATCATTTTGATGCCAAACACCAGCGAACAATGTCGAAAACTGAGGAATTTACTATGGAAACTTGGGGTGTCATCCTCCTGCCCGCTGACCACCAGGCCATCACCAGTCAATTGGTCACTTGTGTAAAGTGGAAATATCAAGGCACAACTTTGTTCTCTCTTTGGTTCACGAACGTTCGCAGGACTCCTATTGACTACCACTAATGCAGGAGCTAATATGGAAGTTAGTGGCGATCAGTCTGTACCACTCATGACCACTCCTAAACAAGACAGGGGGATAGGGAAAATGGAATTTGAAGATGCTCTCGGGAAACTACTTGATGGAATTGCCATCATGTTTGCTGGCGCTGGTTGTTCCGATGGCGCTATAAATTTGCGCAACAAACCATTTCTTAAAGGTAGGGAATTAGCTAAGCACTTTGCAGAGAAGGCCGGAATTACAGATATTGACCCCTTTCTTGATGATGCTGCTGAAGCATTTGCTGAAAAATATGGAGACAGTATTCTCGTAAGAGAAATACAGAACGAGTTTACAGCTAAGTTAATAGCAGACCACCATATCCAGCTTGGAAATCTGCCTTGGAAACTTATCTATACGACAAATTTCGATGATGTCATGGAAGAAGCTTACAAGAAAAACTCAAAAGTGCTAACACCTGTAACTACAAGCGACAATCCTTTCTCCCTGCCCAAGGGGCAAACGCTCTGCATCCATCTTAATGGTTTCATTCGCAGGCTTGACCTCAACACGATTGGTACAGAATTGAAGCTTACTGAGTCAAGCTATCTAAGCACAGAGCTTGCTGATTCGCCATGGGCTACTGCTTTTCGCTACGACATAAATATAGCAGGCGCGGTATTCTTCATAGGTTATTCCCTGTATGACCTAGATATAAAACGCATACTTTTTGACAATCCTACTCTTCAAGAGAAATGTTTTTTTATTCTCGGAAAGTCAGTAGATGACGCAACCGTTCGCCGCGCTAAACGATTTGGTAAAGTCTACAAGATGTCAGTGGGTGAATTCTGCAACTATGTCCAAAAGAAACGCCTTACATATATACCAGTAGAAAAACCAGAGGTGACAATTTCCATAAGAGAGCTTAAGCCTATTCATGCCCGAACAAAAATTATAGACCGAGATTTCACAAATTTGTTGATACTAGGGACGCGGAATGAAAGATTAATGTTTGAGTCTATCTATTCCAACCAACCATATCTACTCGAACGCATGAAAATCAAAGAGGCCTTTGAACTACTCGAACAAGGACATCGTATAATCGCGATATGTTCAGACCTTGGTAATGGAAAGACCTTGTTTTTGGACGGACTGCGCGTAAGAGCTCTGGAACGAGGATTTCGTGTTTTTGAAGTCCGAGAGCATAGCCCAGAGGCAGCTTCAGAACTTGACAGAATAGCTAGGTTAGAAGGAAATGTCTTAGTTACGATCGAGGAATATCAGGATTGGCTTACCGAGATTGGCCAATTCAGACGTATGTCAAGTGATAATAGTAGACTAGTCCTCACTGCCAGAAGTGCAATTCACGATGTTCATGTGGATGCTCTGGAAAGAGAAACTGGGCTTGAACATATTCCTGAGATATATCTTGACACTCTGGAAGGTGTGGAAGTTGATTGGTTTATCGATTCGCTTGGTAAATATGGTCTGTGGGGGGAATGGGCTGCAACTCCAAGAACCTACAAATCTAGTCTAATTAGAACCATTTGCCGAGGACAAATTCACGCTTTGCTCTTGAAAATAATGGATTCGCCAGATATCGGACGACGTCTCCGTGAACTGGCAAAAGGCCTTAGCTCGAACAGAGAGAAGTATGAAGTCCTCATTGGCATATGTATCTTGACTCTTCTTAATCAGATGCCAACCTTTGATACTCTTGTTGACATGTTTGGTCCCGGTACCCTATCAAAAACACGATTCCGTAAAGACCCTCTGGTTTCAAATTTCCTCGATTTTTCACAGAATGAAATATTGTTGAAATCACCGATTGCAGCACAGTATATCCTGACGAAAATAGCTGATCCGGCATTCGTAGTTTCCGTTCTTACCAAAATGGCCAAACGCGCTGATACCGCTGCATTTGTGTCGAGACGCTATCAAAAAGTGTTATCTAATCTTATGATGTTCAGCAGTCTGCAATTTGTTTTGCCACAAGACGGACGTGCAAGCTCAGTAATAGGTTACTACGAATCCATAAAAGACTTGGGGCACTGCCGGGAAAGTCCACTCTTCTGGCTTCAATATGCTATCGCCTGTCTGGTTATTGAGGACCTCGATAGAGCCGGACGCTACTTTGACACATCTTACTCTTTTGCTTATAAGCAGAGCTTCAACACCTATCAAATAGATAATCACTATGCTCGTTTCCTACTAGTTCAAGCAATCCAGAAACTAGAAGCTGAACCAGCCATGGAGAACTTTCGACGAGCAAGAGCAATAATCAATCAGCAAATAAGTGATGAGAGAATGCATTATCCTTACAGGGTTGCCACTCACTACCAGCCGTTCCTCGACCGCTTTAGCTCGTCACTGACTTTCGATCAACTCCAAGAACTTGGCAAGGGTGCTGAAGATGTCAGTCAGACCATTGATAATCTCCCATACTATCGTAGTAAGCACAAGTACATCGTCGAGTGTAAAAAGGCTATGCGTTATGTTATCGGCAAGGTCAAGGGACTTCAAGCTAGTAAGGGGGAGCAGAAATAGCTATAGAGCTTCAGACTTTTCATAAGCCCCTAGTCACTGGTGCAAATCCAGCCGCTGCCACCAATAAACATAAATCCTCTCCAAATGACCTGCTACCGGAAATGCCGTCCGCTTGACAACCTGGGGAGATGGAACTTAGTATACCGGGAACACAGTGATTGGAGGTGTTAAAGATGGTCAATAGTATACCGATTGTGATTATTGTTATTGGTGTTGTATTGGTAGTTTTAGCATTATTATTTTGGAGGAGGCGAAAAGAGGTAAAGCTAGAAGGAATAAGCAATAAACGGAAGAAAGCATTCTTCGCACAATGGATAATAGGGGTTGTTTTAGCATTGATAGCTGCTATTTTTATGTTTGATGGCGATATCTTAGGAGAAAACACCACAGGTATTTCTACAGTCATAGGGATTGTTGGAATTTGCCTGATAGGAACTTCCAATGTCAACCTGCTATCTCTCAAGCGTAAATAAAGCAGATTAGCGAACCAAACAAAAATCACCCCACAAAACAGCATCTAAACAACTATTCGATATACCATCGCTCAGTGGCTGCTGTGTCGCTGGTTCAAATCCCTCCGCTGCCATTTTTTCTTGAAGTCCTGCGGTCAGTGTGACCGTGATTCAGAACCTAGAGCGTCAGGGTGAACGTCACGAATGATTGGGCAAATATGAACAGAGGGTAAGCAATGTGATGCTGTATAGTAGTATATCCGGTAGCAGGATGACGGTTAATTTCATTTTCAAATTGGAATCTAGTAGCTCTCGGTGCGAAGCCACTCAATGTGCTTTGCGAGGTTATCTAAGTCTGGAAATAATGAGGCACAGTTTATCCCTAAGCCGTTTAAATCCTTCTTCCATTGTTGTCTTAGTTTATGTGGAATAACAATCTTGGAAATGACGTTCATAGGAAGTGGATTTGGATTGGTTGGGGTAGGATGTATTGTAAAAACTCCAGACTGGGCTATAATACGACTGTCCAAATGTATAGGCACAAACTTCATAGCCTTGTCTACTAACCATGGTCCCTTTTCATATCTTTTATTTGGTTTAAAAAGATTTCCTCTAGTTATCGCACTTTTGCTATTATAAACATATATGGCACTGTTCCCGGAGATTCTTTTGCTCCTAATTTCATTTGGTGTAATTTCACGTTCAACCGCAAAATATGCTGCAACGAGTGGATTTCGAGACCAATCTAGCAGCCTGGTAGGCAGACCGTGATGCTGTGCAAGTGTTAACCATTCCCATTCATTGCTTGGTTGATATGGTTGATATGTAAGATGAGGAACTGCACGCTCTGTGAACCATCTCAGCATACCTCTCTCTTCTTCAGAAATTGTACGCCCTCTCCTAGGTTTTATTCTTCCAATTCTTGGCTTTAAGTCATAACTCTCATGGATCACGCCTCTGTAAATCGTAATCCTGTTATTATACTTCTTGACCACTTCAATAAATGCTTCTAGTGTATCTACTGTTATTGTATTCATGCATCACCTCAAGTGAGATTCAATATATTGCTTATTGAGTACATTATAAGCATTAATGGTGGCTTTAAGTAAATAAATAGGCTCTGCTAAAGTCGCAGAGCCTGTTCAGAATATCTTGGTAGCGGGAGATGGGACTCGAACCCACGACATCGGCCTCCCAGAACGCTGCTCCCAGAGGCAGCAGCTAGCAGCAGACAAACCTCTGGTTCTGCTTACTGAGCACGCATAGTGGAGTATGGCAAGTAACCGAGGAGAGTGGTCGTGGAGCCACTCTCCTCTCTTTGTTTTTACATACCTAGGAGCTGGCGGCTACAAGCCTTTGTCGCTAATTTTGTCTCCTAACCCATTCATCATAGGAGATGCCCTTGCGCTTTTCACCTGCAATATAGCTCATCATGATCATACCATAAGAACAAGTAAGGAAGAATAGTTATTCCAGACCGAATGATTAGTGTCTATGTGGAGAGGAAATGGGAGAGGCACACAACAACTTGTAGCGCAGTTGCAACGCAATTTTATCCTCTCCACATATATGCATTCCATGTTATGTTACAGGAACAGGGTAAATAGAATGCTTAAAATCATCCATATGATTCGTGCATCGACACGAATCTCCACTTTAATGTATATAGCATTCCCTTACCTTTCCCCGCAGCAGATCACTGCGGAACGTGTCTCTCCCATGAATATTATATACCTTTTGGTCAACCAAGGTAAAAGAGAGGGGGAGCTTACCGCTCTCCCTCTTGCCTTTGCGGTTCCAATAAATCGTGGGTGATTCCTTCTCATATTGGCACCTCTTTTTGCGTGATATAATACAAGATATGAATTCCATTGCTTGGCTTACACTTTTCGCTGTTATTGTAGCGTTAGGTATAGGAGTAGCATCTATCATCCATACTGAAATAATCCAGAAACGAGAGCGGAAACGCATGCTATTAAACGAAATTACTGAGTGGGCAACAAAGGTCATTAGTTGGCGCTCCGAAAATAGATTTATCCTAACAGAACTGGCAAGTATAAAAGAACGCAGGCAGAGCGAGCGACTCAGACATGCGCATATATTGGAAGTAATCAACTTTTTCGCAACAATAACAGGGCTGAATACTTATATAAGCAAGGTTTCTTTGACATTCCAACAAGGCTTGCCCGAAGTTGTACAAAAACTGATAGATGACTTGAAGGCTTATACATATTTACTTCATGCATGGCAGGCTAGATTATTCATCGATATTGCTGAAGGCAAACTTGATATAGATATGGAAGACGCAATGAAGGCGGATGAATTTTCCCAGAAACTTGAGAAATCTGCGGGGGCGGTCTTAGAAAAAGTCGCAGACATAAAGACCAAAGAAATAGACTGACACTGACTTTGACGCTTTTCCCATCGTGACGTTGACGCTTACAGCTAGTTACAACCGACCACACTTATCGTGAGTGACGGGTGGGCAGGTCGGTCTCGGACAATCTCGGAGGCTGAGTATTTTCAGTCCGATGCTTATTTTAGCTTTAGAATCACTGGGAGGTAAGGGAGATAGGAATCTGTAGCAATGGCATAACACTACACCAGGGTCAGTGAAGTTTGAGGACTGTTTGGAGCACTACAGGGAAGCGTTAGTATTCAGTTCAAGTATTAAAAGGGAGTATTGAACTAAGTTATTTTTCTTCCTTCTGTTTTGACTTATTATATTTCTCGTATAGCGAAACCCCCCAAAAAATACCACAACTAATAAGTAAGAGACCCAGACCACCCAAAAAGATGCCTAAACCAGTCAAATTTTCCATATTTTCACCTCCTCATTGTGACAAGTCTAGAATTTAACATAATTTGAGATCCAATGCTTGGTCAATCAGGATAGATAATTTAAGGAATGAGTCTCTGGCTTCCTGTACCGTGCTATCATCACTCGGAATCTGTCCAAGTAACCTAGATAAATTGCTAATCTCTGTGACAATTTGCATTTTTAAATCTTTAACGTTTTGTGGTTCTTCCATAACTACCTCCCTATCGTTAATTATACTATACCACCACTAACAACCAATGATTAGGAATATCGTGTGAATCTTCGTGGTATGATGTAGGCAGTGAGGCCTGATATTATTCTATGCCTGATTATCCTGATGGCAATCTTCGTTTACGCTTTACGTTTATCCTAATACATACCTGTGAGTGTCGGAATCGTAAGAGCCATAGCTAAGAGGCTATATGTCAAAGCTATTAAAGCTAAGCTTTGCTTCTTATGGCGATT
>Ga0315548_1003876_pt1 | contig 10973 bp, 8 predicted proteins | sample SalMarSW160110MG_2_FD_202540 | JGI IMG/M metagenome (GOLD analysis project Ga0315548, IMG submission 202540) | Salt marsh sediment microbial communities from the Plum Island Ecosystem LTER, Massachusetts, United States - Salt Marsh Sediment SW1601-110 ... | reverse complement strand
ATATTCGAGCGCAAGGAATTATTTGCTTTATGATGATAGTGTATTCGCTATTGACCGAATAGTGTAAAATATTTTCTTCCGGAATTCGGATTTTAAAACCAGAGAGTTATGGTAGTGTAAAGATAAGTGTGTAAACTGCATTTGAACTTAGACATAATTTTTCAAAATATCTTCAAAATAAATTGAAAGTTGAGAATAGATTATTCCCCAATCCTGGTAAGCCATAGTCCACTTTCGCTCAATATCCTGCACGGCCAGAAAGACCAGTTTGAGAAGAGCATCTTCTGTCGGAAAGACTGAGCGTGTCTTGGTCACTTTGCGAATACCTCGGTTAAAACTCTCGATGGGATTGGTTGTATAGATCAGTTTCCGGATTGCCGGTGGATATTTGTAAAAGGTTGATAATTCCGCCCAATTCTTACGCCATGATTTGGCAATATGCGGATATTTCGAATCCCATTTCTCCTCGAATGCAGACAACTCTGACTCGGCCTGTTCGAGAGTCGATGCGCTATAGATTTTCTTCAAATCGGCGGCCACCGTTTTTCTTTCTTTCCAGGGAACAAATTTAAGCGAATTGCGGATCTGATGGACGATGCATTTCTGGATTTCGGCTTTCGGAAAGGCCGTCACAATTGCATCCGATATCCCCGTCAGATTGTCCACCGCAAAGATCAGGATGTCTGCAACGCCGCGGTTCTTTAACTCGTTCATCACCGTCAGCCAGTATTTCGCCGATTCGCTCTCCCCAACATAGAGCCCCAGACAAGATTTATTGCCGTTTAGATCCATGCCGATTACCAGATAAACCGTCACATTCCGGACAACACCTTCCTGACGTAATTTAACAACAATCCCGTCCATGAACACGATCGCGTAAAGCCGCTCTAAAACCCGATTCTGCCACTCTCTAGCCGTCTCAATTACTTTATCCGTTATGGCGCTGATTGACTCCGCAGAAAGCTCGTAGCCATAGATCTCGTAAATGTGATCCCGGATGTCACGGGTCGTCATGCCTTTACCGTACATGCTGATGACTTTCATCTCCAAGCCCGATATGTCCGTCTGGCGCTTACGCACAATCTCCGGATCAAAAGCGCCCAGCCGGTCCCGCGGTGGCGATAACTCTATTTCGCCCAAATGGCTCTTTACCCGTTTCTGACCATGACCATTCCGATAATTGCCATTCTTATCACCTGACTGTGAGTGCCGCTCATACCCCAGATGGGCCGTCAACTCCCCTTCATAGATCGTATCAATCATCTCTTTCGTTAAGTCTCGCAGAAGCGCCTGCAAGTCCTCCGTCGTCTTGATGTCATTGGCCATCAGCAACTGCTGAAGCGCTTTCTTGTCAATCTCCATGTGTAATCCCTCCGATTTCTCATTCTAAATTAACTCCGTTTCATTAGGTTTACACACTTTATCTGACAGTCTCTGGCTAGGCGTTGTTCGTTAGCAATATATTAGGGAACTTAGCAAACTACCTGGTGCTTTTTGGTGTTAGAAGGAATTAACTGTAGAGATCGTAAAGTTTTTATTTCCTCTTTTTCCTCTCTCACATTCCAAATTCTTCCTTCTCCCTTTGAATTATCCAACCTTTTAAGTAAAATTAATGTATTAATGTCAAACAGTCATATAAATAATTGCAGGAGTGGATTATGAAAAAAGAGATTCTTGTTTACGGTTGTCTTTTTGTGCTGCTAGCTTTGCTTTCGGTGATGAATTGCGAGAAAACCATCACCAAGGAAGTGCTCGTTTATCCGGACACCAGCTATGTCGAAATCGGAGTGCTGGTGGATTTAAGAGGGGATGCTGCAGCCGCAGGTGAGGATATACTAGCAGCATTACAAATTCGCACCAATGATCTGAATAATCAGATGGAGAGTTTGGATGCGCTTAAGCGACTAAGGCTGGTCGTAGAAGACTGTGCAACTGATCCGGATAGTGCTCTTACTAAATTACAATCGCTGCATGAGCAGGGTATCGAGATGTTCATCGGTCCAGTCACCAGTGAATCCGTGGCAAGCATACTTGAATACGCCAATGAGAATGAAATCCTGATATTAAGCCCTTCGAGTACTGCGATTTCGTTAGCGCTGCCCGATTATGTTTTCCGCTTTGCACCGAATGACACCAAACAGAGTCATGCCATCGCATCTCTTATGATTGAAGATGGGATGAAAGTCCTGGTAAGCGTAAATCGCGACGAAATTTATGGCAATGAGTTAATTAATGCGACCCGGTCAGATTTTGAGACCCTGGGAGGTGTTCTGGCGGATAGCCAGGTTTATTCACTGGATGTTGATGATTATAGTGCATTAGCAACCGATGTGAATAGCGCGGTAGCTACTCTGCTGAATTCATACACTGCGGACCAGATCGCTGTTCTGCTAGTCAGTTTTGAAGAAGCGGAGGAAATCCTGGCAGCTGCCGGTACTTATGAAAATCTGCGAGCCATACACTGGTACGGCAGCGACGGGAATGCGCAGTTAAGTAGTCTGATCACCAACTCCAGCGTAAAAGAGATTGCTACTGATATGCATTTCACCGCACCGACATTTGGTGAAAACGAGGATTCGGAAATCGATGATATGGTGAGAATACGGGTAGGCATGAGTACAGGGCATCTATCGGTTTCAATGGATGCGGTTTTTGCCTATGATGCCTTGAATGTACTCTTTCTCTCTTACATCCGTTTCACTAGTCAGGATAGGTACAGCCTGGTCGAAATTTTCCCGGTATACTCCCAGTCACAATACGGCGCTTCGGGATGGGGAGAGCTGGATCAAAACGGAGATCGAGTCTATTCGAGTTATGATTTTTACAGTGTTTTGAGTACTGGTTGGTCTCGTACTGCCAGCTACCATTTTAGCCCAGCTTCCATGGAGGGGCAGCTCATCAGATATTAGCCATATAAAACGCCTAGCTGATAAGAATCATCGTGGAAAAGAAGAAAATATATTATTTCATGAGTGTATAGGGAAAAATATGAGAGCTGAAGATGCACAAATAATAAATGAACTTATTGAGTAACATAAATATAGTAGAAAAATCGTTGGCGAACTTATACAGGTAAAAGAGAATTATATAAAAAGCAACGATGGATTAGATATAATTAAAGGGAAACTCAAAGCCTTAGTAGATTTTTATCCTAAACATATTGAAAAAGAAGACGATCTATTTTTCCCTAATTCAGAAAAGTATTTCAGCGAGGGGGAATTACAATTAATGCTTAATGAATTTTGGGAATTTGATAAAGTCATAATACATAGAAAATATGGACAAGTTATCGAAGATTTGAAGGCTGAAAATTGCTAACCATTGTGTGGAGATAACGCCTTAAGTTCTGGGATAAATTTGACTTTTGACGATTTTATGAAGGGCAAACGATTATCAAAACGGAAATACTCCGAGACCCGGTGTATCTCACACTTTTTCGTTAGGCAGCAAAATAAACACAAAGAACTATCAACTTGATCAGCTTAAGGAATAACAATGTGGAATTCATTTAGTAAAACAAAAGTCCATTCTTCGTACTTCTATCTCTTATTAGGTTTTGTATTTCTTTTCTTTTCCAACGGCCGCTGGATTTTGCCAGTCGCAGTATACTTAGCTCCAATATTTTTAATCCGGTTTCTCAGATTCCAAAAACCGTTCAAAGGTTTTATATTCCTGGCCATTGTTGGATGGATTTCCAATATCTTCATCTGGAAAGGGATGATGCCAACATCCGGTTTCTTCTATTACTTCCTGATGTTGATGATGAGCATCTTTACTTCCCTGATATTTATTATTGACCGGATTTATTCCCGGCAATTGAAAGGAATTGTTGCAACGTTTGTACTTCCCTCTGTTTATGTGCTCGTGGAGTATATTACGGTTTCCACTAATCCTTCGGGTTCGTACGGAACGCTGGTACACACACAATCGTCGTTACCGCTCCTGCAATTGATTTCCGTTACCGGTATTTGGGGAGTAACATTTGTCATCCTCTGGACAGCTTCTGTTATCAACTGGCTGTGGGACAATGCCTTTGATAGACATGCATTACGCCAATCCTTGTGGGTGTATGCATTACCGATTATCATCATCATTCTTTATGGACAGATCCGTTTATCACACGAGACTACTGCTGATACGGTGAGAGTTGCTTCTATCAATATTCCAAAGACTGAATTACGGAATATTTATAATGATCATCCAGACTCTATCAATGATCAAATTAACAGCTCGTTTTTGGACAATTGTCATATTGCTGCTTTGTCGCAAGCAAAAATTGTTTTTGGGGTAGAGGTCATGCTCAATTTGCCTTCCGATAAAGAAGATGAATATATAGAAAAGGTAAAAGCGGCAGCAGAAAAACATAAAATTTACATAGGGCTTCCCCTGTTAATCTATCCGAACAATAATCCCCATAAACGGCCGATGAATAAGATTACCTGGATTTCGCCTCAAGGAGAAATACTGTTTACGTATTATAAGGCAAAGCCCACTCCTGGTGAAGGATTATACGGCGATGGCATAATACGGTATTTTGATTCGCCGTATGGGCGTGTTAGTTCTGCCATTTGTTTTGACATGGATTTCCCTTCTCTTCTTCATCAAGTCCATTCGATGAATATCGATATCATGTTGGTTCCCGGAAATGATTGGAAAGAAATTATACCCTACCACACATACGTCGCATCAATCAGAGCGATTGAGCAAGGATTCAATTTGGTCAGAGCAGCGTCGCGGGGATTGTCCGCTTCATTTAATTATAAAGGACAGGTAATCTCGTTGCAAGATTTTTATACCACTAACGATGTCATTCTTTATTCCGATGTGCCGATCAAAGGACAATCCACTGTGTATTCTGTAGTAGGAGATTTATTTGCATGGTTTTGTATTCTTTTCTTTGTTTCAATAAGTATTTTCGTTTTTAGCAAAAGGAAGCGAATAGAACAGCAATAAATAATGTCGAGTCGCTGCCTGACAAATCGCTCAAGCTGACGTTACAGCACAGCTTAGCGGCAGTCCGCTATGTGTATATTCAAAATATGGTCATATTCTTAAATAAAATATATATTTGTATTTTAAACAATATTAGAGTAGTATTGTCCTGAAAAATAAAGACTATTTTAAATAATAAAAGTGATCAGAAATGCAGAAAATTTTAATCATTATTAATGACGCACCTTATGGGACAGAAAAAGCGTATAATGCATTACGAATGGCAATGGCACTCCAAAAGGAAAACAGTGAAAATGTTGAGCTGAAAATATTTTTACTGGCTGATGCGGTATTTTGCGGTTTGCCAAACCAAAACACACCAACCGGATATTATAACATTGAGCGCATGCTGAAATCGATTATCCAGCATGGCGGTGAAGTGAAAAGTTGTGGCGGTTGTTCGAAAACACGAGGAATTGACAAGTTAGAATTTATAGAGGGAATTCAATTAAGCAATATGGTTGAATTTGCCCAATTGACTGTCGAATACAATAAGGTATTAACTTTTTAAAATTTGAAATAAATGTATGGGGCAAATAGTTCAAATCATATAAGTATATCGACCGTTTTCCCCAAACTGGTAAAAGTAACATAAGGTCGAATTTAGGAAAGGACATTGGTTTGGTTTATCGAATTTCAAACAGGTTGTTTTGCACAATTGGTTTCTTACTCTCTTTGCTCTGTTTTTCACGGGCTCAGGATGGTGAAAATGTAATTTTGCATTTTGATCCCGACCGTGGTTTTTACGAAAATAATTTTGATTTAACGCTTTCGACGACACCCCCTGGCTTAATAATAAAGTATACCAAGGATGGTACGAATCCGATAACTTCAGCAACTGCCATCCAGGATACGTCACCTGTTGTTATTCACATTGATCCCGCGAATACCGATGGGCGGGACAGAGCGCCGGGATTTTGTGTGCGGGCGGTTGCTTTTCAGGCAGATACGGCGGCAACAAAAGTCAAAACGCACACCTATCTTTTTGTTAATCGGGTTGTGGAATTATCCCCTGACGGTTTACTACCGGGTCCTGACTGGTTAAGCATAAATAATAGCAGCGGACAAAGTATCAGCTATGGCATGGATCCTCAGGTTTGTAATAATAGTCTATATAAAGACAAAATAGTCGCTGCCCTGACTGATATTCCATCGTTTTCGATGGTTATGGATTTAAAGGATCTCTTTGATCCTCAAACGGGAATATATGTCAACGCTTTGGAACGGGGTGAAGAATGGGAACGCTCCTGTTCCATAGAACTCATCTACCCGGATGGGACGGACGGATTTCAAATTAACTGCGGTGTGCGCATTCGCGGTGGCTATAGCCGGATTCCAGCCTGTCCCAAACGTGCATTTCGATATTACTTCACAGAAGAATATGGAGAGACCAAGTTAAAATATCCCTTATTCGGCGATGAAGGTGTTGCTGAATTTGACAAGATAGATTTACGTACAGCCATGAATTATTCCTGGAGTTATGGTGCCGAAGGTCCGGATAAAAATACATTTCTGCGTGACGTATTCTCTCGTGATTTACAAAGGGATATGGGACAACCCTATACCAGAAGCCGGTATTATCATCTATACATCAATGGCACCTACTGGGGGTTGTATCAAACTCAGGAGCGTTCCGAAGCCTCCTTCGGTGCTCATTACTTTGGTGGCAATCGTGAAGACTATGATGTTATCAAGGTTGACGCAGGTTATGGGCGCCCTTATGACATTGAAGCAGCCGATGGGAATCTGGATGCGTGGCGCCGTTTATGGGAAGCTTCGATGGAAGGTTTCAAAACGACTGAGGCCTATTATAAAGTGCAAGGTTTGAATCCTGACGGTACTCGTAATCCCGCTTATGAGGTTCTATTGGATGTAGATAATCTCATTGATTTTATGATCAATGTATTTATTACCGGCGACGGTGATGCACCGGTTTCAGGATTTGTCAACGGTCCCAATAATTTTTATACGCTCTATAATCGGAATGGAGCTCATGGATTTATTTATTTCCGCCACGATGCTGAGCATACATTAGGTGCTCAACCGTGGGCGGAAGATCGAACAGGACCATTTGGTATCGGAGGAGTCTTTGAAAAATCTAATCCTCAGTGGATTCATGAGAAACTTTGTGAAAATCCGATTTATGTGGATCGGTTTGCCAATCATGTTTATAAGTATTTTTTTAACGGCGGTACGGTAACACCGGAAGCAAATCTTGCCCGGATTCTAGCCAGGAAGAAACAAATTGACCTGGCGATTATTGCCGAATCCGCCCGCTGGGGAGATTCGAAACGAGAACCCGCTTTTACCCGCGACAACGGCTGGATTCAAGCTGTAAATTATGTTATCGAAGATTTCTTGCCCAACCGTACAAATGTCGTTCTGGGTCAATTGCAATCAAAAGGATGGTATCCTCAAGTTGAGCCACCGGCTTTTAGCTCCGAAAGCAAATTAGTCCCCAAGGATTTTCAATTAACGATGGCTGCTGCGCGAGGGCAGATTTATTACACCATTGATGGGACCAATCCATATCAGCCCCTCGATGCGTCAACGGAATACTCGACCTTCATTGCGGAAAATGCGACCAAGAAAGTCGTAATCCCTACGGAAGCTATAGACAATAGCTGGAGAGAATCTCTCGAGTTCGATGACTCCGATTGGCAATCTGGCTCTGGAAATATTGGTTACGAGCAAGACCAGGGATATGGAGATATGATCAATATCGATGTGGACGCTGAAATGTTTGAAAAGCAAACATGTTGCTATATACGAATCCCATTTACTGTTGATGAATCAGAACTGGACAACTACAACATATTAACTCTAAAGATGTATTATGACGACGGTTTTGTTGCTTATCTTAATGGCGAAAAAGTAGCTGAATCCAATGCCCCAACAAATTTGGCGTGGAATGCAACGGCGACCACCAACCATGAAGCCGAAGCATGGGACACATTCGATATTTCCAATTTTGTGAATAGCCTTATAACAGGAGAGAATCTATTAGCAATCCATGGTTTAAATGTTAGCTTAACCAGTTCTGATTTTATAATGGGCACGGAGTTGATTGCCGGAATATCCAATAATTCTGGTACAATATCAGAAAATGCCATAGAATATACAGCCCCAGTAACGATAGATCAAACGACTCAGATAAAGGCCAGTGTTTTTAATAATGTGAATTGGAGCGCTGTTCATGAGGCAAAATTTTGGGTATTAGAGGGAATGGATAACCTGCGAATCACTGAGATCCATTATCATCCTTTAGATGAGGGTGATGCTGAAAATAATGACGGAGAGTATGAATTTCTCGAGTTAAAGAATATTGGCAATGAAACACTGGATTTATCCGGTATGTATTTTTCTCGCGGTTTAACCTATCTGTTTCCAAATAATACAGTACTTAGCCCGGACTCGTTTATTGTATTAGCATCCAACAAGATTGAATTTTTTAGCCGATATGGATTTCTAGCCTTTGATGAATATGAAGGTCAACTGGATAACAGCGGCGAAACAATTGCGCTGAATACTGTCGCAGGGGATACCTTAATCAAGATTCATTATAACGATAAATACCCCTGGCCTAATTCAGCAGATGGAGATGGATATTCTATCGTATCACGAGATGATGATCCCTATCAAGATCAAAATGATGCCGTGAATTGGATGGCATCGGGAAAAATTCATGGTAATCCGGGGCGTAATAATATTCCTGCTTCGGTACAAGAGCTGCAGCCCCAGACCGCCCCCGTTGAATATCGGCTGATGCAAAATTATCCGAATCCATTCAATCCGCTTACTACCATAGAGTATCAACTACCAAAAGCGTCAAAGGTGGAATTATCCGTTTACAATATTACCGGTCAGTTGGTAAAAACATTAGTGAATGAGTACCATAATGCCGGTCATTATTCGGTGATATGGAATGCCAGCGGAGTTGCTTCCGGTTTATACCTGTATCGGATCAAAGCCGGTGAATATATCAATGTGAAAAAATGCCTCGTGATCAAATAGCCTCATCTGCTACCGTAAGGATTTTTCGTATAAAGAGTCCAACTATTGGCCTCAGATAATTCGGTGAGCTGCTCGATGATTTTTAGACTTTGTGAACATATTTCGTATTTATTTGAAAAGACGGGCTTTTAGACGCCGGTGATCCTTGCCATTGTCGTAAACTATAGGTGAATTAATATGCAACCAATTCTCATCATCGGTATCATTATCTTCTTAGGTTTTGTTGTCGGTGAGCTTTGTACTCGTCTTGGACTACCCAAAGTTACAGGATATATTCTGGCAGGTCTGATTCTCAATCCCAACTTAACCCATTTCATTCCCGAATCATTCATCGGACATACAACTCTCGTTACAAATATAGCGTTACCATTTATCACCTTCTCGGTAGGCGGAACATTATTGTTTTCCAAAATTCGCTCAATGGGAAAATCAATTATTTTGATAACCGTTTTTGAAGCTGAATTTGCTTTCCTGCTCGTCGCAATATTTTTTCTCCTGTTAGGACCGGTAGTTGTCTCATTGCCTGGAATTACTTTAGTGTCTTTTTTTATTCCACTCTCTTTGTTACTGGCGTCGCTGGCATCGCCAACCGATCCATCCGCCACTTTAGCGGTCGAACACGAATATCGAGCAAAGGGTGAAGTGACATCAACAATTATGGGAGTGGCCGCATTTGACGATATTTTTGGCATCATAAATTTTAGTCTTGCGGTTTCTGTAGCCGATATTTGTATCCTGCATCAGCCGTTCGGAATTTATCTGATCGCTCGACCTTTTTCCAAAATATTTGGTGCTATCGTTATCGGCTGTTTGTTTGGTTTCTTCCTGAATATTTTGAGCCAAATAATTAAAAAAGAAACTGAGGGCGTATTAATTACCATTATAATCGGTCTTTTAGCCTTATGCTATGGTATCGCGGGAGTGCTTGGTGCGGATACGCTTTTATCAACCATGACGATGGGAATTTTTGTCGTCAATTTCAACCTAAAAAGAGAAAAAATATTCAAAATCCTCGAACGATATACCGAGGAACTGATTTTTGTTCTTTTCTTCACAATCAGTGCAATGCATCTCAATTTTTCAGTATTGATATCGAATTATCTGTTAATCCTTTTCTTTGTCGTATTCCGTGCTCTGGGCAAATTTACTGGTACGATAATCGGGGGCAAGATATCAAATTCAACTTCAATAGTCCAAAAATATACAGCTGGCGGATTAATACCGCAGGGCGGGATTGTGATTGGTCTGGCGTTGGTAGTCAAACAAAATCCGGCTTTTAGTTCAATCTCAGATATAATCATAAACGTCATCATTGGTGCGACCATTATCCATGAAATTCTTGGACCTATTATGTGTAAATTTGCACTCAAGAGAGCAGGCGAAATAACTCCTGATAAAAAAGGTGGATAATTTTGTCATTAATTTTGCACAAGAGTAGTTTATCAAATAAGTTTAGGGCTGACGCTCTCGATAAAATCTTGGGTAAAATTAGTATCCGGTGCGGCTATGCCTTGTGAGGATTATGCCAGGTGTTATGCTTCAGTATATAGACTCTATCTATAACTAATTAGGAGGATTGGTAATGAACAAAACAATATTAAAGATTGGTTGGATTTGGATGTTGATTGCCGGAATACAGCGAGTTATTGCAGGTATTACGATCATCGCAACAGGGGAAAAAGAAATTGATGCGGGTGTTCTTTTTATCTTGCACGCTATCGCCATCATATTTGTAACTCTTGGAAGTTACAGATATGCTCAGAAATGGTCATGGTGGTGTTTACTGGTATTAGGTTTAACTCCGCCGGTATTTTGCCTAATTGCCCATGGAGTTAATATGTGGAATATAGTAGGTTTGGCATTCTTTCTCCCTGCTATAATTATTCCGATGAAGGCGATCCTGTTCCAGGAAACTACTTAGCTAGGCCGGGTATTTTTTCTCGAAAACCAATTTCAGCAAAAGCGAT
>Ga0315548_1003874_pt1 | contig 10974 bp, 8 predicted proteins | sample SalMarSW160110MG_2_FD_202540 | JGI IMG/M metagenome (GOLD analysis project Ga0315548, IMG submission 202540) | Salt marsh sediment microbial communities from the Plum Island Ecosystem LTER, Massachusetts, United States - Salt Marsh Sediment SW1601-110 ... | reverse complement strand
ACAATCTTGGCCATAGCTAACATATAAACTACCCTATAGTGAAGTATGACACTGGCCCCGATGATGTGAAGCACAAAATAGAAGATGAACGGGTTCTCTATACCTCCGGTGAAGTGAAGCAACACAACGAATGCCAACAGGTCAAGCAGGAGGTGAACGGTGCCCCAGATTCTGGCCTGGTGGATGGCCTGGCTGGTCGGCATTTTCCTCAGCCTTCTGGCCTGATATAAAAGCGCCAGATTACACAGGGCGACAAAGGCGCAGACAGCGTAGGCGGCGGTAGTGGGAAAACTGATATGGAACAGCCGGGACGCCACCAGGGTAGCAACGAGGACGCCCAGAATGGTAATCCACCTTACGGTGACAAATACCCTGAGCCACATCCGGAAGGCGGCTTCCTCAGGATTGTGCTCCAGCCCTACCTCCTCAGCTATAACTGTCTTGTCCTTACCACTGGTTTTCATCTAAAGCCACTTCCCCGCTTTATTCTATAGTAAACCGCCGGGGTCCCCCCTCACGGCTGGTGCTCCAGTCACGAAGTGGCACTATCTCCTCCAATGCCTCCAGCTGCCCCAGCGCCTCCAGGCGGTCGTAAATCAGCTGCCAGGCACAGGGTATATCCGGCGATACCTCGCACTTGCCATCCACAGAGCCGCCGCAGGGCCCGTTGAGCAGGCTCTTAGCGCACCTGACCAGCGGGCATATACCCGCGGTGGTGGCCAGGACGCAGTTGCCGCACTGCATACAGACCTCGATAAACTGCCCCGGCGCCTCCTCCTTGCCGACAAATAAAGTATTCAATGCCGGATAGACCGGCTTATCGCTAAACATGGCCATGGTCTGGACGCCAAAAGCACAGGTCATGGCCAGTATGGCATCGGCTTTATTAACCTCCCCACCCTGCTCCTCCAGAGCGTACTTGGTGAGCTCATCGCAGGCGGTGGGTATCACCATCCAGCCGGTAATTTTCTTGCCGGCCGCCTCCAGCTTCTCCTTCATCTCCAGAACCTCGGACTTGCCGCCGGTATGGCAGATGGTGGCGCAGGTGCCACAGCCGACGAGGTACGCCTTTTTAGCTTTGCCCAGCGACTGTATAATCTCTTCAAAGGGTTTCTGTTCGGTTATCGTTATCATAGTCCACCCCTAACTTTGGCGAATACGTTTATCATAGGCACCTCTAAAGTGTTGCAGGCTGTCCATCACCGGGATTGGCGCCGCCTGCCCCAGACCGCACATGGAGGCCAGCATCATGGTATCGGCCAGCTCCCCCAGCACGGTAATATCCTTCTCCAGCCCCTCCCCTTTTGAGAACCTCCCCAGTATTCCGGCCATGGCCTCCGTCCCCTCCCGGCAGGGGGCGCACTTGCCGCAGGATTCTTCAGCCAGAAACTCCAGTGTCCGGTGGACAATATCAATCATGTCCCGGCTCTGGTTAAACACGGTAACGGCGCCGGCGCCCAGAATATTCTCAAAAGACAGCGGGGTATCCAGCATACTACAGGGTATAATTCTCCCCGTAGCGCCGCCTACCTGGACAGCCTGAACTTTTTTGGCTTTAGCCAGGTCATCAACCAGCTCCTTAAGACTGCTGCCCAGGACCAGTTCATAGACACCGGGCTTAGCCACATCCCCACTCACCGAGAAAACTTTAGTCCCCTTGCTCTTTTCCGTCCCCATTCCCCCAAACCACCCGGCCCCTTTGAGCACTATGCGGGGGATATTCATCAGTGTTTCTACATTATTAATAATAGTCGGTTTTCCCCACAGGCCGCTGGTCGGCGGGAAGGGAGGCCGGTAGCGCACTTCCCCCCGCTTCCCCTCGATGGAGTCCATCAACGCCGACTCTTCGCCGCAGACGTAGGCGCCAGCGCCAAGCCTGACCTCGATATCAAGTTGCTTCAAAAACCCCTTCTTCTTCGATTGGGCGATAGCCTTCTCCAGCAAACCGAGCAGGAAGCGGTATTCGGCGCGGAGGTAGATAAAGGCTTTTCCGGCGCCGATGGCATGTCCGGCAATGGCAATCCCCTCGATGAGGCTGAAGGGGTCGTTCTCCAGTATATACCTGTCCTTGAATGTCCCAACCTCGCCCTCGTCAGCGTTGCATATAACGTACTTTTCGTCGCCTTGAGCCTTCCGGGCTAAGTCCCACTTCAACCCGCAGGGAAAGCCCGCCCCTCCCCTACCCCTTAAGCCGGAGGCTTTTATCTCTTCCACCACCGTCTCAGCCCCCAGCTTCAGGGCTTTCTTTAAGGCCTTAAACCCGTCCCTGTCTATATAGCTGGCTATGTCCTTGGGGTCGATAACCCCGCAGTTAGCCAGTACTACCCGCTTCTCCGGCACCCTAAAAGCCTCCTGTTTATTTATACGCCTGAAAAATCTTTGATATCTTCTCCGGCGTCAGGTCACCGTGAACATCGTCGTTTATCATCATCGCCGGCGCCTTATCGCAGGCGCCGATGCAGTTGGTCAGCTCAAAGGAGAATTTACCGTCGGCGGTGGTCTGGCCGGGCTTAATCCCGATTGCCTTCCGCACGCCGTCGATTATGGTCTGGGCATCTTTAAGATAGCAGGGCAGGCTCTTGCAAATCCTGATTACATTCCGCCCCTGCGGCTTAACCGAAAGGAAGGAATAAAAAGTAGCCACCCCGTAGACCTCGCTTATGGAGAGCCCCAGGGACTCGGCCAGCCCGGCGATAGTTTCTCTGGATAAATAACCAGACCTGCTTTGCGCGCGTTCCAGCAGCACCAGCAGGTCTCTCTTTGCTTGGCTCCGGGGTTTAGCTCCCTTGCCAATTTTACTCATTAGCGTCCATCCTTGGAACTGGCGAGTCAACTGGTTATAATCAACGGTTTCCCTTTCTTGGCTTCCTTTACTTCTCTCGGCCTGCCCAGCGCTCCGGTGGGGCAAAAAGAGATACAGACATCACAATCACGGCAGACTTCCTTATCTATCGGCTGGTCAAAATCAACGACTACCTTTGCGTCAAAACCACGGTAGGCAATGGCAAATACGTTATGCCCGGCCACCTCGCTGCAGGCCCGGACACAGCGGCGGCACATGATACACTTGGTCAGGTCGCGGATAATATAGGGGCTTACATCTTCTAAGGGATAGTAATTCTTTCTCGTCTGGAAGCGGGGCAAGCCCACCTCCAGGTCGGCGGCAATCTGGCGCAGCTCGCAGATATTGGCCTTATCGCACATGTAGCAGGAGCCGCAGTGGCTGGCCAGCAAAAGCTCAACGATCATCTTCCGGGTGGCTATAACTTTTGGAGAATGGGTATGTATTACCATTCCCTCAGTTATGGGGGTGTGGCAGGAGCCGACCAGCGTCCGCGAGCCTTCCACCTCGACCACGCAGATACGGCAGGCGCCGAGGGGAGTTAAATCCTGGTGGTGGCACAGGGTGGGAATATCAATGCCGTTCTCCAGGGCGGCCTCGAGGATGGTCATCCCCTCTTTAGCTTTAACCTGGCGTCCGTTTATTGTCGCCGTTATCTCAGCCATCTAGGCTTTCTCAACCCTGACCGCGCAGACCTTGAACTCCGGTATCTTGGCTACCGGGTCGAGGGCGGGATTGGTCAGCATGTTGGCCGGGCTCTCGGCAAAGTGGAAGGTCATAAAGACCACCCCCACCGGCGAAACCCCGGTTAGTTTAGCTCTGGCGGTTACCTTCCCCCGCCGGGAGCTGACCTTAACCATGTCACCGTCGGCAACGCCCAGCCTGGCGGCGTCTTCGGGGTTTATCTCCACCGTCCCCTCCCTTTTCAGCACATTAAGCCCCGCCACCTTGCGGGTCATGGTGCCGGTGTGGAAATGATATAAACTGCGCCCGGTGGTCAGCACCAGCGGATAATTCTTATCGGGCAGCTCCATCGGCGGCTTGTACTCCAGGGGAATAAACCGCCCCTTCCCCCGGGTGAATTGCTGGGTATGCAGGATGGGGGTGCCGGGGTGTTCCGGTGTTGGGCAGGGCCACTGCAGGCCACCCTCTTCCAGTCGCCGGTAGCTGATACCGCCGTAGCTGGGAGTGAGCATGGCAATCTCATCCATAATCTGGGAAGGATTCCCAAAGTCAAAGCCACCGTTGCCCATCTTCTGCCCCAGCTGGCAGGTAATCTGCCAGTCAGGCCGGGAATTTCCAACAGGCTCTATAGCCTTTCTCACCCGCTGTACTCTTCTATCGGTGTTGGTGAAGGTGCCGTCTTTTTCGGCAAAGCTCACCCCGGGCAGCACCACGTCGGCAAGCTCGGCCGTCTCCGATAAAAATATGTCCTGCACCACCAGGAACTCCAGCTTCTCAAGCGCCTCTTTAGCGTGGGTGATATTCGGCTCGCTGAGTAAGGGGTTCTCCCCGATAATATAGACCGCCTTTATCTTCTTGCTGTCGGCGGCGTCAACAATCTCGGTGATGGTCAGGCCGGGCTTATCCGGCAGTTTAGCGCCCCAGGCCGCCTCAAATTTTCGCTTAATATCAATATCAACCACCGACTGGTAGCCGGGATAGACGTTGGGCAGAGCGCCCACGTCGCAGGCCCCCTGGACGTTGTTCTGCCCCCTCAAGGGATTTACCCCCGCCGCCGGCTTGCCGACGTTGCCGGTGAGCATGGCTAAATTGGCGGTGGCGATAACATTGTCGGTGCCGTGGGAGTGCTGGGTGATGCCCATAGCGTAGAAGATGGCCGATGGCTTTTCGGTGGCGTATATACGGGCGGCCTCGACTATCTTATCCTTGGGCACGCCGGTGGTCTTCTCCACAAAATCGAGCCCGAAGTTTTTAAGCGATTTCTTAAACTCGTCAAAGTTCTCGCAGCGCTCATCAATAAAGGCCTGGTCGGCCAGTCCCTCGTCAACGATGACCCTCATCATACCCATAAGCAGGGCGACATCGCTCCCCGGCTTATGCTGGAGCCACAGGTAGGCCCAGCGCACCATATCAATCTCGCGGGGATTAGCCACGATCAGCTTGCCGCCGTTATCCACCGCCCGCTTTATCTCCTGGCTGATGATGGGATGGGCTTCGGTGGTGTTGGTGCCGATGGCCAGGACGCAGCCGGAATCCCGGAACTCATTGATGGAGTTGGTCATGGCCCCGCTGCCGAAGCTCTGCACAAGCCCGGTGACGGTGGGGGCATGGCACAGGCGGGCGCAGTGGTCAACATTAGCCGTCCTTAAGGCCGCGCGGGCAAACTTCTGGGCGATATAGTTCTCCTCGTTGGTGCACTTGGCCGAAGAGATTACGGCCAGTTCCTCCGCCTTATAACTACCCAGCTTGCTGGCGACCAGCTCTAAAGCCTCGTCCCAGCCCGCCTTGACCAGTTTGCCGTTCTTCCTTATAAGCGGGTATTTCAGCCGCTCAGGGTGGTGAATAAAGTCAAAACCGAACCGCCCCTTGACGCACAGGAAACCATTATTAACCGTGTTTTCCCGGCTGCCCCTCACGCTCATTACCCTACCGTCACGCACCCCCAGATACATGCCACAGCCCACCCCGCAGTAGGTACAGGTGGTGGGCACCTCCTCGGTGGGCAGTTTATCCTCTTTAGGCATCAGCGCCCCCACCGGGCAGTGAACGACGCACTCACCGCAGGAGACGCAGGTTGAAGAATCTAATATCGGCTTATCGGCAAAGGCGGCCACCTTGCTTGAATAACCGCGGTTGATTATGGCAATGGCTCCGGCCCCGACCACTTCATCGCAAACCCGCACGCACTTGGCGCAGAGGATGCACTTGTTCAGGTCGCGGTAGAAGAAGGGGTTGCTGTCGTCAATTGAGTACGACCGTTGTGTCCGGCGGAAGGGTATCTCGGTAACGCCCAGGTAGTCAACCACCTGCTGCAGCTCACAGTGCTCGTTCTTGGGACAGGTAACGCAGCGCTCGGTCACGGCCACATTACGCAGGCAGATGTCCAGGGGGCCGCAGCGCTCTCTCCGGTCGCAGATGAGGCACTCGCTGGGGTGGTCGGCCAGGATTAGCTGAACATTGGCGCGACGCACCTCGTTTACCGTTGGGGTATTGGTCTTGACCACCATGCCCTCGGTAACCGGGGTGGTACAGGCGATGGGCAGGCCGCGCATCTTCTCGATTTCGACGATGCAGAGGCGGCAGCCCCCGTAGGGTTTCAGGTCGGGGTCGGCGCAGAGGGTAGGGATATAGATACCGGCCGACTGGGCGGCCTCAAGCACGGTCATACCGGCTCTAGCCTTGACCTCCTGCCCGTCAATGGTCAGCTTAATCGCGTCCAAATTACTACTCTCGTTCCTCAAGGTCGCACCTCAGGCACCGCTTGGCCTCTTCAATGGCCGCCTTATCGTCATAGCCGAGCTCAACCTGGCCGAAGTTGCTTAAGCGTTTTTCAGGCGGGACGGTCGGCATCTTGGGCCGCCACTGCTCCTCGGCCTCCTCCAGCGGTGCCAGTTCCCCTTCCGGCGGCGCCAGCGTTTCATCAATTTCACCCTCGCCGCCCAGGTATTTATCTATGGAAATAGCCGCCTGCCTTCCGGCGGCGATAGCCTCAATCACCGAAGCCGGTCCGCTGGCAGCGTCACCGCCAGCGTAGACCCCCTCCCGGCTGGTGGCCAGGGTATCGGGGTCAACCTCAATAACATTCCCCCGCCCCACCGATATATTAAACTTTTCCGGGACCTCGGGGCGCTGGCCGATGGCAGCGATTATAGTATTGTAACCGGTGGTGAACTGGCTACCTTCTATAGGCTCCGGCCGCCTCCGCCCGCTTGAGTCCATCTCACCCAGCTCCATACGGATGGTCTCCAGGTCCACCAGGCCGTTGCGGCCTAATATCCTCGAAGGCGCCACCAGGTAGTCTATTTTAACCCCCTCGGCGATGGCCTCCTCCACCTCCTCCGGGTTGGCCGGCATCTCGGCCTGGGTGCGGCGGTAGACGATGCTTACCTCTTTCGCCCCCAGACGGAGCGCCGTCCGGGCGGCATCGATGGCGGCGTTGCCGCCGCCGATTACGGCCACTTTATCGCCCACCTCCACCCTATCCCCCAGGCTAACCCGGCGCAGAAATTCGGCACAGTCCATAACCCCGGAACCACTTTCCCCCTTGACCCCTATCTTCATCCCCTGGTGGGCGCCGGTAGCTAAAAATACGGCGTTATAGCCGTCTTTGAACAGCTCGTCTATAGAATCCACCCTGGTGTTGGTTCTAATCTCAACACCGGCATCCTCTATCTCTTTGATTTCAGCCTTAAGTATATCCTTGGGCAAACGGTAGTCGGGTATACCCACCATCATCATACCCCCCGGTTCAGGCAGGGCTTCAAAGACAGTGACTGAATGCCCCCGCCTGGCCAGATAGTAGCCGGCGGTAAGTCCGGCCGGCCCCGCCCCGACGACAGCCACCCTCTTTCCGGTGGCCGGAGGCGCTTTCTTAAGGTTCTCTTTCCAGAGCCCGTTATCGTGACTGGCGGCATAGCCTTTAAGCATGCGGATGGCGATGGCCTCCTCAAGCTGGGCGCGGCGGCATTTAGATTCACAGGGGTGGAAACAGACCAGCCCGCAGACCGCCGGGAAGGGTATCTTCTCCCGGATAACGGCTAACGCCTCGGCGGGCTTGCCCTCGCCGATAAATCTTATATAGCGCGGCACATCTATACCGGCGGGGCAGGTATGGCTGCAGGGGGCGCTTACCAGCCCCTCACAGACCGCCGCCCGGCAGTGGTGCTTCTTGATATGCTCTTCATATTCGTCGCGGAAATAGCGGATGGTGGTCAGCACCGGGTTGGGTGCCGTCTGCCCCAGGCCACAGAGCGAGCCGGCTTTAATCTGCTCGCTTAATTTCAGCAGCAGGTCGATGTCCTCCAGCCTGCCCCGGCCGTGGGTAATATCATTGAGTATATCCAGCATCTGCTTGGTGCCCAGCCGGCAGGGGACGCACTTGCCGCAGGACTCGTCCTGGGTAAAGGAGAGGAAATAGCGGGCGACATCGACCATGCAGGTATCCTCGTCCATGACCACCATTCCCCCCGACCCCATTATGGAACCGGCCTGGGCCAGCGTCTCGTAGTCAACCGGCTGGTTTATCAGGCTGGCGGGCAGGCAGCCGCCGGAGGGCCCGCCGGTCTGGACCGCCTTAAAGCGCTTGCCGTCGGGGATGCCTCCGCCGATGTCGTAGATAATCTCCTGGAGGGGGAAGCCCATCGGCACCTCAACCAGCCCGCTGTTGGCAATCTTGCCGGTCAGGGCAAAGACGACGGTGCCCTTGCTCTTCTCGGTGCCAATCTGGGCGTACCACTCGGCGCCGTTGGCAATAATAACCGGCACCGTGGCCAGCGATTTTACATTATTGATATTACTCGGCTTGCCCCATAAGCCGGACTGGGCGGGGAACGGCGGTCGGGGGCGGGGCATCCCCCGCTTGCCCTCGATGGAAGCCATCAGGGCGGTCTCCTCGCCGCAGACAAAGGCGCCAGCGCCCTCCTTGACGTGGATGCGGAAGCTAAAGCCGGAGCCTAATATATTCTCGCCCAGGAATCCCTCTTCCTCGGTCTGCTTCAACGCCAGCCGCACCCTTTTTACCGCCAGCGGGTATTCGGCCCTGATATAGATATAGCCCTCGGAGGCGCCGATGGCGTAGGCGGCGATAGTCATCCCCTCGATAACGGTATGGGGGTCAGCCTCCATGGTACTGCGGTCCATAAAAGCGCCGGGGTCGCCCTCGTCGGCGTTGCAAATCATATACTTCTGGTCGCCCGGTGCCTTATAGCAGAACTCCCACTTCTGGCCGGTGGAAAAGCCGGCGCCGCCCCTCCCCCGCAGGCCGGAGCGCTTGACCTCGTCGATGACCTGCTCCGGGGTCATATCCAGCAGCGCCTTGCGCAGAGATTTATAGCCGCCGGCGGCGATGTAGTCCCCGATTCTCTCCGGGTTGATGTGCCCGCAGTTACGCAGGATGATGCGCTTCTGGCGGTTATAGAAGGGGATGTCCTTATAGAGAGGGATAGCCTCGCCGCTGACCGGGTCGTGGTAGAACAGGCGGGCCACCGGCTTACCGTCACGGAGGTGAGACTCGACAATCTCAGGTACATCGTCAACGGTAACATGGGTATAGAAGATGCCCTCCGGCTCAACCACGGCGATAGGCCCCTGCTGGCAGAAGCCGTGGCAGCCGGTAAAGTCCACCGCCACCCCCTTCAACCCCAGCCCGGCTACTTTCTTCTCCAGCGCCTCCCGGATTTCAAAAGCCTTACCGGAAACACACCCCGTCCCGTGACAGACCAGGATGGTGCACTGGCTGGCCGCTTTTTTAGCTGGCTCTTTCTTTGGCACCAACTACCTCCGCAACTTTCTTGGTCGTCATCTGGCCGTAGGTCTCGTTACCTACTCTCATCGTCGGCGCCAGGGCGCAGGCACCGATGCAGGCAACCGTCTCCAGGCTATACTCCATGTCTTCGGTGGTCTCCCCCGGCTTGATGCCCAGCCGCTTCTCAATCTCTTTGAGGATGCGCGCCCCACCCCGCACGTGGCAGGCCGTCCCCCGGCACACCGTTATCTTATTGCGGCCGGTGGGGGTAAAACTGAACTGGGCGTAGAAGGTGCTCACCCCATAGACCATGTTATCGGTAAGCCGCAGGAATTTGGCCACCCCCTGCATCACCTCCGGCGGCAGGTAGCCGAACTTCTCCTGGGCTTCCTGGAGTATGGCGATAAGGTCGCTGCTGGCACCGCTGTAGTGGGACAGGACTTCTTTTAGCTCCCGGGCAACATCAGGTTCCGCCGGCATTAACTACCCCCCTCTCTCAAGGCTCTGACCAGCCGCCAGGTGATAGCGCCACAGAGCACGGTTATATCATAGGTAGAAAGATATTCGGGAATGGTGGAATCAAACAAAATATTACCCCTTGGGGGAAACTCCTCGTCGCCCCCCCACAGCACCAGGGTTACCGGCACCATCTTGAAACCGTTAATGGTTACCGCCGCATCGCCGTAGTCAGCTTTACGCCCCCCCAACCTCTTAGCCACCTCCACCAGCTGCTCAGGCTCCCCGCCGAAATACTTGACCAGAGGCTCTATTGACCGCTTGGAAAAGGTACGCAGGTAGCTGGCTCCCTCGGGAAGCTCCTGGAAGGCGATAAGTGTATGGCTTAAGGGGGTGCCGCTGGCCAGGGTTAAATAATGCAGGATTAGAATCTTATCGCTTATGGGTACTTCGGCCCCACCCCCCACCAGCGATACATCAATATCGGGCAGGGTTACACGATACTTTTGGTTTAAGAATTCAAGGGTGATTATCTCTTTGGAGCCGGCCCGCTTATACTCGGCGCCGCTTTTAAAGCACCGCTGCTTCAAATCGCCGGCAGCGACCAGCTGCTCGCTGGCAAGCTTATAGGCAAGGTTATAGCCGTACTCATAGTTCTTATACTCTGGTACCGACAAGGAACTATTCTTCATTCTGCCTAAAAGAATACCATAATCCTAGGGGCGGGTTAAAGTCCGGCGGCATCGAGCACCAGAGGAACTTTCTTCTCCCAGCCAATAGCCATGATATGCACCCCCTGGCACATATCTTTGAGCTGCTTGATTAGCTCGGCGGCGATGGCTATACCGGTCTGGACTCTATCCTCGGCGTCGGCCATCCTCTCAATCAGCTCCTCGGGCACAAAAACCCCGGCCACATTCTTATTCATAAACCGGGCCATACCAGCTGATTTGAGGGGTATTATTCCGGCCAGTACCGGGACCTTAAAGCCCTCCACCCTTTTCATGAATTTGGCGAAGGACCCCGGCTCGTAGATAGCCTGGGTCTGGAAAAAGCGGGCTCCGGCCTTGATCTTTTTCTCCATCTTCATTATCTGCAGTTCCAGGGCGGCTTCGGTATTGGCTCCGGGGTTGACCACCGCCCCGGGGAACAGATTTGGCTTGCCCTTAAGCTCGTTACCGGCCATATCGTGACCCTCATTCAGCTTCCCTATAACCTCAAGCAGCTGAACAGAATCAAGGTCATAGAC
>Ga0315548_1003865_pt1 | contig 10986 bp, 6 predicted proteins | sample SalMarSW160110MG_2_FD_202540 | JGI IMG/M metagenome (GOLD analysis project Ga0315548, IMG submission 202540) | Salt marsh sediment microbial communities from the Plum Island Ecosystem LTER, Massachusetts, United States - Salt Marsh Sediment SW1601-110 ... | reverse complement strand
CTAATGTAAATTTTTTTACTTCCAATCATCCAGTTTCTTCTTTTGAATCAGACAGGAAGCGGTTCCTGGGCGATAACGAGTACGGGACCTGGTCAAATCCGCTTTCACTTCAGATGAAAGAGCTGGGTGATTATGAGGCAAATAGGGGTGATAATATAGGTGCTCTTTTACATCATCTGGGAAGCTTGAAATCCGGTGAAGTAAAGAGCTTTATTACCCAGCTGGGTCAGGAACAAAGTTTTGAAAAAGCCCGGGCCGGTATTGAAAAATATAGGAGCTCTGAAGCTGTAAAGAAGGCATTTGATGAAATAAGTGATTTCTGGAGTGAGTTTTTATCCATAATGCAGGTGGAAACGCCTGATCCTAACATAAACAGCATGCTTAATATCCATAATCCCAGACAGAATTTTATTACTAAAAATTGGTCCCGCTATCTTTCATATTACCAACTGGGAATAGGTCTCCGCGGTATAGGTTTGCGTGACAGTTCACAAGATCTAATGGGAGTACTCGACCGTATGCCGGAAGAATCAAAAGAACTGCTGATACATCTTATGATGATGCAGAGAAAAAACGGCAGTGCTATGCATAGTTTTAATCCGTTGACAATGGAAGGATCAAAAGGCGAGACAGCTGACTGGCCTGATCGGCCCCAGTACTATGGAGATGATCATCTCTGGATCGTGCTGGCCGTAACTGCATATTTGAAGGAGACAGGGGATATGGGATTTTTAAAGGAAGTAATCCCATATTATAAGGTGGACAAAGAAGGACAACCTCAGGAGAGCGTAACTGTCCTGGATCATATAAAGAAGGCTTTGGATTTTACAAAGAATGATAAAGGCCGGCATGGCCTTCCTCATCTTGGTTTTGCTGATTGGAATGATTCGGTCAACCTCAGGACCGGTGCGGAGTCATTGTTCAACACCCATCTTTATGGAAAATGTCTTTTAGAGATGATCGAACTATATAATTATCTGGGGGACACAGCTGGGGCTAAATTGTGTCAGGATGAATATAACGAGCTGAAGGAAAGATTTAATCAGACAAGCTGGGATGGAGAGTGGTACATCCGTTATTTTGACTCTGATGGTACACCGCTGGGTTCTTATAAAAATGAGTATGGTAAAATATATATTAATGCCCAGTCGTGGTCTTTGATCTCAGGCATGGCTCTACCCGGTAGGGCTGAAAAAGCAATGGAATCCCTTAATAAACATTTGAATACATCAAAGGGGATAAAACTAAGCTGGCCTGGTTTTAATGGGTATGACCGTGACAAGGGCGGTATTACCACTTATCCGCCTGGAGCAAAGGAAAACAGCGGAATCTTCCTGCATACCAATCCATGGGCAGTTATTGCTGAAACCATGTTAGGTAATGGCGAACGAGCCTATAAGTATTATAACCAGATAAATCCAGCTGCTAAGAATAATATTATAGATGAGTATGAATGTGAGCCGTATGTTTATGCTCAAAATATCTTGAGCGATGAGCATCCTCAGTTCGGTCTTGGTAGAAACAGCTGGCTTACCGGGACAGCGTCGTGGATGTATCAGGCCGGCATTAAATTTATACTTGGTATTAGACCGTGCTATGATGGTCTGGAAATCGATCCGTGTATTCCTAAAAAATGGGATGGTTTTAAAGTCGTTCGAAAGTATAAAAACGCTGTCTATAACATTGAGGTAAAAAATACAAAGCATATCAGTAAGGGAATATCACAGCTTAAAGTGGACGGCAGGGAAATAAAAGGTAATATAGTTCCTGTTTTTAAGGATAATAAAACTCATCATATAGAAGTTTTAATGGGGTAGTCCATTTATAAGTAATAATTGTTCTGGTAGGATTTTTTATTCAGCTGTGACTTGACCTTATACTATTTTATAGTCCTGGTCTTTATCAGGTCCTTATACCAGAATGCACTGTCTTTTAGTATCCTCTCCTGTGATTCATAATCCGTAAAAACAATCCCAAATCTTTTGGAGTAACCATACTGCCACTCAAAATTATCCATTAAGGACCATATAAAATATCCTCTGATATCTGCTCCTTTTTGGTTTAGTTCGGCAACTTTTATTAAATGATCCCTAAGATAATCTATACGCTTATTATCATGCACTTTTCCATCTTTAGATATCTTATCATTAAATGCAGCACCGTTTTCAGTGATGTAAATCGGTATTTTAGTATAATCCTTCCTGACAATAGATATAACATCATACAGCGATTCCGGTATTATCTCCCAGTTCATTTCGGTCTTCGTAAGGTTTCCGTCGGTTTTTTTGAATTTCAACTCTGAATCCTGTGAAAATTTGATCAATTCACGCGTATAATAATTTATTCCCAGAAAATCATTTTCAATTGATATTTTTTGCATATCACCGTCTTTTATGAAATTGAAGTCGCCTATAAGGCTCTTATATATTTTTTTCATATCTTCAGGGTATGAAGCTTTAAAAAGGGGGTCTAGGAACCATCTAAAATCGTAACCGCTGGATATAAAAGCTGCCTTGATATCTTCTTCGGAATCGGAAGCAGGATATGACGGATTCAGATTAAGTGCTATTCCGATTCCATTGCTTTTTAAATCAAACTTTTTAAATGCTTCTACTACTGTGCCGTGTGAGAGTAAAACATGGTGTGCAACTGTTAGGGCTTCTTTTAAGTTTTTGCGTCCGGGTGCAAGAAAACCCTCATAATAACTATACATAGATGAGCATAACGGTTCATTATGGGTTATCCATAAAAAAACGGTATCATTAAGCTCTTCGAATATTCTTACAGCATATTCATTAAACCATTTGACCGAATCTCTGTTCAGCCATCCACCGGCATTGTAAGCCCATATTGGTAGATCCCAGTGATAGAGTGTAGCAACCGGTTTTATATCTTTCTTGTTTAATTCATATACCAGCTTTTTATAAAATCCCATTCCTTCTGGATTATAACTGCCTTTTTCTGGAAAAATCCTCGGCCATGAAATTGAAAACCTGTATGCATCTGTGCCGATCTCTTTCATCATCTCTACATCTTCTTTATATCTATGATAATGATCGCATGCAATATCACTGGTATGTCCTTTATATATTTTTCCGGGAATTTTACAGAATTCATCCCAGATGGACGGGCTCCTGTTGTCTTCGGCTGTAGCTCCCTCTATCTGATATGATGACGTAGAAGTACCGAATATAAAATCTTCTTTAAATTTTTTTACTTTTTTACCTTTCAACTGCCTAAAACTACATTGACATTTACTTCTTTATCTTCCTTTTTATAGGGGATTAGATTTCCTTCTATTAATTCACCATTTACAGTTAAACTCTTTACTCCTCTGCTTGCTCCATCAGGATTCTGTACTGTAATGCAATATTTTACTCCTCTGAAGAAACGAACGATATGATATTCTTTCCAATCCATGGGGATACAGGGGTCGATTCTCAGGCCCATGTAATCGGGTTTGATTCCTAAAATTGCCTGTGAAATATTTATAAAAGTCCAGGCTGCTGTCCCTGTAAGCCAGGAATTTTTTGCCTCGCCGTGAGTGGGAGCATCCTTACCGGCGATCATCTGGGTATAACAGTATGGTTCACAGCGATATATATCTATGTTTTCGTCTTTTGTGCTGGGGCAGGTACGCAGGTAATAATCAAAAGCTTTATCGCCATTTCCTAAAATAGTCTCAGCTATGGATATCCATGAATTGTTATGGCAGAATATTCCAGCATTTTCTTTATATCCAGGTGGATAGGAAGAGATTTCTCCCAGATTCAAATAATATCTTGTATATGCAGGTTGGAGAAGGACTATACCATAAGGAGTTGAAAGATATTTCTCCACACTATCCAGAGCTTTCCTTGCCCGGCCGTCTTCTAGGCCGATACCGCTCATGATGCACAGTCCCTGAGGTTCAATGAATATTTTTCCTTCCTTACATTCCTTAGAACCTACTTTTTCCCCATAGTAATCGTAAGCCCTCAGGAACCATTCTCCGTCCCATCCGGATGTTTCAACAGCCTTCTTAATAAACTCGTATCCCTTTTTAATAATATTGGTTTTTCTATCATCCTTAATTTGATTTAAAAGCATCATCATTTCACTGCAGGCATATAGAAACAGACCGGCAATCATAACTGACTCTGCCACACTTCCGGGTCTATCCCCGTATGTCTGAAAACTTTCTCCGGGATGACTGGAAAAACAGTTCAGGTTCAGGCAATCATTCCAATCGGCATGGCCTATAAGGGGCAGGTTATGAGGTCCCAAGTTTCTAAGAGTGTAATCTATGGACAGGTAAAGATGGTCAAGAACTGTAGCTTTGCTTTCAGGTATATCTGAATAACTTACTACTTCGTCTAAGATAGAGAAGTCCCCGGTTTCTTTTATATAGGTACAGGTTGAAACTGCAAGCCATAACGGATCATCATTAAAGCCCCCGCCTATATCTTTGTTGCCTTTCTTGGTAAGCGGCTGATACTGATGGTAGCAGCTTCCGTCGGAAAGCTGAACTGCAGTAATTTCTATGATTCTCTGTCGTGCACGCTCAGGGATCATATGAACGAAACCAAGTAAATCCTGATTGGAATCCCGGAAACCCATTCCACGCCCGATACCTGATTCGAATAAAGAGGCAGAACGAGATATATTAAAAGTTACCATACACTGATACTGGTTCCAGATATTGACCATGTGTTCTATATGTTCATTGTCTACTTTTACATTATACCGGCCAAGCAGTTCAGTCCAATACACTTTCAGTTTACTAAATGCTTTCTCTATGTTTTCAGTACTTTTATAGGCTTTCATTTTGGTCCATAAAGATTTTTTATTGATAATACCGGGAGATGAGAATTTTTCATTCTCTTTATTTTCCATATATCCTAATATGAAGTGCAGCTTTTTATTCTGACCGGGCTTTAAAGCAATATTTAGCTGGTGGACTCCGACTGGGGCCCAGCCGTTTGCTATAGAGTTAGTACATTTCCCGCCTGCAACTGCCCTTGGATTTTCAAATCCATTATAGATACCAATAAAATCATCACGGCTGGTATCAAATCCATCTATTTTCTGACTACAGGTAAAATATGCGTAATGATTTCTCCTCTCCCGGTATTCAGTCTTATGAAAAATAGTATTATTTTCTACTTCTACCTCACCGGTATTAAAATTTCGCTGAAAGTTAGTCATATCATCCATTGCATCCCAGAGACAAAATTCAACAAATGAGAAAAGACTTATTACCTTCTCCTGCTCTGTATGGTTGATCAGCTCTATGTACCATATTTCCATGTTTTCCCCAAGAGGTACAAAATAAGTGACCTCTGCTTCAATGCCGTTTTTACGGCCGTTGATGACTGTGTAACCAAGGCCATGATGGCAGGAGTATTCATCCAATGATGTCCTGCACGGCTTCCAGCCTGGGTTCCAAATGGTACTGCCGTCCTTAATATATAAATACCGGCCGCCCATATCAATAGGGACATTATTATATCGGTAACGGGTTATGCGGAGCAGTCTGGCATCCAGATAAAAGCTATAACCACCAGCAGTGTTGGATATGATACCAAAGTATTTCTCACAGCCTAAATAGTTGATCCATGGTAAAGGTGTATCCGGCCGGGTAATAATATATTCCTTTTTTTCATCATTAAAATGTCCGTATGGGTTCATAATTATCTCCTTTGGTGAAAAACTTGACTATTTTCATAACCTATGTTTGGTTTTTATCTTACTACAGAACATAGATTTAAGTAGCGGACGTCTACATCAGAGGGTCCCTTACTAATCTATTCATTACTAGCATAAGCTACGGAAGCAGAAGATAGAAATATGCAGAGCATTAACCATAAAAATTTGGAAGATTTCTTTTTCATTTTTCTCCTTTCCGTAAGTATTCAGTCACCCCCCTTTCTAAAATTTTGGTAAGTATTCGAAAAATACATTTTATATGGTCACGGCGAGAAATTCAAAAACTTTCGGGGAGATTCCTCACTGACCCCTCGCTTCGCTCTGGGCTTCGGTTCGAAAGAGGCTCCGCAATCTCAAGGATGATATATGCTACTCCTTTATTGCTCCAGCCGTTAGACCACTAATCATATACTTCTGTACTAGGGTAAAAAATGCCAGTACGGGAAGAGATACCAATACACAAGCAGCCATCATTCCACCCCAGCGGTTTTCTTGAGTGGTGATATATCTCAAAATGCCGATAGCCACCGTCGTTGTATCCTTTCCTGTAAGGACGGAAGCGAATAATACCTCACCCCAGGCCATCATAAATCCATATATAGCGATAGCGGCAAGACCCGGTTTAGCTAAAGGAAGAATAACTCTAAAAAGAGCTCCTACTTTGGTACATCCGTCAATTTGAGCCTGTTCATCTATTTCCCGGGGAATGGTATTGAAGTAACCTCTCAACATCCAGATAGAAAAGGGAAGGGCAAAAGAGGTGTAGGTAAAAATCATCCCCCAATAGGTATTTCTCATAGGAAGACCTATAGTGTTCGTTATCCAGATAAATATCACAAAATAAGGAATGAGGAAGAGAATTCCGGGAAACATCTGGGTAGACAATACCGATATAGTATAGGGAGTTCTACCAGGAAAGTTAAAACGAGAGATGGAGTAGCTGGCCAAAACGGCAATAAGGAGACAAAAAATCATGGTTCCCAGGCTTATTATTATACTGTTTTTAAAATAATCCGCTATTTTAACCACTTTATTTACCGTTATATAATTCTCCAGAGTAGGACTACGAGGTATCCAGCTGGGTTCCTGGCCCGGTGTCTTAATATCCGCGGCCTGGATCTCTAGTGACGATTTAAACGAACTGGAGACCATCCAAAAAAAGGGCAGAAGCACCGATATTAAGATGAGCGCTACGGCAAGGTACAAAAATACTCCTTTTATAATTTTTCTCGTTTTTCTCTTCATCATACTATCTCCTCCCCCGGCCGGATTTGTTTAATGTAAAATATAGCAAAGACTGCCATAATCCCCATGAGCATTACCGACATAGCTGAACCAATTCCATAGTGGAAAGAGCTAAAAGCTTCTCTTAAAATAAGGGTAGTGGGAACATCTGCTTGAAAGCCCGGATCTGTACCCAGCATTACATAAAACTGATTAAAGGCAAAGAAAGTCCATATTGTGGATAAAAGTAGAAGAACAGAAGTCACGGGGATAAGAAGGGGAAAGGTAATAGATCTAAATTGGCGCCAGACCGAAGCGCCATCAATCCTGGCTGCCTCATACAGCTCATTTGGAATGCTCTGCAATCCTGCTAGTAATATTAAACAGGTAAAAGGCCATCCTTTCCAGATACTAGCTATCATCACCGCATAAATGGCCTTATCGCCGATTAACCAGACCGCTGGCTTTTGAATCCAGCCCCAGGCTAGTAAGTACTTATTCACTATACCTATTCTAGATTGGAACATAAACCGCCAAACGGCGTAAGCTACTGAGTCTGGAATAATATAAGGCAAAAGTATTAGTCCTCTCACAACCGTCCTTCCTTTAAAGTTCTGGTTTAAAACCAAGGCTACCCCCATGCCGATAATATAACCTAAAGAAATGACCACTATTGCATAGTAGGTTACATTCCATAAAGAACGCAGGAAACGTTCCCCTATGGTAGTGATTGGATTCAAACCGTTTATATAATTAGACATCCCTATAAAAGTAGCCTTACTCCAATCAGTAATGGTGTGTATATCAAGGTTAAGAAAGCTAATAGTAACTCCCCATATCATAGGAATAACATGAACTAAAAACATACAAATGAGAGCAGGAATAAGTAAGTAATAGGCGAGTTTGTTCTTTCTTATTTTGGCCGTTATTGGGGCTATGAGACCCCATTTACTTCTGGTATTTTTCATACATCCTCCTCTTACCCTTGTACTTAACTCAAGCGTTTAAAGGAAGAGAAGAAACAGTCTCCCTTTTTCTGAAAGTTAACCGTTTCCTCTCTTCAAAACAAGATTACCTATCTCATAGAGATAGAAAAGAAGGTAATCTATTTATTCAGCAGCAGCTAAAGCCGCATCAATTTTTGCAGCTGCTCTATTCAAGGAGCCCTGAGCAATCTGTTCTATTGCCTCCTGAGTTACAGGTCCTGCCGCACTCATGTTAAGGTAAGCGGTCAAAACATTCTTGAACTCACCCGCTATTGCATTTTCAATATCTACCCAAACTCCTAATGAAGGATAAGCGGTAGCATATCCCAGACTCGTTATGAAGGTCTGCATCTCAGGGGTCTGATAGTAAGGATCCGTCAAAGCGCTAAGGGTTGCTGGTATCATGTTAGATATGTCCTTATTGGTATAACTAAGCAGAACATCCTGGCTTATGAGATAGTTTACCCATTCCTTTGCCGCTTCCTGGTGTTCACTGTTGGCAAAAATAACAAGGTTACTTCCACCAGAGAAAGAACCCTTTATACCTGTTGGACCTACTGGAAGCTCGACAACACCGTAGTTGAGATCGGGATTGTCGTTTAAAATACCGGAAATGTTCCACGGTCCCATAACGACCATAGCAACGTTGCCAGCTATGAAAGCAGCGTCAGCTTGCGGTTGATTATACTCAGCACAGGCTGGATCGGCTAGCCCCTTTGCCAGCAAATTGATATAGAACACCATGGCTTCAACTCCCGCGGGACTATTGAGGGTAGCTTCCGTATTATCCTCATTCAATATACTCCCTCCACCTTGATACAAGAGTGCAGCGAAGTTGTGTATTAGATCCCAGGCATTGGTTCCCGCCATAGCAATTGCTTTGCCTTCCCCGTATTGTGCTACGATCTTCTCTCCGGCAGCTACCTCCTCATCCCAGGTGGTAGGTGGTGTTGCTCCTGCTTCTTCAAACATATCCTTGTTGTAGAATAAAACCCTTGATTCAGCAAACCAGGGGACACCATAATACTTATCTCCGAGAGTGCAGGATTCTAAGTTCGCAGCCAAAAAGGCATCTGCCCCACCGAATTCATCCATATCGATCTCTAGCAATCCACCGGTGGCAGCGAACTGGGCATTCTGGGTAGTACCCACCTGAGTGACATCAGCTGTAGGTTCTATTACCGCCGCCGTTATTTTGGGTACCACATCGCCCCAACCAACTTCCTCGAAGTTCACGGTAATACCCGTTAACGCCAGAAAATCAGCTGCCTTCTCCTCCATCCAAGCTAGGTGGGCTTCAGCGGGAGCATTGGGCATGGCCCAGAAGGTTATAGTTTCGCCCGCCGTTTCTTCTTCTGTAACTTCTTCTTCTGTAACTTCTTCTTCTGCAGCAACTTCTTCTTCATCTTCTTCTGCTGTTACTGCTGCTCCTCCTTTTTCACAACCTGCTAAAGTAAACGTAGCAATCATTGATATTATCAATAACCACAAAAACACTTTCTTCATTTTCGTATCCTTCTTTCAATTGTTTTCCAATTTTGATAAAATCTTTCCTGAGATTTGTTTAGCATATAAGCTTCATGCCTTAAATTATATCTGAACAAATCTCATTTTTATTGAAAATATAAAAACCCCCTTTCTTGATAATATACCTTTATTGAACTTAGCTTATAGATAGTAACCGTTTTAGCTGCTTTAATATTTATCTTTTAAACACCTCCCTTCCTTTATTAAGAATGTAACAAACAGGAGTTCACTATTCTTTTATCTGTTCTCTGGAATGAAAGCTCAATTTTAAATTTAAATTCCTTTTTTACGGATAATTTATTCTGCATCTTAAAAAAGAATATTTTCCCGTTAATCTACGCTTTTATATTTTTACTTGACTCTCTTATGATTAACTCGGTAGAAATAGTATTAAACTCTGAATAGCCGGCACCGTCTTCAATAAAATTTATTAGATTCTTTGTGGCAATTGATGACATTTCCAGAACAGAGCTTCTAATGGTCGTCAGGGAAGGGGAGATATAACTGGCCATTCTTATATCATCATAACCTACAATGGAAATTTCGTCGGGAATTCTAATCCCCATTTCCTTCATGGTTTTCATAGCTCCAATAGCCATTGAATCATTTGAAACAAAAATACCTGTTATATTTCTTCTCCTGTTACCTTTTAAGAGCTGTTTTGCACACTCTGACCCGCTATCTTCAGTAAAGTCTCCGTAAACTAGATAACCTTTTCTGATTGCAAGTCCTGCTTCTTTCATTGCTTTCCTATAACCCTCAAGTCTTTTAAACCCTGAAAGCTTACCCATATCTCCGCAGATATGTGCTATTTCTCTGTGTCCATAATCTATTAAATGTTTCGTGGCTGTATATGCGCCGTTCATATTGTTGGAGTTAACTATGATATAACTACCTTTCATTTTCCCTTCACTTTTTTCCTGATCTATTATCACCAGTTTATGCCCGGCTTTTATGAGCTCGAAGATTTCCCTGGTGTTATTACAGGCACCTACAAAGATCCCACCTGACAATGTCTTGCTATTAAAGAGTTCTTTTATTTTTTGAAAGCCGTTGCTCTCATTTATTATTGAAACAAGTACGTTATATTCCAGCTCATCAGCATAGTCTATAGTTGCTGCTGTAAATGGTGAAAAATATGTATTCTGGAAAATATTAAACTTTTCGTTTCTATGGTCAACATTTGTTATGAATACCCCTATTACTTTATTGTGTTTACCTGCAAGAGTTCTCGCGGGGCTGTGAGGTACATAACCATATTTTTTAATGATCTTGGTTACTTTTTCTTCTGTTTCAACCGATACATTAGGATATTTATTGACTACCCTGGATACAGTGCTTCTTGAAACTCCCGCTAGTTTTGCTATATCTTTACTATACACAATAGTTGCTTTATTTGTTGATAATACCTGTAAACGCGTGATTTAACACGTGTTCATATATTATATAATAGAAATTTTATTATAGTCAAGCATTTTATCCGTACCTCTGCGATGCAGACGTAATAGATCAATAGTCATAATTCGATCAGTAAATCTGTCTAATATTTATAGAAGCTCCT
>Ga0315548_1003863_pt1 | contig 10990 bp, 8 predicted proteins | sample SalMarSW160110MG_2_FD_202540 | JGI IMG/M metagenome (GOLD analysis project Ga0315548, IMG submission 202540) | Salt marsh sediment microbial communities from the Plum Island Ecosystem LTER, Massachusetts, United States - Salt Marsh Sediment SW1601-110 ... | reverse complement strand
TATACCGCATTGGCATTATTTACTTCAACTTCCGCTCAAGCACGGCTGTAAATAATTTATACCCAATGCCCAGAAAAAATCAAATCAAGTTTATAATGGCAGACGTGGAAAAAGCAAATCGAGCTATGATTTACTTTTTATTCTTTATGCTGGTTTTCCCAGCTGCCGGATGACGGCAATAACCCTCCCCTGAATTTCAATATTCCGCGGGTCAGCATAGATGGGTTTCATCTGGCTGTTCGCCGGCTGAAGGCGCACGCGCTCAGGCTCGATGTAGACTTTTTTCAGGGTAACTTCCCTTTCTGCTTTGAGCCAAACCGCCGCCATCTCGCCGTTATCCACCGTGCTGACATACTGCATGAGCACAACATCACCATCATTTATCAGGGCATCAACCATGGACATGCCCTTGACTTTCAAGGCATAAATATCCTGCCTGCCCCGGGCGATGTCGGCCGTTACCTCAAGAAAATCGGCACCGGCCGCTGCGTCCCATGTTCCCGAATCGGGTACCGGAATCGGTTCCCCGGCAGCTATCTGCCCAATCACTGGTATTTGTACTTTTGCTGCTAACGCCGAGGCACGGCCAAGCAGTTCAATGCCGCGCGATACCTCAGGGTCGCGGCGTAGGTGACCCTCTTTTTCCAGCACTTTCAGATGGTAGTCAACCACGGATGTTGAGCTGATGCCGCAGCCACTCTGTATATCCCTTACGGTTGGCGGATAACCTCTTTCCTCCATAAACTGAAGGATAAAATCAACGATCTGCCGTCTTTTCACCGATAATTGACTTTTCATTTCATGCCCTTTTCATGGAGAACAACTGTTCTATATAAAATTTATAATAAATGGAATACGTTGTCAAATAAAAAAGAAAAAAATTAGTAAAAGGGCGCTTTTTAGCGTCGCCCGGCCTGGGAAAACACCTGTTGCTGCGACTGAATTGTCTCCAGTGCCAGCTTGTCCATCTCAAGCTGCACCGGTATGGGGTAATCACCGGTAAAGCAGGCCAGGCAGAACTGGTCTCTGGGCAAAGCAACCGCTTTCAGCAGACCATCTATGCTGAGATAACCAAGCGAATCGGCACCAATAAACCGGCAGATTTGGGGTATTGACTTCTGGGCGGCTATCAGTTCGCCGCGGGTCGCCATGTCCACGCCGAAGAAGCAGGGATAGCGAATCGGCGGCGCACATATGCGCATGTGGATTTCTTTGGCCCCGGCCCGCCTCAATTCTTTTACCACGCTCGGCGTGGTGGTGCCGCGCACAATGCTGTCATCCACCACCACCAGCCTCTTGTTGTTGAGCATGCGGGGGAGCGGGTTGAACTTCAGCTTGACGCCCAGGTCCCTGATGCGCTGGTCCGGTTCAATAAACGTTCGTCCCACATAGCGGTTTCTGATCAATCCCTCGCCGATCGGAATACCGGACTGGTGAGCATAGCCGATACCGGCGCTGGTTGCCGAATCAGGCACGCCGACAACGAGGTCGGCAGCCACCGGATGTTCAATTGCCAGCCCGGCACCCATCGCCTGTCGCGCTGGAGACAGCAACCGATCGTTGATTACGCTGTCGGGACGGGCAAAATAAATATACTCGAAGATGCACAGTGCCTGCCTGTCATGCTTACTAGGATAACTCTCAATACCTTTGGCATCGATCTTGATGATTTCACCCGGCTCAACTTCGCGGATAAACTCGGCACCAATGTGGTCGATGGCACATGTCTCCGAGGCGATAACCCAGCCGCCGTCAATTTTGCCCAGACACAGCGGGCGTACCCCCAGTGGGCCACGGACGGCGAAGAGCATGTCTTTGGTCAGGAGCGTCAGCGAGTACGCCCCCTTCAGCCGATTCATCGCATAACGTATCTTGTCTACCCAGTTATCCTCCGGTGCGGAGAGGATGAGGTTGGCGATTACCTCACTATCTGTGGAGCTCTGGAAAGTGTAGCCCTGTTCATAAAGCTGCTCAAACAGGAACTCGGCATTGACGATATTGCCGTTATGAGCTATGGCAATGGCATTATTTCCTTTGCCCACCACCATGGGCTGGACGTTGCATGCCTGACTTGAGCCGCGCGTGGAATAACGATTGTGACCGATGGCGATATTGCCGCTGAGATGGTTGAGCGCTTCCTCGGTGAAAACCTGAGCGACCAGGCCCATCTTGGCGTAAACGCTGAGTTTCCTGCCATCGGCGGTGGCAATGCCACTGCTTTCCTGACCCCGGTGCTGCAGAGCAAAGAGGGCAAAATAGGTAAGGCGACCTACATTTTCATTGGGAGCATAAACACCGAAAACACCGCAGCTTTCTTGCAACTTGTCCAGCTTCTTATCTCCGGTCCCGATTGACCCTGCCACCATTAATTATATCCCTCTCTGACTTTCGGGTCAAATCAGCCTGCTCATGCAGACACCTGGCAATGTGTCTTCAACCAGCCGATTACCTGTTTCATGGCGCGCTCGTTCTGTCGCAACCTGTGTCCGGCACCATCGATGATAGCGAGCTGCTTCGGTTCTCCCGCCTTTTCCTGAAGCCGCCGGGCATGGCTGACATCTACCGTTTCGTCCCTGTTACCGTGAACAATCAGCAGGGGACGGGGGGCAATTCCGGCAACGCAATCTATAGGGCGAACCTCATTGAAGCCACTCCACCACTCCTCCACCGATGCCGGGAAGCCCTCGTCACGAATCACGCCGATACCCCGGAAATGGTCGATAACCTTTTGCGGCTCATCGACCTCGCCGATAAAGGTGAATTCCGCCGGGCAGGCGCAGGCAGCTACACCGGATACCCGTTTATCCTGAGCCGCCACGCATATGGCAACTGCCGCCCCACCACTGAAGCCGAGCAGAGATAAATGCGCCCGGTCCATCTCGGGCAGTACCCACAGGTAATCAATCGCCGCCGTTAAATCATGCGCCCAGCCCGCAATATCGAAGTTGCCTCCGCTCTCCCCGGCGCCCCGGAAATTGAAGATGAAGGCGGCAAAGCCATCGCGGCTCATCCTCTGCGCCAGTTCTGGATAACCGCCATCATCCGGGGCCTTCGGCTTACCCGATGGGATGCCGTGGCAGATGCAGACGGTGGGGTACGGGCCTTTTCCTTCCGGCAGGTAGAGCTGCCCAACAATCGGAATGTTATCAACGGTGAGAGTAACCCTTTTTATCATTATGTCAAATTCAAGCGCACAAAGAATTCCCTGTTCCCCGATGAGCCGAGAATGGGTGACGCGACCAGCCCTCGCAGGCGCAGATTCTGCGCCACCACCCATTTGATGAAGCGCCCCAGAACCCGGGCGTGCAGCTGCGGGTCTTTGATTATCCCTCCCCTCCCCACTTCCGACCGCTTCGCCTCAAACTGCGGCTTAATAAGCACCAGCAGGTCGCCGTTCTTCTTGAGCAGCTCGACCACCGAGGGTATCACTTTCGTTGCCGAGATGAAGGAGAGGTCGATGGTCGCCAGGCCGACCTTCTCCGACAGGGATACGGGATAGCGGGCGTTGATTCTCTCCATGACCACCACCCGTGTGTCCTGCCTCAAACGGTAGTCAAGCTGTCCGTAGCCCACATCTATGGCGTAAACTTTCTTTGCCCCCCGCTGGAGAAGGCAGTCGGTGAAGCCGCCGGTGGAAGCACCGATGTCCGCCGCCACCATGCCCGAGACATTTAGCTGGAAAGCGTCAAGGGCGTGCGCCAGCTTTATGCCCCCGCGGCCGACATAGGGCAACGGCTCTTTTACCGTGATTTCAGCTTCTTCAGTGATGAGCATGCCGGGCTTGGCGGCCGGACTCCCGTTGATTAAAACCTCTCCGGCCATGATTAGAGCCTGGGCTTTGGCACGGCTTTCCGCCAGCTCCCGCTCCACCACCAGGGTATCAACGCGCTTTTTGGCCACGATTAGAGTTTAGCACAATCGGCTTTCTGCTTTCATGGTTCCACCTCACCATTAAAAATCCCCCTTGCTCCCCCTTTACAAAAGGGGGAAACTTCTCCCTTTGCTAAAGGGAGATTGAGAGGGATTTAAAGGGGGAGGGAAATAAAAAGAGGGGCTTCCGCCCCTCTTAGACTCTAAATACTAATTGGAATACGAAAATCCTTTACCTCTTAACGACCTTGGTTTAATCTTCAGCGATTCGAAATCTACACCTTGGGTTACTCTAGACCTATCTATGCTTTTCAACAATAACGCCGTCAGTTCTTGATTCTCTCCATAGAAAAATTTCTCGTAGATATACAGTGTTATGTAGGAAAATCTGTATTCATGTGCATATGAATCATAGCTTCTCTTTGAGCGGTGTGCTATATTATTCCGTCTCAAATTGATTAGCATTAGTGTATCCTTAATTTCGTCTCGTGTATTTGAACTCAGGGTAGGAAATATCTTTGTTAATCTATTTATAGTCTCTCCAAACATTATGGTTTTCTCAGAGTCTAGTTCGCCACTTGCCTTCTCCGTTAACAGCCGGTTAACTTTTTCGCCTTTCTTTAATAATATAGCTTTAAGTAGCAATTCTAATCCTACTGCTAAATTTAAGTAGAATTGACTATATTTCATCGTATAATCAGCATCCCCAAAAACTTCAAATTGAGAAACATCGGCTCCATAACGCTCAGCTAATTTATAGGCAACCTGAGAAATTTGAAATCGATGTGAATAAGCATGTATTAAAAACATCTCGCCAGCTTCTTTCAAAGGCTTCCAGTCTGGTTTTTTAAGCTCGCCAGAATAGAATTGCTTCTCATATTCAACCTCACCTTTCATAGATATATAATACTGTTTCATCTAATTGCCTCCTTAATTACCCCCTCCAGCACCTCTTTCCACTTCCCGCCTAATCTTCTTATATTCAGGGAAATCTGCGTATGGCCCACCCTGACGCCGTCTCTGATTAACGGCGCAAGGCTCTGGCGGTCGAAGGGGAGGCCTTCAAAGCGCCTTATTATAATATTTCCGTGCTCGGTGGTGATGGACTCAATGCCCGCTTTTGCCGCCAGCAGCTTGATTTTCACCGCGTAGAGCAGGTTCTGGACTTCCTCGGGCAGTGCGCCAAAGCGGTCAAGGAACTCCTGTGCCAGCGTTTCAATGTGCTCCATCTCCTCCACCTTCACCAGCTTCTGGTACAGCCCCAGCCTGGTCTCGAGGTCGGGAACGTAGTCCTCGGGGATGTAGGCGTCCAGCGGCAGGGCAATGGTCGGGGTGGGGAGGCGGGGTGGTTTTGCTTCTTCTTTAACGCCCGACAGCCTCGCCTTCTGCTGCTCCACCGCCTCGGCGAGCAACCGACAGTACAGGTTGAAGCCGATGGCGGTGATGTACCCGCTCTGCTTCGTCCCCAGCAGCGTGCCCGCGCCCCTGATTTCCAGGTCTTTCATGGCGATGCTGAAGCCGGCGCCGAGCTCGGTGGCCTCGTAGATGGTGCGCAGTCGTTTCTGCGCCGCGGGCGTCAGGCGCTTCTCCCTATCATAGAGGAAGTAGGCATGGGCCAGGTTGGCGCCGCGACCCACCCTTCCCCGCAATTGATAAAGCTGCGTCAGGCCAAATTTGTCCGCCTGGTTGACGAGCAGGGTGTTGACGTTGGGCATGTCCAGGCCCGACTCGATAATGGTGGTGCAGACGAGAACATCGCTCTTTCCCTGCGCGAAGTCAGCCATTACCGTTTCCAGTTCGCCCTCCGGCATCTGCCCGTGCGCAATGGCGATTCTCGCCTCCGGCACCAGCGACGCCAGCTTCTGCGCCGCCAGCCCGATGCTCTGCACCCGGTTATGCACGAAGAAGACCTGGCCGTTTCTCTCCAACTCGCGGAGAATGGCCTCTCTGACCAGCCGCTCGTTGTAGTCGGCGACGTAGGTCTTGATGGGCAGGCGCTCGTCGGGAGGCGTCTCCATGGTGCTCATATCTCGCACCCCCACCAGCGACATGTGCAGGGTGCGGGGGATGGGGGTGGCGCTCAAGGTCAAAACGTCAACCTCCCGGCGCATCTTCTTCAGGTACTCCTTGTGATTGACGCCAAACCTCTGCTCCTCGTCAATTATCAGCAGCCCGAGGTCTCTGAAGCGGACATCCTTCTGCAAAAGCCTATGGGTGCCGATGCAGATATCAACCCGTCCATTCACCAGCCCCTCAACCATCTCATCCTGCTCTTTTGGCGATTTAAAGCGGCTCAGGACTTCTATCCTCACCGGGAAGGCGTCAAGCCGCTCCCGAAAGGTGGCATGGTGCTGCTGCGCCAGCACCGTGGTCGGCACCAGCACCGCCACCTGCTTGTTGTCCATCACCGCCTTGAATGCAGCCCGGATGGCGACCTCCGTCTTGCCGTAGCCGACGTCGCCGCAGACGAGCCGGTCCATCGGCTTGTTTTTCTCCATGTCCCCCTTGACATCATGCTGCGCCTCCATCTGGTCGGGCGTCTCGACATAGGGAAACGAGGCCTCCATCTCCTGCTGCCACAGCGCGTCGCGGGAAAAGGCAAAGCCAGGCACCACCTCGCGGGTCGCGTAAAGGGCCAGCAGTTCCTGGGCCAGGTCTTCGGCGGCCTCTTTCGCCCGCTGCTTGGTACGACTCCACTCCTGGGTGCCCAGCCGGCTCAAGACCGGCGGACGGTCGCCAGCCCCGATATAGCGGCTGACGCGGTCAATCTGGTCGGTGGGGACGTAGAGGCGGTCGCCCGCCGCGTAGCGCAGGAGCAGGTATTCCTTCTCGTTGCCGTCGCGGCGCAGCGTCCTGACCTCGGTGAACTTGGCGATGCCGTGCTCCACGTGCACTACGTAGTCGCCCGGCGCGATATCAACGAAGAGCTTCTGCCGCGGCACGTGGTGCTTCTTCATCTGCCGCCGCTGCTTGACGAAGCCGAAAATCTCGGCATCGCTGAACAGGTAGGTCTCGCCGTTCATGGCCCAGCCCTCGGCCAGCGAGCCCTGGACCAGCGTCAGCGAGCCGGGTGGTGGCGTCTCGCCGACTTTTGTGACCGGCGCCGCAATTATATCCTCTTCCTCCATCAGTTCGGAAAAACGGCTTGCCTGGTGGCTGACGATGATGATTCTCTGTTTTTGGGCTAATAGCTGCTTCACTCTCCGGAAGAATAACGGCAACTGGCCGGCATAGTTCGGGGCCGGGGCAAAGTTGAACCGAAACGATTCCTCTTCGGCGCCCCAGGCGCTGAGGGCAAGGCATTCCCGGCTATCGATTTTTTCCCTCAGCTCTCCCCAGGTGAAATAGGTGCGGTGAAAATCGCGCGGCAGTTCTCCCCTTTCCAGCTTCTCCGTTCGCATCTGTTCGGCTTCAGCATGCAGCTCTTCCATGGCCTGTTCAATGCTCGACGGCTCATCGAGCAGCAGAACTGCGTCCCCCGGCAGGTAGTCAATAAGGCTGCCGCAGTTGAACAACGAAGCATAGAACTGGCGGTTGGGCGGCACCTGCCCCTCAAGCAGCGCGGCCATTTCCTGTTCGTACTGCTGGCGCGTCTCTGCGTTGAGATTGGCCAGGTCCAGGCCGCACAGAACGCTTTCCAGTTCCGATTTTCTGTCCGGCAACGGTGCCAGCAGTTCTGTGGCCGGTGCCACCGAGAGCGACTCCCTCTTTTCCAGAGAGCGCTGGCTTTCGGGGTCGAAGAGCCGGATGCTTTCCACGGTATTGCCGAAGAATTCCAGCCTGGCGGGAAGCTCACTGGTGGGAGGATAGACATCAATTATGCCGCCGCGATGGCTCATCGTGCCAGTCGCCTCGACCACGCCCTCCGCCTGATAGCCGATGTCGGCCCAGCGGCGCAGGAGCTGATATGGCTCGATATCCATCCCCACCCTTATGGTGCTGCAAGCGGCGCTGAACTCGGGGAACGAGGTCGTCTTGGTCATCAGTGCCGGGGCCGAGGCAACAACGAGTGGCGGTTCTCCCGTTTTTATACCCTTTTCACAATTGGCCAGCATGGAAAGCACCGTGACCCGTTCTAACTCTGTAGTGGGGTCTGATGTGATACGCTCATAGGGCAAAGCGTCCGGTTCCGGGAATACCGGGGCCGCAGCTCCGGTCCACGCGGCAAGCTGCTCGGACAGCTTTTTACCGCGCTCGGGCTGGGCGGTCACCACGATAACCGGCCGCCGCCAGTGCCGGTACAGCGCCGCGATAAGGTAAGGCTTGGCCGCATCGAGCAGGATGAGTTTTTTGCCGCGAACCTGATGCGGCCGCGCCGCCAGCAACTGACCGAACGCCGGCATATCTTCAATCAAGCTCAGCAATCGGGTTAAATCGGGCGACATATAAAATTCCCCAAATACCTCTAGGGCTCGTCGCCAATGACCAGCCCTCCCGCTAATTCTAACACTGCTGATGCAGCTTCTCAAACATGCTTTCCGCCTTCTGTTGTATTCATAACGCGCTGTTTTAACAACATTGTAATCCCGCTCACCTTGCCCAGCGCCGCTCAGGTTGCTATAATGAGGAATACCGTCTCGACGGGTGTGAAATGGGCGGAAATAACGGAAGCAATTCGAAATCGAGCAAGCAGGTGTGCCACCGCCTGGTGGTAAAGCTTGGCACCAGCCTGCTTACCGGCGGCAGTGACCACCTGGACCGTGACATGATGTCCCGGCTGGTAGCCCAGGTGGCACAACTGCACCAGCAGGGGGTGGAAATGCTCGTTGTCTCCTCGGGGGCCATGGCGGCCGGTCGGCAACGCCTCGGCCTGACCAGAAAGATGAAGAGCATCCCATTCAAGCAGGTGCTCTGCTCCGTGGGGCAGAGCCGCCTCATGCATATCTACGAGGAGCTTTTCGACCAGTACGATATTCCGGTAGCTCAGGCGCTGCTCACCAAGGCTGACCTCTCTGACCGCTCCGGATACCTCAACGCCCGCAACACACTGCTCGCCCTGCTCCAGCTCCGGGTGCTCTGCATTGTCAACGAAAACGACGTGGTGGCGGTCGATGAGCTTGATGAAGCCAAGTTCGGGGACAACGACAATCTGTCAGCCATGGTGGCCAACCTGGTCGACGCCGACCTTCTGCTGCTGCTGACGGACACCGCTGGCCTGCACACTGCCGACCCGCGGCGTGACCCCGATGCCCATCTCATTTCCGAGATAAAGCGCATCGATGCCGGGATTGAACATCTGGCCGATAAAGCCGGGGCACTGGGCATAGGCGGGATGACCACCAAAATAGAGGCCGCCAAGCTGGCCACCGCCTCCGGCGTAACCGTGATTATTGCCGACGGCCGGGAGCCAGATGTTATCTTAAGGCTGGCGGGCGGGGAAAAAATCGGCACCCGCTTTCTGCCGACCACCATCAGGCTTGAAAGTCGCAAGCGCTGGCTCTTGAGCGGTCTGTGCACCCGCGGCAAGCTGGTGGTGGACTCCGGGGCAGCCCTGGCGTTGAAGAAGCAAAACCGTAGTCTGCTCGCCGCCGGCATCAGGGAAGCGGAGGGCGATTTCGACCGCGGTGACCTCGTAGCGATTTGTGACGCTGAGGGCAAACATTTTGGCTGCGGTCTGGTGAATTACAGTTCTCATGAGGTCAATCTCATTAAAGGTGCTCAGTCCGGGAAAATTGCCACGCTGCTCGGCATTGACCTCGGGCCAGAAGTGGTGCACCGGGATAATCTAGCTGTTCTTCAGGAGGTAGCAAAGTGACTATAGGCAAGCTCTACCGGCATAGCGACAACGAGTTCGTCACCGAGGTCAATTATAAGTTCCATGATGAATCCCCGACGGGCTGGTGGGGAGAACTCACCCTCACCGATTTCAAACGGGTCAATGACAACGATATTTATATCTTTGAACTGGCTGACCAGCGCCGGGGCCGGTGTCATCTGAGGAAGCGGGTGAACCGGGCGGTGAGCGGCGTGCCGCCCCGCTACGTGTACCAGTTCACCGGCACCAGCGATTTAAAGCAACCGGAATAACCATATGAGCTATAGTTCGGTCGCGTTCATTAAATTGACCAGACAATAAATCGCAGTTTTAAATAAGTTACGGGGTTCCATCATGAAATCAGCCATTGCGGAACTGGAAGCCAAGGGAAGAGCCGCCAAAGAAGCCTCAAAACGGTTGGCCTATCTCCCCACGGACATCAAGAACAAAGCGCTGGGCAGCATCAGCCGCGACCTGCTGGCCAGAAAAGACCAGATACTGGCGGCCAATAAAGAGGACTATAAAGAAGCGGAGGCATCCGGCATGAGCGCTCATATGCTCGACCGCCTCATGCTGAATGAGAGCCGCCTTGAGGCCATCGCCGGGGACGTGCTCAATATAGCGGCGCTGCCCGACCCCGTCGGCGAGGTTTTCGATATGCGCACCCAGCCCAACGGCCTGCTGCTGGGCAAGAAGCGTGTGCCCCTGGGCGTCATCGGCGCCATTTACGAGAGCCGTCCCAACGTCACCATTGACATCTCCTCACTGTGTCTGAAGTCGGGCAACGCGGTGATTTTAAGGGGAGGCAAGGAGGCCGTGCGCTCCAACAGCGCCCTGGCCAGAGTGGTGCAGGATGCCGCCGCAAGTGCCGGAGTGCCTGACGGGGCCGTCCAGTTCGTGGAAAATACCGACCATGCACTCGTCGACCACATGCTGACGATGAGAGGCGTCATTGACCTGATTATACCGCGGGGCGGTGCCGGGCTCATCCGCGCCGTGTCGGAAAAGGCCTGCATGCCGGTGGTCACCGGCGGCATCGGTGTCTGCCATACTTTTGTGGACAAAAGCGCTGACCTAGACAAGGCGGTGGCCATTGTCTACAACGCCAAGGTGCAGCGTCCCACCGTCTGCAATGCCCTGGACACGCTGCTGGTGCACGCTGACATCGCCGGACGTTACCTGCCCATGATTGCCGCGGAACTGGCCAAAGCAGACGTGGAACTGCACTGCGACGGACAGGCACAGGCAATTCTGAAAGCCCAGTCCGGACTCAAGCTCGTTCCGGCAACGGATGAAGACTGGGGCAGGGAGTTTTTATCCCTGGTGGCCGCCATCAAGGTGCTTGGCTCTCTCGATGAGGCGCTG
>Ga0315548_1003861_pt1 | contig 10992 bp, 9 predicted proteins | sample SalMarSW160110MG_2_FD_202540 | JGI IMG/M metagenome (GOLD analysis project Ga0315548, IMG submission 202540) | Salt marsh sediment microbial communities from the Plum Island Ecosystem LTER, Massachusetts, United States - Salt Marsh Sediment SW1601-110 ... | reverse complement strand
GCGACCCCGGTGCCGAGCGCTCAGGTCAAGTCGGCCATCCTTCTGGCCGGCCTGCGCGCCGAAGGGACGACCACGGTGCGGGAGAAGGTCGCCACTCGCGACCACACGGAGCGGATGCTGCGGGCCCGCGGCATTCCGGTCCGGCGCGAGCCGGCCGAGGATCGGAGAGGTGAAGCAGTGGCCTGGAGCGTAGACGGCGGGCTGACCCTGGCGGGGCTCGACGAACGCGTCCCGGCCGATCCTTCGGCTGCCGCCTTCTGGCTGGTCGCGGGGGCCATCCACCCCGACGCGGATCTGACGCTACGGGCCGTGGGCGTGAACCCGACCCGCCGGGCGGCCATCGACCTCCTGGTTCGAATGGGGGCCCTGATCGAAGAGCACCCGATCGGGCCGGCCGAGCCCTCCGACGCCGGCGAGCCCCTGGCCGACCTGGCCGTTCGGTCGAGCGACCTTGTGGCCGTCGACCTGGGCCCGGCCGAGGTCGCGTCCGCCATCGACGAGATCCCGATTCTGTGCCTGGCCGCCACCCAGGCCCGGGGCCGGACGACGATCCGGGGCGCGGGCGAGCTGCGCAACAAGGAATCGGACCGGATCGCCGGCATAGCCGCCGGGCTGACGGCCCTCGGGGCCTCGATCGAGGTCAGCGGCGACGACATCGCCATCACCGGCCCGACGCCGCTGCGCGGGGCCGCCACTGAAGCGCTCGACGACCATCGCCTGGCCATGACCTTCGCGGTGGCCGGGACTGTCGCCTCCGGAACGACGACAATCGACCGTGCGGAGAGCGCGGCCGTCTCATACCCGAGCTTCTACACCGAACTCGAAAGGCTTACGGCATGACCAATCGCGTCGTCTTGATCGGCCACCCCGTCGCCCACTCCTTCTCGGGTGGGATGCAGCAGGCTGCCTTCGATGCCCTGGGCATCGACGCCCGCTACGAGCTGTGGGATCGGAGATTGATCGATCTTGCCGAAGCCGTGGAGTCGCTGCGAGGCGACGAGTTCCTGGGGGCCAACGTCACGATCCCCCACAAGGAGCACGTAGCGGCGATGATGGACAGCCTGACTGAAGACGCGTCGGCCACGGGGGCGGTCAACGTCGTCTCCCGGGACGGGGACAAGCTGGTCGGCCACAACACCGACGTGCCCGGTTTCCGGTCGGCGCTGGATAAGCTCGTGGGCAAGCAGAAGATGCCCCGCCATGCCGTGGTTCTGGGCGCCGGTGGTGCTGCCCGGGCTGTCGTCTACTCCCTCATCAGCGAAGGCTTTCAGCGGGTGGTGATCTTCAACCGCCACCTCCACCGCGCCGAGGGAACGGTCAAGCACTTCGGCCGTAGCGCCTCCCACATGGACCTGCGGGCGATGCCCTGGCATGAGTCGGTGCTGGAAGCGGAGCTGGCCAAGACCAAGCTCCTGGTCAACGCCACGTCGCTGGGCATGAAGCCGGGCGAGACTCCCGTCCCGGAGCCGATCATCCCGCCCGACCTGCTGGTCATGGACCTCATCTACAACCCCTCGCAGCCACAGCTGCTGAAGGACGCCGCGGCCGCCGGCTGCCAAGTGATGAACGGCGAGCACATGCTCCTCACCCAGGGCGCCAGGGCCTTCGAGCTGTGGACCGGGCAGCCCGCGCCGCTGGACGCTATGCAGGCCGAGCTGGACCGAGCCCGGGCGCAGGGCCTGCGGCCCATGCCCGTGGACACGGGCAGGGCCGATCCGCCCGACGCGGCGAAGCCGTAAAGGAGCGTCGATGGGCCGTCTTCGCTTCCTGACCGCGGGCGAGTCGCACGGCCCCGCGCTGGCCGCGACGCTGGAAGGCGTCCCGGCCGGGCTGGCGGTGACGGCCGAGGCCATCGCGGCCGACCTGGCACGCCGCCAGGGCGGCTACGGTCGTGGCGCCCGCAGCACCTCCATCGAGCAGGACCGGGCCGAGATCCTGGCCGGGGTCCGCCATGGCCTGACCCTCGGCTCGCCGATCCTGCTGCTGATCCGCAACCGCGACTGGGAGAACTGGACGCGAGTGATGCAGGTCGAACCGCTGACGGACGAGCAGGTCGCCGAGCTGGCCGCGCTCGTCGAAGCGGGCGACAAGCAGGCCGCTCCCATCACCCGGCTGCGGCCCGGCCACGCCGACCTGGCGGGGGCGGTCAAGTACGGCTTCGACGACGTGCGCAACGTCCTGGAGCGCGCCTCGGCCCGTGAGACCGCCGCCCGGGTGGCAGCCGGGGCGGTGGCCCGGGCTCTGCTGGCCAGGCTCGGAGTCGACGTCTGGTCGCACACGGCCGAAGTCGGCGGGGTGGCGATCGACCCGGCTCGCGCCACTCGACCTCGCGAGGAAGCGGAGGGCAGCCCGCTGCGCTGCCTGGACCCCGAGGCGGAGCAGAAGATGATCGCCCGCATCGACCAGGCACGCGGCGGCGGCGACACCGTAGGCGGCGTCTTCGAGGTCGTGGCCGGTGGCGTCCCGGTAGGCCTGGGCAGCCACGTCCAGTGGGACCGCCGGCTGGATGCGGCCCTGGCCGGGGCCGTCATGAGCATCCCCATCGTCAAGGGCGTGGAGCTTGGGCTCGGGTTCGCCCAGACACGGCTGCTGGGCTCGGAGGTTCAGGACGTCATCGAGGGCCGCGGCGCCGGCGGCGAGTGGCAGCGCCACTCCAACAACGCCGGGGGCCTGGAGGGCGGTATCTCCAACAGCCAGCCGATCATCCTCCGGGGCGCGGTCAAGCCCATCTCGACTCTCCCCCGCCCCCTGCCCTCGGCCGACCTGCTGACCGGGGCGTCGGTGGAGAAGGCCCACTACGAGCGCAGCGACATCAGCGTCGTGCCGGCGACGGGCGTGGTCGCCGAAGCCATGGTCTGCCTGACGCTGGCCGATTTCGCGCTCGAGAAGCTCGGGGGCGATTCGATGGCGGAGGTCGAAGACAACCTGGCCCGCTTCCGCGAGCGCTCGGTCCGGGAGCCCGGACCGGCCAGGCCGGCACGCCGCAAGAGCGGGTAGTCCCGTGGATCTGGTCCTCGTCGGTCTGCCGGGAAGCGGCAAGAGCGCCGCCGGAAGGCGTCTCGCCCGCCGCCACGGCGCCTCGTTCATCGACCTCGACGAGATCATCGAGCGCGACGTGGGGCGGCCGGTCCCGGAGATCTTCGCCACCGAAGGCGAAGCCGGGTTTCGCCGGCGCGAGCGCGAGGCGGTCGCCTCGCTCGGCCCTCCTGATCCTCATCCCGACCTGCGCCGGGTCATCAGCACCGGCGGCGGCAGCGTCATCGATCCACGCAACCGCTGGGCCCTCTACCGCGGCCGGGTCGCGGCCTGGCTGGACGGCCCGCCCGAGGTCCTGGGTCAGCGCCTGGGCCGCAGCGCCAACGTCCGGCCCCTGATCGAAGGCAAGGACCCCGTGGATGCGGTGCGCCAGCTGGCAGGTGAGCGGGAGCGCTTCTACGCCGCGGCGCTGCGGGTGGGAGCCACTGCCAGCCAGAACGCCATCGCCAATGCCCTCGAGGACCTGGCCGCGGCCGGCCCCAGCCAGTCGGTCGCTCTGCTGCGGGCCGACACCACCATCGGCCTGGTGGAGATCGGCCAGGGCAACGCGGCGGCGGCCGTCGACGCCGCCCTGCGCCGCCAGAACGCCCGCCGGGCGATCCTGCTCTCCGAGCCCAAGGCCTGGGAAGTGGCCGGCTCGGCGTTGGCCGCGTCCCTCGCCAAAGAGGACTGGGAGGTGGAGCAGATCATGCTCCCGCGCGGCGAGAGCGCCAAGCGCCTGGCCGTCGTGGAGCGGACCTGCCGCGAGCTGGCCCGGCTGCGAGTGGATCGGCGCGAGACGCTCGTCGCCATCGGCGGCGGAGCGCTGACCGACGCCGCGGGCTACGCCGCGGCCGCCTACCTGCGCGGCATCGCGATCATCCAGGTCCCCACCACCCTCGTGGGCCAGGTAGACGCCGCCCTGGGCGGCAAGACGGCGGTGGATCTGCCCGAGGGCAAGAACCTCGTCGGCGCCTTCCACCAGCCGGTGGCCTTCGTGGCTGACGTCGCCTTCCTGGCCACCCTGCCGCCCCGCCAGCTACGGGCGGCACTGGGGGAGGCGGTGAAGATGGGCGTGCTGGGCGACGAGCGGCTCCTCGAGCTCCTCGAAGAGGACGGCCCGGCTATCGCCCGGGGCGACCGCCGCCCGTTCGAAACGGGCTCGATGGCCGAGCTGGTGGAGCGCTGTGCCTGGGCCAAGGTCGAGGTCGTCCTGGCCGACGAGCGCGAAGCCGGCCTGCGCATGATCCTCAACCTGGGTCACACCATCGGCCACGGGATAGAGGCGGCCGGCGGCTACAAGGCCCTGTTGCACGGCGAGGCCGTGTCCCACGGGCTGCGCGGCGCCTTCGCCATGGCCCGGGCGATGGACATGGCGCCGCCCGAGCGAGCCGAGCGCGTGAACGCCCTGCTCGATCGCCTGGGCCTGGCGGTCGAGCCGCCGGCGGTTTCGCTCGAGGCAGTCTACGAGCACATGGCCACCGATAAGAAGCACGCCCTGGGCCGCCTGAACTGGATCCTCCCGGACGAGACCGGGGTCCAGGTCCGCCAGGACGTGCCGGTCGAAGCCATCGAAGCCGGGCTCGCGGCCGCCCTTCGTCTGTCGCCGGAGGTTTCGCACCGATGACGCGCGTCCTGGTTCTGAACGGACCGAACCTGAACCTGCTCGGCACCCGCGAGCCCGAGATCTACGGCCACACGACTCTGGCCGAGATCGACGCAGGCCTGGTGAGCCGGGGCAAGGAGATGGGTCTTGCGGTCGAGACGTTCCAGTCGAACCACGAAGGCGAGTTGATCGATCGGCTGCACCGGCGCGACTTCGACTGGGCGATCGTCAACGCCGGCGGGCTGACTCACACCAGCGTCTCGCTGCGGGACGCGCTGCTGAGCGTGGCCCGGCCCTTCGTGGAGGTGCACCTCTCGGATCCCTCGACGCGCGAGCCGTTCCGCCACGTCAACTACCTCCACGACATCGCCGTGGAGCGGATCGTCGGCCGCGGTGCCGCGGGCTACACGCAGGCTCTGGAGCTCATCGCCGATCGCGTTCGCCAGAGCGAGCGCTCAGAGGCCGGAGCCGATGGCTGACCGCACCCCGCCCGAGAACGGTTCTGACCCCACCGTCGAAGAGCTGCAGCACCTTCGATCCGAGATCGACGAGCTGGACGCGCGGATCGTTCGCCTGCTCAACAAACGGGCCCGCCTGGGGCTGCAGGCCGGCAAGGCGAAGGTCCGAAACGGCCAATCCGTAGCCGATTCGGAGCGCGAGAGGGAGGTACTGATTCGCGTGGCCATGGCCAACGAAGGTCCCTTCCCCCAGGAAGCCCTTCTGGCAATCTATCGCCAGCTGATCGAGACTATCAAGCGACTGGAGGAGCTGGATTGCTCCAACCAGCAAGGGGAATGAGCTGAAGGACCGAGATGACTGAGGAAGGGCCGCGGCGCCGGACGCACACCTACACGGTGGCGGCGCTGCTCGGGATCTTTGTCGCGGCAGTGGTGCTGGCGGGAATCAGCCGGCTGCTGCCCGGCCGGCTCTCGAAGCTGGCGCGCCACATGATCGGTGGCGGCGGCAAGGACGAGGAAGAGGAGTAGGGGCCCCCTACTTCCCGGCCGTAGCCCCGCGCAGCTCCGCTACCAGGCGGCCCATCGCCGGGACGTTCCGGCCGTCGGGACCCAGGGCGTCGATCAGGGCGGAAGCCACGATGACCCCGCTCGCGCCGGCGCGCACGAGCATCCGGACGTGGCCCGGCTTGCTGACGCCGAAGCCCACCCCGACCGGGACCGGCGAGTCCGCGCGCGCGGCCGCCACCAGGGCCTTGACCGAAGGCGGCAGCGAGGTCCGAGCGCCAGTCACACCCACCAGCGAGACGCAGTACAGGAAGCCGCCCGTGCGCCGCGCGACGGCAGCCCGCCGTTCGGGCGTGGTGGTGGGCGCGACGAGGTAGACGACCGCCAGGCCTGCCTCGCGGGCGACGGCCTCGAATGCCACCCCTTCGTCCGGGGTCAGGTCGGCCACGATGATTCCCGAGGCGCCGGCCTCCGCCAGCCGCCCGGCCACGAGACGCCCGTCACCCCCGCCCAGGATCTGGTTCGAGTAGCACATCGGGACGAGCGGGATGTCCGGGCGGGCCGCCGCGATCTCGCGCAGCAGCGCCACCGAGCCGTCCAGGGTCGCCCCCGCCCGCAGCGCGGCCGCCGTCGCGCGCTGGAGGGTGGCTCCGTCCGCCAGGGGATCGGAGTAGGGCAATCCCACCTCGAGCAGGTCCGCTCCCGCGTCAACGGCAGCCAGGGCCGCGGCCAGCGAGGTCTCGTGGTCGGGGTAGCCGGCGACAACGTACGGGATCAGCGCCACTCGACCCTCCGAGGCGGCCCGCGCGAATGCCGCCGCGATCCGGCGGGCGCCGGGCGTGGAGCCGGTGCCGGACGCCGAACCGCCGACCGCCCCGGGAGCCGTCGTCGCGCTCATCGGCCGACCTCCCGCAGGCCCAGGGCCGCCAGGTCCTTGTCGCCGCGGCCTGAGAGCCCGAGGACCACGACCGCCTCGCGTGGCAACCGACCCGCGCCCCCGCCGCCGCCCGGCGGCTCTGCCCCCGCCTCAGGGGTGGCCGGCGCCAGCGCCGTGAGCGCCAGCACCTCGGGCAGAGCCGCAACGGCATGGGCCGATTCGACGGCCGCGAGGATTCCTTCAGTTCGGGCGACCTGGCGCACCGCGGCGACCGCCTCGTCATCGGTGGCCGAGGTGACCGTCAGCCGCCCGGCCTGCATCAGCGCCGCGATCTGCGGGCCGATGCCCGGGTAGTCCAACCCGGCCGAGATCGAGACAGCCTCGAGGACCTGGCCGTCGGCGTCCTGGAGCATGTAGGAGCGCGAGCCGTGGAGGATGCCCGGCGTCCCGCCGAGCAGCGCCGCCGCATGCCTCCCGGTGGCTATCCCCTCGCCTGCCGCCTCGGCCACGGCCAGCTGCACCGCCGGCTCGCCGATGAAGCGGTTGATGAGACCGAGAGCATTCGAGCCGCCGCCGACGCAGGCGATCGCCATGTCGGGCAACCGCCCCTCCACGGCCATCAGCTGGGCCGCCGACTCGTCGCCGATGACGCGCTGGAAATCGCGGACCATCATCGGGTAGGGGTGCGGGCCCATCGTCGAGCCGAGGCAGTAGTGCGAGGTCTGGACGTTGGTCACCCAGTCGCGCAGGGCCTCGCTGACGGCGTCCTTGAGCGTGCCCGATCCACCGTGGACCGGCCGGACCTCGGCTCCCAGGGCCTCCATGCGCAGCACGTTCGGCGCCTGGCGGGCGATGTCCTCGACGCCCATGTGGACGACGCACGGAATCTCCAGCAGAGCGCAGGCCGTGGCCGCGGCCACGCCGTGCATCCCAGCCCCCGTCTCGGCGATCACCCGGCTCTTGCCCAGGCGCCGCGTCAGCAGCACCTGGCCCAGGGCGTTGTTGAGCTTGTGAGCGCCGGTGTGGTTGAGATCCTCGCGCTTGAGGTAGAGACGGATCCGATCGGGCAGCCGTTCGGCCGCCTTTCGACCGCCCCTGGACATGGCGATCTCTCGGGCACCGGCCAGGGCTTCCTCGGCCAGGCGATCGGCCCGATAGATGGGCGTCGGCCGGCCGCCGTAGTGGTACAGCAGCTCGCGCAGCTCGGCCCAGAAGCGGGGGTCGTGACGCGTCTCCATCCACGCCGCTTGCAGCTGGTCGAGCGCGGCGACGAGCGTCTCGGGCACGTAGCGTCCGCCGAGATCGCGGCCCAAGCCCCAGCGGCCGGTGTCGTCCGGCTCGAGGAGGGCCTCCGGGACAAGCGTCGGCCGGACCCGAACGTGCGGCCTGTCGAAGCGCGCCGCGCGGGCCCGCTTGACGAAGACGGCCACCCGCAGCGGCTCCTTGCGGGGCCGGGAGCCGGGAGCACGGGGGGCGCGCGAACGGCCGGAGCTGTTCTCCTCCACGCCGCTGGCGACGTCCACCCCGATCGCCGGGACGTCGAGCACGGCCTGGGCGACGTTGGCCGGTTCCAGTCCGCCGGCCAGGACCACGGGCAGCTCGCGGGCAACCGCCGCGGCCAGGCTGCGGTCGACGAGACGCCCGGTGCCGCCGGCGAAGGGCCCGCCCGCGCTATCGAGAATGATCCGCTCGGCGCCGGCGGCCAGGTAGGCCCTGCCTGCCTCGATTGCGCCGGCGACGATTGAGCCGGTGTCCGCAGGACCCGCCTTCGCGCCGGCCTCGCCCGCCGGGGCGGCGGGCCTGCCGGAGAGCGGAGCCGAGGGCAGGTGAAGCACCTTCCAGACCGGCCTGCCGGCCGACGCGATCGCGCCCACGGGCTCGTCACCGGACAACTGGATGGCGTCGGGGTTCACGGCGGCCACGATCGCCCGCAGCTCGGCCGGCCGGGCAGCGACGGTGATGGCCACGATCTCGGGCTGGCGGCCGGCCGGAGCGGCCTCTCGGGCCAGGGTAGCCAGCCACGAGGCTTCGGCCAGGGTCAGGCAGCGGGGCGTGCCGGGGACGAGGTTGAGGCCGACGGCATCGGCGCCGGCACGGATGGCCGCCAGCACTCCCTCCGAGTCGGTCAGGCCGCAGATCTTGACGATCGGCTGGCGATCTTCCGCAGCCGGGTCGCGCGGCATCCGGCCCGCTTCCACGAAGGACCGGACCGCGGCCGCCGGGTCGGCCGAGCGCATCAGCGCCTCGCCGATGAGCGCCGCGTCCAGCCCGGCGGCGCGCCAGCCGACGAGCGTCCGAGGCTCGCCCACCCCCGACTCGCCGACGACCAGGCGGTCGTCCGGGACGAGGCCGCGCAGGCGGAGGCAGTGCTCCGGGTCCACGGCAAGGGTGCGCAGGTTGCGGTTGTTGAGGCCGATCAGGCGGGCGGGAGCGGCCAGGGCCGCCTCGAGCTCGCGCTCGTCGTGGACCTCGACCAGCGGCTCCAGGCCCAGCTCGCGAGCCAGGCGGGCGAACCGGGACAGCTTTGCCGGGGGCAGGACGCAGGCCAGCAGCAGGACGATGTCCGCCCCGGCGGAGCGCAACACCGGCAGCTGCCGATCGTCGACGACGAACTCCTTGGCCAGGATCGGCAGCGTGACTGCGCGGCGAACCGCCGTCAGATCGTCCACCGAGCCGCCGAACCAGTGCCGCTCGCACAGGACCGAGATGGCCGCGGCGCCGCCAGCCTCGTAGGCGCGGGCCTGGGCGACCGGATCCGCCTTGGCGGCGATGGCCCCAGCCGAGGGCGAGCGACGCTTGACCTCGGCGATGACATGCAGGCCGGGCCCAGCCAGCGTCTCGGCCACGGGCCGCACCGCCCCGCCGGGCAGGGCGGTGCAGGCCGCAGCCTCGTCCGCCAGGGCGCGGTAGGTGCGGCCGGCCAGCTCGGCCCCGACGTCGGCCAGGCGGCGCGCGGCGATCTCGGCGACGACGCCGGCCCGGCCGCGCGCCGGAGTGGCTGCGGGAGTGGCCCGGCCCCGTGTCCCGGGAGCGACTGTCATGCCGGCGCCCCCGTGGCCGGGGTGCCTTCGGCTGCCGCCGCCTCCGCCCGGGCCTTGTCGCGCGCCCGCTTGGCGGCGCGCAGCCGGGTGAGAAGCTCTCGGGCCTGGCCGCTATCGATGGCTGCCGCGGCGGCGGCGATGCCTTCTCGCAGGTCGGCGGCCTTGCCCGCGGCCATGAAGGCGGCCGCGGAGTTGAGCAGGACCACGTCCCGCCCCGGGCCGTGGACGCCGCCCAGGATGGCCTCGACCGCGGCCGCGTTCTCGGCGGCCGCGCCGCCCGCCAGGGCAGTGGTCGGCGCGGCCGTCAGGCCCAGCTCAACCGCCACCACCTCGTGGCGCGTGACGCCGTCCGGCGTCACGTCGTACATGACGCCCGATCCGTCGAGCGGCAGCTCGTCCACGCCGGCGCCGTGGACCACCAGGGCCCGCTCGGCGCCAAGGAGTCGCAGCACCTCGGCAATCCGGGAAGCGACCGCCGCAGCGCCAACGCCCACGACCTGGCGCTTGGCCCCGGCCGGGTTGGTCATGGGGCCGATCAGGTTGAAGGCCGTCCGGACGCCGATCTCGCGCCGGGTGGGGCCGGCGTGCTTCATTGCCGGGTGGTAGGCCTGGGCGAAGAGGAAGGCGAAGTTGTCGGTCCGGAGCGCCTCGCCCGCTTCTTCGGGGCTGAGGTCCGTGGCGATGCCCAGGGCCTCCAGGACGTCGGCCGAACCGCAGGCGGAGGTCATGGCCCGGTTGCCGTGCTTGGCCACCGGCACCCCCGCCGAGGCCAGGATCAGGGCCGCGGCCGTTGAGACGTTGAACGTGCCGCTGTGGTCGCCGCCCGTGCCGCAGGTGTCGATCGCGCCGGCCGGCGCCTCGACCTTCAGCGAGCGCTCGCGCATGGCGGCCGCGAAACCGGCCAGCTCCTCGATGGTCTCGCCCCGCATTCGCAGCGCCACCAGCAGCGCCGCCAGCTGGGCCGGCGTCGCTTCGCCGTCCATGACGGATCCCATCGCCTGCTGGGCCTCTTCCATCGTCAGTGTCTTGCCGTCGACCACGGCGGCCAGGGCCGCCCTAACCAGTTCGCTCATCGAAGAACCTCCACGCGGCCGGCGGCCGCCTCCATGCCTTGCTCGTCGGCCTTGCCGGCCGTCTCCTCCGCCAGACCCGAAAGCGCGAACGAGCCGGCGGTCGCGTCCAGCACTCCTGCCTCGCCCTCGCCGGCCAGGCGCAGGAAGTTGGCCAGCAAGCGCGGGCCGTCGGGCGTCAGGACGGACTCGGGATGGAACTGCACGCCCTCCACGGGCGCCTCGGTGTGGCGGATGCCCATTACCACGTCGTCGCCCTCGGACCGGCAGGTCACGATCACGCTGGGCGGCAGGGACTCCTGCACCACCGATAGGGAGTGGTACCGGGCCGCGGTGAACGGGTTGGGCATGCCGGCCAGCAACCCCTGCCCGTCGTGGCGGATCTGGGACGATTCGCCGTGAAGGATCGTCGGCGCCCGGC
>Ga0315548_1003859_pt1 | contig 10996 bp, 9 predicted proteins | sample SalMarSW160110MG_2_FD_202540 | JGI IMG/M metagenome (GOLD analysis project Ga0315548, IMG submission 202540) | Salt marsh sediment microbial communities from the Plum Island Ecosystem LTER, Massachusetts, United States - Salt Marsh Sediment SW1601-110 ... | reverse complement strand
CACTACTAAGACTTACCCTATATGGCTAAACATAAATATACCTGGAATCAGGTTTATCGCAAAAAATTGTTAGTAAAAATGTAAATCAACTTGTTAAATAATTTGTAAATTTGATTATACAGCAAGGATATTAGCTAAGGTTTAAATAAGTAATTATAATTTTTATAAAAATGAAAAGGTTAAAATTGTTGTTAATATTGTTAGCCGTATCGCTGGTTATATTCTGTTCCTGTAACAGGTATATATGTCCGGCTTATGCCAGTAATAATAATTACGAACAGAATTATAATAACTGAAATAGTCTTGAGTACCACTATTATTAATTATATTTGAATTAACTATACTAATCATGAAAAAGATTTTCATTTTAGCAGTACTTATTATCTCATTATTTGTTCTTTTCGTGTCCTGCAAAGGTTCCAAAGTATGTCCTGCATACGGGCAAAACGATGTTGAGCAGTCTGAGCCGGTCAACGTTTAATAATTAACATACACTTTTTTACTATCTTTACATACTGTTTTCCTTAATGTTTTTCTTTTATTGGGAATAGTAAATACTTTTGTTATTCCGTGAAAAAATTATTTATATATATTCCTTTTATACTTACATGGTCTCTGACTTTTGCGCAGGGAGAAATTGATGAACAGGACAAGATATTTTACCGTAATGAACGCACTTTTGCTGCCTTTCTGACTTCTACAGGCATTGGCGGAAATTTCAGATATGCCAGGCGTATAACTGCATTTAAAAAGACCCTGTATGAAATTGATCTTGTTAATATTAAGCATCCTAAAGAGGTAAAGATATCAACCTCGACAACCACTCTCACCAGCAGAAGTTTTGTTTACGGCAAGCTTAACAATTTTTATAATCTCAGGGCAGGAATTGGACTTCAGAAAGAGATTTTTCAAAAATTCGACAAGGGCGGAATATCAATCAGGTATTTTTACAATGCAGGTCCCACCCTGGGTATTAAAAAGCCTGTTTATTATTACATTTATGAAATCAACGCTAAGGGTGAAATTATAGGACAGAAGATCGAAAAATTTGATATTATACAGCATGTCGATCCCAGGTTAATGTCAAAAGCATCATTTTTCAATGGTATTAATGAAGTCACATTTACCCCCGGATTATACTGTAAAGGAGGATTTACTTTCGAATTTGGCAGGTATGATGAAATCCTTCATGCTATTGAAGCCGGAGTTATAGTGGATGCATTTCTGGCCAAGATACCGATTATGGCAATTGAGAATAATAAACAGGTTTTCTTTTCACTGTTTTTGAGTTACCGTTTTGGAAAAGTAATGGATTCGAGGTTCAAAAACAGGAAGACAGCAATTGATGAAATCATTGTTCAATAATAACTGCTGTAGCTGAATTATAGCATCTCCGGATAATAATTGCCGGCTTTATTAATTTATCTGTAAAAAACCTCGTTCTATTTATTGCTGGAGTTCATGAATTTTGTTACTTTCGCATTTCAATTTTGTTGATGTTAAATTGTTAATCTATAAATAATTAAATTATGGCAAAAATTAAAATAGGAATTAATGGTTTTGGCAGAATTGGTAGAAATGTATTTAAAATTGCCCTTGAAAAACCCAATATGGAAGTCGTTGGAATAAATGACATTACTGCAAATAATGTACTTGCTCACTTGCTTAAGTATGATTCGACACAGGGTAAATTCGATGGTACTGTTAGTTTTGATGATGAAGGACTTATTGTTAACGGAAAGAAAATAAAAGTGAGCGCGGAAAGAAGTCCGGCAAATATTCCATGGGCCGAAACTCCTGATGTTGTAGTGGAATCAACAGGTGTCTTCAGGTCAAGGGAAAGTGCCAAGGGCGGATATGGTGACCATCTTAAAAACGGGGCAAAAAAAGTAATCCTGACCGTACCAGCTAAAGACCAGATTGACAATATGATAGTGCTGGGAGTTAACGATGATGACCTCAGGCCCGAGGATACCTGCGTTTCCAATGCATCATGTACGACCAATTGTCTGGCACCTGTGGTAAAAGTACTGAACGACAAGTTCGGGGTTGAAAGCGGATTAATGACTACAATCCATTCTTATACAAATGATCAGGTAATACTTGATGCTCCTCACAATGATTTAAGAAGAGCAAGGTCAGCTGCCCTGTCCCAGATACCTACAACAACCGGAGCAGCAAAAGCTGTTGGCAAGGTAATACCTGAACTTAACGGCAAATTAAACGGACTGGCAATAAGGGTTCCGACACCTACCGGTTCACTTGTTGATTTTGTTGCTGTATTGAAAAAAGAAGCTACAGTAGAACAAATCAATGCTGCAATGAAACAGGCAGCAGAAGGACCTATGAAGGGTATTCTTGAATATACTGAAGATCCAATTGTATCAGTTGACGTTATACATAACCCGCATTCTTCGATCTTTGATGCCCAGAGTACCATGGTTACCGGGAAGATGGTAAAAGTTCTTGCCTGGTACGATAATGAATGGGGCTACTCATACAGGGTAGTTGATCTTATTGAGAAATTAGTATAAAAATATACATGAATTTAAAACCCGGAATAAAATCCGGGTTTTTTTATATATATTCAATAAGATTAAAAGGAATTTTGACTGTTGATTTATAATGTTCTCCCAGGCTTAATATGGCTTCATCGTCTTCTTCATAGTACCAGTTGATAATACATTTTTTACCTTCATCAAATCTCTTCTTTAATAACCTGAAAATTCCCAGCAGGTATTTTGAAGAACCGCTGTTGACATATTCAAGGTTAAGGTCCATCCTGGTTGTTTCCCGGGGATTTTTATAGTAGCCTTCAATCCAGTTAATTAGATTTTCAAAGAAATCACTGGGATTTTCAGGAATTGACCTGCCTTCGATTTTTAAAACTCCCAATTCAGGATCAAAGTGCACTTTTGGTGTATTGCTTGTTTTATTAATTATTAACTCTTCCATATTATATATTTACTTACTTTTTCTATTCATATCTTAATGCTACTATAGGATCCAATTTGGCGGCTTTAACAGCCGGGAAATATCCTGAAATCAAACCTACAATAAAGCAAAGTGCTATTCCGCTTATAATCCAGAGCCATGGTATAATGAAGGCTGATTTGAGAACTAAAGATACAATATTTCCAACTAAAATTCCTAATATTATTCCCAAAATACCCCCAAACTGGCATATAATTACTGCTTCAAATAAAAACTGCTGCTTGATAATATTGTTTTTTGCCCCTATAGCCTTTCTTATTCCTATCTCAGTTGTCCTCTCAGTTACAGATACGAGCATTATATTCATGAGTCCGATTGCTGCTCCGAAAAGAGTGACAAATCCGATAATCGTCGCTGCCAACAGAACTTTTTTTATGGCGTCATTAAGTATCTTTGACAAAAAGTCGCTTTTGGTTATATTAAAATCAGATTCATCCCTGACATGCAGGTTTCTTACAATTCTGAAGGCACTCTCAGCCTGACCGGTAACAGCATCAAATGAACAGCCTTTATCGGGCATCACGTTAATTGAGTAATTCCTTCCTGGCACGGAAAAGTACTGCCTTACATTTGTATATGGCAGTATGCACATATTATCATTTCCGCCAATACTGGTACCCTTATCTTCCATTATTCCAATAACCCTGTATCTGCCGTTTCCAATAGATACAAACTCATTAAGTATGTTGTTATTGTTCTTAAACAGCTTATTTACCAGTCCGCTTCCAAGCAGTGCGACATTGCTGTTTGATTCCAGGTCCTGTAATGATATATTACGGCCCTGGCTGATCTCATAACCTGCAGTGTAAATATAGTCCTCATCTGTCCCTATAACTGTAACATTAGGATGGGTTTTTTTTGACTTGTATTTAACTGTTGCCATTCCCGTCCCATAGGTGAATATAGAGACTGTTGCAGGAAAGTCATAGCTGTCTTTGAATTCCCGGGCCTGGAGATAGGAAATATACGGATGGTTTTTTTTACGGTACTTCTTATTACCTATCTGAACATTGATACTTCTGCTTTCAATCGTAAATGTGTTGCTCCCCATTGTGGCGAACTGCTTGTTTATAGTGCTTTTAATTGAATCTATCGCGGTAAGTATGCCAACAAGAGCCATAATTCCAACACTAATAATTAAAACAGTCAGTATTGTCCGTATCAGGTTAGACCTCACGGAACCCAAAGAGACTCTAATGTTTTCCTGCAATAAAGAAAAATAATTCATTGGGTTACTCCACAGGTTTTATTATTACATCAACTTTATCTTTAAGTAATCTCTTAAACTCTTCAGCATCCTCATCTGTTCCTTCATAAAGTCCATAATGAATCGGTATGGCTATTTTTGCTTTAACATCAATGGCCGCATCTGCTGCTTCCTTAACACTGTTCATGGTATAAGTCTGCCCTAAAGGCAGCATGGCAATATCACAGCTGAAGTTTTTCATTTCAGGAATTCTCTCGGTATCGCCTGCATGATAAATTTTAACCCCGTCAACAGTTAATACATAACCAACCCATTTATTGCCTTTTGGGTGAAAATTTGTCTTAATAACATTATAAGCAGGAACAGCGCTGACAAGTATATTGTCAAGTGTCAGGGACTGTCCCGGACTTATAGTCTTGATTTCCGCAACATCAAGGTCCTGAAGTTTGGCATGACAATCAACCGGAGCAACTATGATGCTCTCCCCTGTAATTATTTTTCTTATATCTGACAGGGATAAGTGGTCGTTGTGTCCGTGCGTAATAAGCACTATATCTGCCTGATCTTCTTTTTTTAACTTATAGGGATCAATATATATTACTTTCCCGGCAGCATTGATTTTTACTGCTGCCTGACCTAACCAGTGAATATTATTTACCATATCAGTAATATTTTGGTTTTGAGATTTTATTAAGTTTTCCGGGATAATAAATACTACAATGATCACTAAAAGTCTCCTTAAAATCAGTATTGATTTCATTATTGTTTATTTTATTATTATAAATCATCGTATATTCAAAATTACAATAAATATATTATCCCGTTACATTATATTCTAAAATTTGAGCTACTTTTGCCTCATTAAGAGAGCTAATAAGAATGTCTGCAGTACTGCTTAAAATACATCCTGATAATCCGAGTCCACGGCAAATATCAAGGCTTGTCGAAATACTTAAAAAAGGTGGTGTCATTATTTATCCCACAGATACGGTATACGGACTGGGATGTGATATATTCAGCCATAGAGCAGTTGAGAATGTTGCCAAAATTAAAGGGGTAAGGATTGAGAAAGCCAATTTCTCTTTTATTTTTTATGATCTCAGTCAGTTATCCGATTATGCCCGGCATGTTAGCAATAGTATTTTCAAACTGATGAAACATTACCTTCCAGGTCCTTATACATTTATAGTTGAAGCAAATAATAAAGTCCCGAAGTTATTCAGGGGAAGAAAAAAAATCGGCATAAGAATACCTGATAACAATATTGTCCGTGCAATTGTCAGGGAGCTTGGCAATCCGTTACTTACCACTTCGGTTCATGACGATGACAAGTTGCTTGATTATACAACTGACCCGGAATTGATATATGAACAGTACAAGAAAGTCGTTGATGCAGTGGTTAATAGCGGCTATTGTAATAATGAGCCTTCTACTGTTGTGGATTGCACTAAAGAAGAGCCTGAAGTAATTAGACAGGGGATCGGTGTTTTTAAATAGCGTGCTATTTTTTCCAGAAGCTTGGCGTAAAAAGAAGCAATACTGTGAAAAGCTCGAGCCTTCCAATGAGCATAAGGAAAGAAAGGAACCATTTTCCAAAGACCGGTATATGGACATAATTTACTGCGGGACCCACTCTTCCCAGACCCGGACCGATATTTCCCAGAGTTGCTGCTACGGCTCCAAACGAAGACTCCATGTCATAACCCAAAGCAGATATAACTATAGTACCAATTATTACAGTAACTATATAAAAAAATGTAAAAGCCAGTACATTGGTAATAGTCTGCGGAGAGACAACCTGCGAATTCAGCCTCACCGGTATTACTGCACTGGGATGAATCAGGCGCTTTAACTCCAGCATGCTGTTCTTCAGTAAGAGAACCACTCTTACGATTTTAATACTGCCACCTGTAGAACCTGCGGAGCCACCGAAAAACATTACGGTAAATATCAGCATTATGCACAGGGGTACCCATTTTGAATAATCTGTTATGGTATAGCCTGTGGTCGTTAATATTGAGACGACATGGAACAAAGCATTCCTGAAAGATTCCTCCATCTTCCCGTTACCGGCTAACCATAATATTAAAGTTATTATTATTGAAAAAAAGAAAATGAAGAATAAATAGTACCGGAATTCTTCATTATTTATTATCCGTTTAAATTTAAGATGCATGGCAAAATAAGACAGGGTGAAATTTGTCCCTGCAAAAAACATGAATACTATTATCACATAATGAATAAAAGGAGAAGAAAAACCTTCAATACTATTATGTTTTGTGGAATATCCGCCCGTAGCCATAGTAGTAAATGAATGGCATATCGCCTCAAAATAATTCATGCCACCTATCTTCAGCAGGATCATTTCAGACAGTGTAAAAATAAAATAAATAGCCCACAGCCTTTTGGCAGTCTCCCTTACGCGGGGGTGAATCTTGTCAGGTGTAGGTCCCGGTACCTCGGCAATAAATAATTGCATGCCCCCAATACCAAGTATTGGCAGTATTGACAATGATAATACAATAATACCCATCCCCCCCAGCCATTGTGTAATGCATCGCCAGAACATCAGTCCGTGCGAAATAGTATTGAATTGTTCCGTTCCAAGAACCGTAGCCCCCGTTGTTGTGAATCCTGACATTGTTTCAAAAAAAGCATCAGTATAGGAGGACATCTCGCCGGAAATATAAAAAGGAACAGCCCCTATGACTGAAAAGAGTATCCATCCCAGGCTCACTATAATATATCCTTCCCTTTTCCCAATTTCCTTGCTCGATTTTTTATACAACAGAAACAATATCAGTCCGCTTACGGCTGCCAATATGGAAGCTATAAATATATAAATATAATCCTGCTCACCATAAATTAATGATACAGAAACAGATATCAGTAAAAAAAAGGCTTCGATTATTAATAATACACCAAGGATATAACCAACAACTTTATAATTTATCATAGAGGTTATTAATTGAAGAACTTCCCAACCTTGCTTATTGCTTCGGGTAAGGCGAAGACCACTACCCTGTCATTAGGCTGGATAAGTGTATAGCCATTGGCTATAAAACTTGATTTGTCTCTTATTACACCTCCAATGATTGAACCCTTGGGGAAATCAACCTGGTTCAAAGCGGCTTTGGTAATCTTCGAATCTTCTTTGGCTATAAATTCAAGTACTTCTGCATCAGTACCGGTCAAACATTTAATTGACGAAACATTCTCACTTGCAGTAAAATGAAAAATACGGCTGGCAGTAACAAGCTTTTTGTTAATGATTGTATCAATTCCCATGTTTTCTGCCAGTATTATATAATCCATATTTTCAACCTCGGCAATTGTCTTTTTAACCCCCATATTTTTTGCCAGAACGCATGATAATATATTTGTCTCCGAATCGCCGGTAACAGCAATAAATGCATCCATGTTTCTTATGCCTTCTTCAATTAAAAGGTTCATATCTCTCCCATCACCGTTAATAACAAGGGTATTATTCAAATAATTGGACAAGCGGTAGCTTTTTTCCCTGTCAAGCTCTATCAGCTTAACATTATGCTGGTTGCCTATTTCCTTGGAAGTGAGCATACCTATTCTGCTGCCTCCAAGGATCATAATATTATGAATTTCAAACTTTTCCTTTCCCGAATACTTATTTAAATCAGGAATACCAACCTGGTTGCTTATTACATAGAGCATATCGCCAACGATGAAGTGGTCAGTGCCTCTGGGTATAATGGTCTCTCCGTTCCTGGTTATCGCCACAACCCTGTGATTCTGGTAATCAATACCCTGTAAGGTCTCAGCAAGTGTCTTATTAACTACCGGGGCATCATCTTCAAGCTTTATGGCATGTAATGAGAGTTTCCCCCCGGAAAAATTAAAAATCTCTGTGCTCCCTGTCTGCTGCAATAATCCGACCACCTCCCTGGATGCTATCATCTCGGGATATATCATATAGTCAATTCCCAGGCTCGTAAAATGGTCCTTGTATTTCGGGAATAAATATTCCTGGTTATCAATCCTGGCAATAGTCTTTTTTGCGCCCAGCCTTTTACCCAGTATAGCAGCCATAATGTTCGTTTCTTCAGATGTTGCAACGGCGATGAAAAGATCGGCCCTTTTCACATCAGAGTCTATAAGCATGCTTATAGAAGTTGCCGAACCTGTCCTGGTAAGTACGTCAAGATTGGCCTCAATCTGCTTCAGTTTATCCTCGTCAGGATCAATCAATACTATATCATGATTTTCCTGGCTTAACATTTTGGCTAAATGGGAACCTACCTCGCCTGCTCCTGCTATAATAATTCTCATTATCTAATAATACTTTGGCTGAAAAATATAGACAAAGTAAGACATATTCTAATAAATAAGCCAACACTTTGGCTAAAATTTTTAAATGGTTCATTCACTGGTTATATCGATTTCCAGGGCACCTTCAAAAGAGATCACTTTACATTTTATCCCGTATAGTCTGCACTTTTCAGTCCATATCCTTCCTGTCCCTGAATTATTTGATGAGTCAACAATTATATTATCTATACAAGAAAGGTATTGCATGGTATTGCCACCAGGCCTGTAATCATGTGCTATTACCAGATAATCAATTTTGAATTTTGTGTTATAAATATGTTTCGGCAGTTTGTCATTATATAATAGCAATAACCTTGTACCCCTGAAATTAATCATAATATTGCCATAGAGGCTGCTAATATGCAAACGGGAAATACTGTCAATGTCCTTGCTTTTCAACCGGACTTCATTAATGCAGATTATCCTGTTTCTTCTTGCTGCGCCCCTGTTAAGCCAGTAGTTATATGCGGCATTATTCAAATACCGGCTGCCTTGTTCCGTGTCTGCATCCGTTAGTACATAACTGTATTTCCCTTCAATAAAGTTTATAGCGGTAATCCTTTTTATGTTAAATATTACAATTTTTTTCTGCCTGCATAAATTGCAGTTTCTTGCAAAATGTACTGAAAGCAAAGATATGGCACAAAGAACAAGCACCTTTACAAAAAGCCTGTTTCTGAATATGATGAGCATACTCACCGAAATAATAGCTAAATAAAGTAATATGGTTATCAAAGGACTGCTATAAATATTTTCAATGACAGCAAAGGGTATGCGTTCTATGGATGTAATACATATTTTAATAAATTTCAGTAGTACGTTAATAGCAGCTGCTATAAGACAAGCTGTCCATTCCGACCAGCTAAAAATAAACAGCAGCACTGACAAATATATAGACAAAGCAACAGGAATGATTATTAAAATATTTGTCAGCCAGCCGAAGACAGGCAACTGGTGAAAATAAAGGATAACAGCAGGTAAAACAACTGCCTGTGCTGCAAGTGAGGCGGTGAATAAGGTCCATATCCTGTCAAGCAAGAAATTTTTAAATATTAACAATCTGTACAGACGTGGCTGAAAGAAGACTATGCCCAGTACCGAGATAAATGATAACTGGAAGCCCGTATCAGATATTTGTGCCGGATCTGAGAGCAACATAAAATATGCGGTAGCTGCGAGTACATTATAAATATTCACTGGCCTGTTAAGTGATATGCCTGCCTGGATGATAGTAAACATTACTGTTGCCCTGATAACCGAGGGGGCCAGTCCGGCAATTAATGCATAAAACCAGAGAATAGCTATTATTAATGCTATCTTAAATCCTTTCAGCCATTTTATTCTGCGCGGGAAACTTAACACAATGTTCAGTATATAAAAAATGATACCTACATGCAACCCCGAAACAGCTATAAAGTGCATGGCCCCTGCCGAAGCAAAAGACTTCCTGATAAGCGGGTTAAGTGCATCTTTATAACCTAATGTAAAGGCAGAAATAACGGCATAATCATTGCCATCTATTCCATATTTTTTATATAATCCCAGAAGCCTGTCCCTCATTTTTGAAGCATATGTTTTCAATCCTTCCCTGTGCCCTATCCTTTTCCATGTCCCTGGCCCCGGGAAAGACTGAAATATAAAACCTTTGAGCTTCTGAAATTCAGCGTAATCAAATTCACAGGGATTCCCGGGATTGCCAATCTCACGCAGTCCGGTTATCATAATAATAATGTCTCCCCCTGTTAAAGAAGCAGCATTTCCATCTCCCGGAAAATAGGCAAGCATCCTGATATTGCATTTTTTCCATCTTTCCCTGTCTTTGTAACTTATTATCCTTAACGGCACTTTCACTGATCCCCGTTTAGGTTCGTTATGGTCAACAACCCTGCAGATGAAATATTCAGAACTTTTTATCCGTTCAAGTATTCTCTCGTTCCTGTTAAGCTTTGAATGGGCAAGGACTATACCTGAAATAACAATAAAAGTATTTATTGAAAAACCAAACAGGAGCCTGTATTTATAGTTGCCTGATAATCTGGTAATCAATATGATAACTATAAAAAAAACAGCAAGTACACAGGCACTGACAAGCATAAAGGCAAATGAAATTTTCAAGTGCATCCCTGCTGTTAATCCGGTTAACAGGGGGATTACCAGACGGACAAAGGGAGTTTTCCTTAATTCGTAAATGCTGTTCATTCACCCTTGAAAAATTATTATCTTAAATATTCAAAAACATGCAAGAATTTAATACTTTAGACCAGGCAATTTAAATTGCATGTAATTATAAAATAAATTGCCGGCAGAAACCATTTTAATAATTAAAAAACAAACCAATGGCTGATTTAAAGACAAAGTACCTTGGCATAGATTTAAAAAATCCTGTAATTATCGGGGCAAGTAATATTGTAAGTGATATTAAAAACATAAAAATAGCTGAAGAAAACGGAG